>Ga0224495_10000251_pt1 | contig 43735 bp, 25 predicted proteins | sample SF_Jul11_sed_USG_FD_168128 | JGI IMG/M metagenome (GOLD analysis project Ga0224495, IMG submission 168128) | Sediment microbial communities from San Francisco Bay, California, United States - SF_Jul11_sed_USGS_4_1 | ecosystem: Environmental > Aquatic > Marine > Sediment | place: USA: California...
GGGCCCGGGAGTTCCATTATGCCAGCCCGTTCCAATCTGATAGATTCGGTCTCTGTTTTCATGGAATCCATCATGGTTGACTTCATTCAGGACATAGGAAGCGATGAATATGAAAACGATTAGCCCGATAGAAAAGCCTGTGATGTTTATGAAATAATGGATTTTGTTTTTTTGGATATTCCTCAAGGTGATCTTCAAGTAATTTTTGAGCATGCCCACTCTCCAATGGACAGAATCAAGGAGAAATGAAGGCAGAGATTTTGCTACCTGACTCCAATACCACAGTTTAGCTTTGAAAAGGCCCTCTTCTTCGGATACCCCATAATAGATTTCGTCGAAATCCCCAAGGGCTCCATCCTGAATATCTTTAGAGATCGTTTTTTTCAGAATCCAGTTGGCGATTTTAGGAAGCTTGACCTGTTCCTCTGAGTTCTTCATCGGGCTTATTCTCATTCTAAGGCAGATACTCTTTTCCAGATATTATCATTCACAGTTTTTAATTTTAGCAAAGCCTCTTTTCCATCCTGTGTGACTTGATAATAGATCTTGCTTCGTCCTCCCCGCTCCTTTAAGGGCTCGCCTTTGATGGTTTTGACATATCCCTTCTCCTCTAGCCGATGGAGAGGAGCATAGACAGCCCCGATGGACCATTTAAAGCCGGTAGCTTTTGAAACGTACTTCCTGATGGTAATCCCATAGGCCTTGTCTTTAAGGTTCACGATGGCCATCAAAATGATTTCTTCTGTTCGAGATAAAAGCTGCATTTTCTTTGATCCTTTATTTGTTTTCGGAAATAGAATAAATCAGAAACCACCCAGTGTCAAGCATTTTTTCTATTACCGAAGACATATCTTAATTCCGGGGATCTTAATTCGGGGACAGAATACGCGATCACTGAATAAACTTGAATTTATTCATAAACATGGACATTCTGAGAAAGGATATAAATAGATATTCAATCAGTTAAAGATTCCTTAAATATTGAATAGCATATTTTCCGATATACTGAGGAGAGAAAAGGATTGACACATCTATAATTTTTATTCTCATGCTTTAGAATAACTGTAAAGGCAAATCCAAACGCTTGTGTGCCCAACTTGACTCTTGCTAAAGAATCCAAAGAATCATCGACTTTATCTCTATAGGATGGCTTTTTATTTCCCGAAAGACATTTATAAACCGCATCCGCCAGATCGAGGCGAAGGCGCCTGCCTGACTGATTTCACCGGTATCACGGTGTGGCCGCCCATTGGTACGGCGGCCAGTGGAACTACGTCGATACGGTCTCTAACAGGGTCGTCTGGCGGGCTAGACACGAGGCTCCGTAACGGGAGACGACTAGAGCGGCAAGCAGCCAATTCAAGCCGACGTAAACCGCCCACAGAGAGGGCGAGCCGGGGATGTTCAGCACATAGACCACCGCGTTGGCAACCAGGTGGTAGAGGACGACCAACAGGATGCTGCCGCGGCTGTTGATGTAGAGCCAGCTGAACAGGATGGACAGGGGGATCACCTCCAGCAGGAAGAGCCCCAGGAACGAGACATTGTTCAGGATGGGCGATATTGGAATGTGCCACAACAACCAAAACAGGGCGATGATGAGGCTCGAGGCGAGGGCGCTGAGCTTCTTCAAAAGGTGCGGCAGGGCGAATCCGCGCCAGCCGTACTCCTCCGGCAGGCCAGCAGGCAGAGGCAAAAGAGCCTGGACGAGCACGATTTGATTCATGGGCGGAGTCACGCCTCCGACCAGGGTATGCACTCCGATGGCCGAGAAGCCGATGATGAGGGTCGAAAAGAGGGCGAACAGGTACCAGCCGAACCCTACGTGCCAGCGCGCAATCCGCTTCAGCAGATCACCGACCCCCTGCCAGCCGTAGAGGAGTCCGCTCAGGACCAGTGCGGCCACCGTGGGCCCGCACAACCCGGCTGTATGGACGGCGATGCGCCATCCCCACCCAGCGCCGGAAACAAGAGACCCGGCCAGCCACCACACGCCCCAAGAAAACGAGAAGGTCAGAAGAAGAAAGGCGGCCACTGGAGCGGACTGTAGCCATCTCCGCCATGCGGGCACATCTTTCCCAATCACGCCACCGCTTTCACTCATGTGGAAACGCCTCACGAATCCGGCATATCACACGATCCAGCTCGGCGGTGCCTGGCCCCTGGCGCCACAAAATAAGACAAGAATTTCCTTTTTGGCATTGCTCCAAATTATTAACGTTTTTCTGTGGTAGCCACCTGCTGAAATCCAAGAATAAAAGTATCGCTCTGGATTTCATAATGATCCCACTTATATTTTTATAGATTCAATCTATTAAAATATTATTAACTCTTATTTATACAAAGAAACAATAAATTTTTATAGCGGAAAAAAGTATTATTTTTAAAAATCATACTTTTGTCTCCAAATTATAATAAGATTTCCTTGCCAACCATTCACTCATCAGATGCGTCTTTTCTTATGATATCGTTAAAAGAGGATTCCTATAAGAGAAATATTCATGTTTGGAAACTACTTTAAAAGTACCCTCCGAAACATAATTAAGCAAAAGTGGTATTCTCTGATCACCTTGGCCGGCCTCACGATCGGCATAACCTGTTTTATTTTGATATCTCTGTATGTCCGGTATGAATTCAGCTATGACCGGTTCCATGAAAACGCCAAAAACATATACAGAGTGCTCGTCGATACATGTGAGACCTACATGGGAAAATCCCAGGTCACCGTCACTCCAGGCCCTCTCGCCACAGCCATGAAGGATGAATTCCCCGAGGTCTTAAAGGCCACAAAAGTCAAAGCAGAAAGGGCCGTGATTAAATACGAAGAAAATCGGTTTGCAGAGGACCGCATCTACTACGCCGATCCCGATTTTCTCGAAATTTTCACCTTTCCTCTGCTGACTGGTAACCCTAAGACAGCGCTTGCTGAGCCCCATTGTCTCCTAGTGAGCAAAGACATGGCCGAAAAATACTTCGACCTGGAAAATCCTGTAGGGAAAACAGTCAAGATCGACAAAATCGATTATAAAATCACAGGTGTAATGGAGAATATTCCGGGCAACACCCATTTCCGTTTTGATTTTTTGGCCCCGTTTTCCTCTTTAGTCAAACTCCACGGCAGAGACCGTGTTTACAGATGGCGATCTTGGAGCTATCAAACCTATGTCCTTCTCCACGGCAAGGCTGATCCTCTCTCTCTGGAAAAGAAGCTGCCCGGTTTTTTAAAGAAAAACTACGAGAAGGATGCCACACAAACCCTGCGCCTCCAGCCCGTAGCCGATATCCACTTCCACACAAAAGCCAATTTTGAGCTCGAGCCGAATGCGGATATCCGCAACATCTATCTCCTGTCGGCTATCGGCATTTTTATCCTGCTCATTGCCTGTTTTAATTATATGAATCTCTCAACAGCCAGGTCCGCAACCCGAGCAAAGGAAATAGGAATGCGGAAGGTCATCGGAGCCAACCGGACGCAACTCATAGGACAGTTTTTGGGTGAATCGGTTCTTTTTTCCTTCATTTCCCTAATTTTTTCTCTCTTTTCAGTCAAGTTTCTCCTGCCCGCATTCCGGATTTTCATCGATAGAAAACTGGAGTCCGGATTTATCCTGGACTGGCCTTTGATTATGACTCTGCTTGGCCTGGTCGTTTTTATCGGCTTTGTCTCCGGAAGCTATCCTTCTCTTGTTCTTTCTTCCTACCAGCCTACAGCCGTGCTAAAAGGAACACACCTCAGAGGCTCCAAAGGTTCCTCCTTCTTTCGAAGCTCACTGGTTGTCAGCCAATTCACCATCTCAGTGGCTCTCATTTTTTGCACAATCGTCATCTATAAACAATTACAATTCATGAGAAACAAGGAGCTGGGCTTTATCAAAGAGTACGTTGTGACTGTTCCAAGTCCAGAGATTGGATGCGAGGCTTTCGAAAACGCACTCCGGCAAAATTCGCAGATCTGGGATACCTCTGCATCCAACGATCTCCCGCACAACATCTCATCTGCCGGTTTTGGAGAATGGGATGGATACAATACGGAAGAAGAGCGTGTCATCTACAGAAACTGGGTGGATTCCAATTTTCTCAGCTTCTACAAAATCCCGATTTTGCAAGGGAGAGGATTTTCGGAAGAATACAAAGATACCGAAGGGGAAGCGTATATTCTCAATGAAGCGGCCGTTAAGGCTATAGGTTGGGATGATCCGATCGGCAAACGGTTCGGATTCGGCAAAGATGAGATGGGCATTGTCGTGGGAGTGGTCAAAGACTTCCACTTCGCACCTCTCTATCTCAATATCGGGCCGCTTGCCTTTTCTACCATTACAGAAAGAGCCGAGTGGCTGTCCATTAAAATCAATCCCTATAACATCCCTGACACGTTGGCATTTATCGAAAGGACCTGGAAGGCGCATTCCCCTGAGGGAGATTTTAGCTACTCCTTCCTGGATGACCGCCTGGACCGGATGTACCGAACAGAACAAAATTTGGGAAAAACTCTCTCCTACTATACCTTTATCGCTCTTTTGGTGGCCTGTCTTGGTTTGTTCGGGTTGGCATCGTTTACAACAGCGCAAAGAAGAAAAGAGATAGGTATCCGTAAGGTGTTGGGCGCCACGGAATGGAATATTACCCTGTTGACAACTAAAAAATTCATCGGTCCGGTGATGGGCGCCAATTCTATTGCCTGGCCTGTTTCTTATTTTGCCATGCACAAATGGCTGCAGAACTTTGCCTACAGGATGGACATTGGGCTTTGGATATTTATCCTCACCGCAGTTATGTCTTTTGGCATCGCTTTCCTCACGGTCGGCTATCAATCTGTGAAGGCTGCTCTCGCCAATCCCGTCGATTCGTTGAGATATGAATGATCTTCATAAATAAGGAATCTCATCTCGAGTTGGACTTGCTCTCCATTCCTCGAACTGAAACTTACTCGTAGCGGAGGGAATCGACAGGATTTTCGAGTGCCGCCTTTATGGATTGATAGCTCACGGTTAGCAGGGCTATGACGAGGGCCACGGCGGCAGCGGGCAGAAACATCCAGATGTTGAGGCTGATCCTGTAGGCAAAGCTCTGCAGCCACCTGTTCATGACATAATAGGCCAAGGGCCATGCGATAAAGTTTGCGATCAACACCCACTTGATGAAATCCTTATTCAGAAGGATCACAATCCCGGAAACCGTGGCTCCCAACACCTTCCGGATGCCGATCTCCTTTGTCCGTTGTCCAGCCGTGAAGGAAGCAAGTCCCAGAAGTCCCAGGCAGGCGATAAAAATTGCCAGACAAGCAAAGGCAGTAATCACTTTACCTGCCTGGATCTCTGTCTTGTAGATCATATCGAACTGATCGTCAAAGAAGACGAATTCGAAAGGCTGGTTATTGGTGAACTGGTTCCACTGATCTTCCACATATCCTAGGATTTTCTGAAGATTTCCAGGCCGCACACGAACCGAAAGCAGAACACCGGGCCGTTTCCCTATCAGGATCATCGCAGTCGGACCGATCTTGACATGCAAAGGCTCCATATGAAAATCATTGAAGATCCCGATGATGTGCATCGGTCTCCTTCTGAGCCCAACCAGGATGAGCCGTTTTTCCAAAGGATTATGTATATCGAGAGCTTTAACAGCTGCCTGATTCAAAACGATGGCTTCCGAATCCGAAGAGCGTTCCCTCTCAAAATAACGTCCTTCAACCAATTCTATCCCGTAGGTCTCCAAGAAGTCATGATCAGCTGAGATCGTGATCAAGGTGTTGTTTTTGTTGCTTCCCTCTCCTTCCTTTTGGAAAACCTTGGCCTCGAGAAGCATCTGCGGTAAAGAGTCCGTGAATGTCACACTTAGCACATGAGAGTTCTGTTTAAGCCGGTTCTTGAAGGCTTCTTGTTGGGTGCCGAGTTTCTCGGCGTGCTGGACAACTACCACATGCTCTTTTTCAAAGCCTAATTCCTTGTTCTGAACATAATGCAACTGCGCATAGATCACTGTTGTCCCCACTAAAAGTGTGATCGAGGCACAAAACTGGAAGACGACCAAGATGTTTCGGAATCTTCGTCCTCTGAGGCTGGATTCAGCAGTTCCTTTCAACACGGCCACGGGCCTGTAGGAAGCCATCAGAAAAGCAGGATAACTCCCTGCTACTGCACCAATAATAAGAGCCCCCAGGAAAACGATCAGAAGAAAAGTCCAGTTCTGAAAATAAAAACTCGAAAAATTTTTTCCGACCAGGGCGTCAAATATCGGCAGGGCGAGTTCGACGATGATCAACGCCAAAAGGATGGCAATCAAGCTCAGCATCATGGATTCTGACAGGAATTGACGGATTAGCTGTCCATGGGTCGAGCCCACGACCTTCCGTACACCAACCTCATTCGCCCTTTGTGTGGATCTTGCGGTGGTCAGGTTGATAAAATTGATGCAGGCCACCACCAGAATGAGGAAGGCGATGGCAGAGAAAATAATCACGGTGTTGAAATTTCCCTGGGGCTCCAGTTCATTCCCCCAGTCAGAGTGGAGATGGATGTCGAGGAGAGGCTGGGTCATGAATCCGATGAAGTTTCCGGATTCCAGAAATTCTCTGTAGGGAACAGCCATGATCTTCTCGATGATCGGAGCCATGCATTTTCCAGAGAACTCAGGTAATTTCGCCTCGAGCTGTTCGATGGAAGCGTTCTCTCGGAGCAGAATATAGGTAAAAACGGCCGTGTCATAAAAATCTGGGTCCCTGCTTTTTGGAAGGCTCGAGAAGGAAGCGAGAAAATCGAAGTGAAAATGGGAAGTCTCCGGCCACTTCTCGGTCACTCCTTTGACCATGTAGAGCGAGCCATCCTCAAGTTCAAGCATCTTTCCCATCGGGTCTTCTCGGCCAAAATATTTCTCCGCAGCCTCGTTACTTAGGATAACCGAATTGGGCTGCGCCAGAGCATCTTCTGGGTCTCCCTTGATGAATCGGATGGTCAAAATATCAAAGAGATCAGGGTCAGCCCAGAAAAAACGTTTCTCTTTGAAGCGATTCTCACCATAGCGGACAAACACATCTCCGCCTCGGCTCTGCCGGGCGAAAATCCTGGCCGCTCTTTCCACCTCCGGGAAATCCCTGAGCAGAGCTCCGGCAAGAGGGCAGGGTCCCAGGGCCGCATCAAACTGGTTGGTCCCCACATGAAACTTGAATCCAACCCTGTAAATTCGCTCAGGCTTTTCATGAAACCGATCGTAGCTCAACTCACTCTGCACGAAAAGCAGGATCAACAGACAACTGGCAATCCCGACCGCAAGTCCAATGACGTTAATCAGGGAGTACCCTTTGTGTTTCCTGATGTTCCTCAGGGCAACCATCAAGTAATTCCGAAACATCTCACACCTCAATCATTCATAACAACCTGTGATTCCATCATTTAATACGGTCAAATCTTAACTTGGTTCAACAGCTCCAACCTTTCCGTAATGGGAAAAATATATCATTCATCTATACCCAAACACATCATTTACCACAATTGCTTAATTTCATCCTCCAGTCCGGTCATCTCCCACCGGATCAATGACAGAGGAATCATGCCGCAGGCATGAAACTCATCGAAGAATTGCTTCAAGTTGAATCTTTTTCCGATTTGTTGAGCACGGTCTGCGATCAGTTTTTCAAGATGCACTTTACCCACTACATAACTTGTTCCGTATCCTGGCTGCTGAAGGTAAAGTTCTTCATCAAACCAGATCGTGTTTCCTTCCTTGGGCATCCAGCCACGAGGTGTCCAATCAACTCCAAAATCGACAGCCTCTTCCAGAGTGAACGCGTTGCTGTGCATCTTCAGGTCTCCCATGCCCCGTGCAGCTCTGCAGGCAAGCATGATATAGACGAGTTCTCGGACTCTCGGTTTCCCATCCAATAAACCAGCATGCATCATCATCTCTTCCGTGCCTGTCGCCAGTCCTTCAGCCCGCGAATCCCAAATATTATAGAGGAGAGGAACCCGTCGAATCGGACTGGGATGGGGCTCATGCTCCATCCTGGCCAAGTCAAACCAGTGCGTGCCATGGCATCTCAAAGGAAGCGGATCGTGATAATCGACCTGGGTGAAGAAATCGCGTAGCCCATCAGGGGGAATAAATCCTATGGTCCGTTTCAGAGTGTCATCCATATAGTCGGGGAGAGTCATGATCTCCTTCTCCCGGAGAAATGTCATGAAATGATCCACCGCTTCATCGAAACGCTGCTGGTATTCCTCTCTAGACGTCGGAGGCTCAAGTTGGGGTAGGTGGCGGTTACGGTTTTCCTCCAGCTTCAAGCAGGCAAACGATCGCTCCAATTCCCTATCTAGAATGGTTAACTGTTCTTCCCAAGTGTAAGGAACAAGATGGACATTTTTCATGTACCAGTTGTAGTTTTCGATACCGATACCTGAGTATGCGGTCATGTCTTTCTGCTTCTCTTCAAGCCACACACGAAAGCCATCAACCGCAGCTTTAGCTTGATTGATGGAGGGGACGAGATCTGGGTGGAACTCGCCCAGCCGTTGGGCCAGATTCTCCAAGAAATCACTCTCTCTTTTCTTCTTTCTGATGCCCAGAAACCAAAGATCCTTGGCTTCCTCAACAAGATTCTCTTTGGCCTGTTCAAGCACTTTAGGTATGGCTCGAAGATACATCTCAAAATCACCGTATTGATCATCTGGAAGAGGGAAAGTGTATTTCCACAGACAAAGCGTTCCGTACCTCCATGGTCCTTCAAGAGCCGGAACGTCCGATGGGGACGGGTAGTAAATAGAATAAAAGCAGGGATTCCGTGACCAGGGACGCAGCACTCTATGGTCAAAATCCAGCCCATTCATCTCTGCCCTGACGATGTGGTAGTCTACCTGCTGGGAGATGGGCCATGAGCTGTGATCGATTGTAGTCAGACGGTTTTGATACTCCTTCAACCCAAGTCTCTGTTTCTCCATAGCGGCTGCGGTGTAATCGGGCACTCCATCAAAAATCCCGGGTTTCTGAAACTCCCGCCATTCTTCGAACAACTTGACTAAGTTTTCATAATTGCTGCTGGCAACTGCTTCATCTGACTTTTCCCTTGGCTCACACCCAAAATATATAAAAAGGATTAAAAAGAGTAACATAACAATGTATGGTTTACGCTCAATCATGACACCATCTTTCTTTCTACATACCTTTGTCTTTAAGTCTATTGGTATTTCATCGTTTGTCAATCTTGTCGAATCATGCTTCTAACCAAATTGTTAACCACGGACTCACGGGTCCTGTATTCTAAATTTTTTCTTTAGAACCAAGAGAGTGGTAAAGCCGTATACAGGAGTGGGAGTGCGATATGAGAAGAAGGAATTCAGCACCTTTTTTTGTTTCTCATTATATTTTTGTCCTTAGGACAAAACATTTCTTCCTCTGATGAGCATCAGCCCACTGATGTGTTCCTGAAGAAGACATGAAGAAGATAATTTCTAGAATTTTTTGTTTGGCTCTTCTTTTTGTCTTTACATCTGGGATAAGTTCCCCGTTTGAAAGGGAAAACGATGAGAGAATACCCGGTTTGGGAGATCCAAAAATCACAGAGATTGCAAAAGACGTCCTCGCCGTGACGGGTTTGTATCACAGTGCAGGTAAAGAATTCACTGTAAACGCAGGAATCATTTTCACTCCACGAACTGTGATCTTCATCGACTCTGGAATGACCATCGCCTCTGGTGAATTTCTCTGGGAAACTGCACGAAAAAGAACGAGCAGCAATGAAGATGTCTATCTGATTCTTACCCATCATCATTCTGACCATGTGTTCGGGATGCGCGTGATGAAGGAAAAGGGAGCGAAAGTCATCGCGCACCAGATAGTCGGATATTGGTTTAAAAATCTGAATGGTGAAAAATACAAAAAGTTACTGGCAGAGCGGGAAGGATGGACACTCGAAAAAGCGGATAACGTATTCGGGGATGTAATCCTCTCTGAGCCCGATCAACTTGTCGAACAAGATACCGTTTTACACATAGACGGAGAAGAGATTCATGTGCTTGTTACTCCAGGGCATGTTCCGAGTGAGCTTTGTGTCTACCACTCGAAATCCAAAGCTCTTTTTACAGGGGATGCCATTTATGAGGGATCGGCGTTGACTACCCGGTTTGGTGGCCCGACTGAGTGGAAACTATGGATTTCACACCTTGAGCGTTTGAAAAATCTGGAGATAAACACCATCGTTCCCGGACATGGGAAATTATGCTCCAAAGAAGAGATAGACAGAAATATCGCTTTTTTGAGAAGAGAATTAGAAAAAAAATCGATGAAGCCAATAACGAACTGCAATTAATCAAACCTAAAAGGAGGTCAACATGGCCACAAGAAAAACAACATCCATGATTTTCACTCTAGTTTTTTTGGCATTTTTGACCGTTCTTCCAAAGCCAGGGAAGGCATCAGTCTCTGAAGACCTTGAGCCCTTCATCGTTTCCTTCATGCCCGATTTCTACAAGTTTTGGGAAAAGGCCAAGGACGAAACCCTGGAACAGAAAATTTCCCTCTGGAACAAACTCTTTGAAAGCAAATACGAAGAGTTCTACCAGGAGGTCATCTACAGGGGGACCGGACAGGACCCGACAAAGCTCAAAGCCAGCCGACTGAAAGACTTTCTAGGAACCCTGACAGATGAGGATGTCCAGAGAATGAAAGGCAAGGAACCAATCGTCCAAGAACTGATTTCCCCTGCAGTTGAAGATATGCAAAAAATACTTCCTGAGGAAAAAGGCACGATTTCCCACTACATCATCCCTTCTTTGAACACGACGAGCGGTTCTGCCAGACCCTTTCAGGGAGATATGGTTGTCTATTATGGACTAGAAGTTTTAAGCCGTTTCAAGAAACCAGAGGATATCAAGGCAGTCATTGTCCATGAGTCCTTCCATGTCTTCCACTTTAGGCGCCTGTTTCCGTATTACAGAAAAAAGTATGGAGAAAATATCAGTCTTATGGCTGCGCTCCAAGGGGAAGGTCTCCTGTTTTTCTCTTTTATGGAAGGGCTTACCGTCTACGCCATAGAAAAGCTTTATCCTGATGTGTTTCGTCCTGGCCTTGTTGAAAAAAATGTGCCTCTGTATGAGGAAAATTTTATTCCTTACACTAGGGAATTCCTTAAGGATCTGGAGAATTTCAATTACAGCACATACCAGAAATATTTCATCGATGGCACAAAGGACCCTGTGATTCCAGAAAAATTCGGGTACTGGTTGGGGTACAGGATCACAAAATCTCTAGCTGAGAAGTACTCCATCCAGGAGATGATGAACTGGATGCCCGATAAGGGAGTCGAGGTGATGCGGAAGGAAATCGATGAAATTCTCAAGCAAGGACATTAGACAATTCGGGATAATTCGATTCTCACGAAATTTTCGTTGTGTTAATCCATAGAGATAGGTATAATTTTCCACTCTCAAATGTGCCTCTTTCATCCTGACCAAACCCAAATAATCTCCTGCTTATGGCGGCAAAGCCTTCACATACATAGAAATCTAGGAATCTTTAAAAGGAGGGTATGGAACATGAGAAAAACACATCTTTCTCTCTGCATGGTTGTGCTCCTTCTTGTAGCAACCGGACTTGAAGGAGCAGAAAACATCCCCATAACCAAGGCCAATTACGAACTGCCTGCACGCTTCACTCCCAACAAGATGAAGAAGCTGGTGTTCAGCACATACGTGGATGCACACTGGCTGAAACACAGTGACCGCTTCTGGTATATCTTTGAAACATGCGAAGGGAAATCCTTCGTCATCGTGGACCCGGCAAAAAAGCAAAAGCTCCCCATCTTCGACAATATCAGGATAGCTGCCTTGTTGACAGAAATGACCAAAGATCCCTATGACGCAAAACATCTCCCGATCGAAACCATCAAATTCATCAAGAACGACAAATTTATCTACTTCAAAGTCCTCAAAAACAAGGACGTGCTCGAAGCTGAAAAACGTAAGGAACAGCAGGAAAAGAAAAAAGAGAAACAGGATAAGAAAGAAGAGGAAAAACAGGAAAAACAAGAAAAGGACATAAAAAAGGAAACAGAAAAAGAAAAGGAGAAGGAAAAGGAAAAGAGCGCAGTCGAAAAGGCTAAAGAAGAGTCCCGTAAGTATCATCATTTCGAGTACGAACTGGCCACCAGAAAACTCACCCTGCTCGAGGATTATGTGGACGAACCCGAACGGCCCCGATGGGCCAGCATCTCTCCTGACGGAAACATCATCGTGTTCGGCCGTCACCACAACCTCTACTACATGGACAAGGAAAATTATGAAAAATGGCTGAACAATCCTGATGATGAGACCATCAAAGAGAACCAATTGACGACAGACGGCGAGGAGTATTACAGCTATCATGACAGGGAGGGCCGCGGTGAAACCAATGTCGACAAGGAAAAAAACAAGGACAAACGCAAACCTGCCCGGATCATATGGTCTCACGACTCTAAAAAATTCGCCATGATTCGGAATGACTCTCGCAAAGTCAAAGATCTGTGGGTTATCAATTCCATAGCCAATCCTCGCCCAACACTGGAGACCTATAAGTATCATATGCCCGGAGAAAAAGAAGCCCCTCAGGCTGAAATCTTGATCTTTGACCTGGAAAAGAAGGACAAGCTCAAAGTCAATGCGGAACGATTCAAAGACCAAACCCTCTACATCATGACAGCCCGATATCCTGTCAATACACGAGACGACGACTACAGGGCACCGCTTTGGCTTTCGGAAACACCCGATAAGCTGTACTTTTCCCGGACAAGCCGCGATCTGAAGCGCATCGACGTCTGCTCTGCCGACACTGCCACAGGTGAGGTAACGAACCTGATCGAAGAACGCCTGAACACGTATGTCGAAATCCGCCGCTTAGGATTCATCGCCAACGGCAAGGAGCTCGTCCACTGGTCTGAACGCGACGGATGGGCACATTTCTATCTCTATGATGGAGAGGGCAATCTTAAGAAACCCCTCACCTCTGGTCCCTTTCACTGCGAGGACATCGTAGGAATCGATGAAAACGCTCGGGTTCTCTACTTCTTAGCCAATGGCCGCGAGGAGGGTGAAGACCCTTATTATCTGCATCTCTATCGCGTCAACCTGGACGGAACCGGTCTTCAATTGTTGAACAAAGACAACTTCAACCACAGGGTGTTTATGAACGATTCCAATCTTTACTTTGTCGATAATTTCTCCCGCGTTGACACCGCTCCTCAAGCCATTCTCCGCGATAACCGCGGCAATCCACTTATGGAATTAGGAACAACAGATCTTTCGGCTTTGCAAGAGGCCGGCTTTCAATTTCCGGAGACCTTCAAGGTCAAGGCTGACGACGGCATCACGGATCTCTACGGCGTGATGTTCAAGCCTTATCATTTCGATGAGAACAAAAAATATCCAATCATCGCTTACGTGTATCCTGGACCGCAGACAGAATCAGTGGACAAATCTTTCTCAACAAGAGGCGATAGAACCTGGCGGCTGGCTCAGTTTGGTTTCATCGTCGTCACCGTGGGCAACCGTGGCGGACATCCCAGCCGTTCCAAGTGGTACCACAACTACGGTTACGGAAACCTAAGGGACTACGGTCTGGCAGACAAGAAAGCCACCATCGAACAGCTGGCCGCTCGACATCCGTATATAGACCTTGAAAAAGTCGGCATCTTCGGTCATTCCGGCGGCGGCTTCATGTCCACTGCGGCCTTGCTGGTGTATCCCGACTTCTTCAAGGTTGCTGTATCTTCGGCCGGAAATCACGAGAACAACATCTATAACCGCTGGTGGAGTGAAAAACACCATGGAGTCAGAGAGGTGGTGGACGAAGAAGGGAATATCACCTTCGAGTATGATATCGATAAAAATTCAGAAGTTGCAAAAAATCTGAAGGGGCGTCTGCTGATTGTGACAGGAGATATCGATAACAACGTCCATCCAGCCAACACCATCCGATTAGCTCATGCCCTCATCAAAGCCAACAAACGTTTCGATTTCTTCCTCTTCCCGGGGCAGCGCCATGGGTTCGGAGACATGGATGAATATTTCTTCTGGTTGAGGGCCGACTACTTTTGTAAGCACCTGATCGGTGATTATTCCCAGGATGTCGATATCGAAGAGCTGAATCGCGAAATGGAGATGACTGGCGAGAAAAAGAAATAACGCTAATTCTTTCCATTGACATCCCTCATGATCATGAATTAATGTGGGTCTAAACAAGAGGAAGAAAAATCAAACCGCATTCACATTCAACCCTCAGGAGCAGCACGGCTGAGCGGATCGTTCTGCTGACCATGGTGCTGCTCCTCGGAATGATCTCCTGCCGCAGAGAAAAGTCCGATACAGAGCAGGTGGGCGTGGTTGGTCCGAACAGGACTGTTCTACCTGTTAACCAAATTCTCATACCTGCCGGCTCACAGATTTCACTTCCTGGTCTTCGACCCCAAGCCCTTGTACTCTCTCCAGACGGCCGACTTCTTGCGGTCTCGGGAAAGACAAGTGAGCTCGTCATCATCGATCCAGCATCGGGTACGATTGTTCAACAGGTTTCCCTTCCTTCAGAAGATCAAAATGAACCTCTGCCAGAGGCTTTCTCACCCAACATTCTCGAGCCGGACCGCAAGGGCCAGGTGAGTTACACGGGACTTGTCTTCTCTCTCGATGGACACCACATCTACCTCAGCAATGTCAACGGAAGTATCAAGGTGTTCTCTGTCGAATCAGATGGCCTAGTCAGGCCATCCCATACGATTCCACTGCCTTCTGCCAATGCCCCTCGTCGAAAAAATCAAATACCTGCTGGATTGACTTTTTCTGAGGACGGCCAAAGACTCTATGTCTGTGGCAATCTCTCAAACCATCTCTTGGAGATCGATACTAACACCAACACAGTTACGCGCACATTCGATGTAGGAGTCGCACCCTATGATGTCGTGATCGTCGATAACAAGGCTTATGTCAGCAACTGGGGCGGACGGCGGCCAAGATCTGGAGATCTTACAGGTCCGGCCGGACGCGGGACAGTAGTCAAGGTCGACCCTGTAACACACATCGCAAACGAAGGCTCAGTAAGCGTCATCGACCTCACCTCGGGCGATTTGACACAAGAAATCTTGGTACACCTCCATGCCTCCGCGCTCGCCCTCTCTCCGGACGACCGATACATCGTCTGCGCCAACGCTGCAAGCGACAACCTCAGTGTGATCGATACTCGATCGGATACGGTTATCGAGACGATCTGGGTCAAGGCCAATCCTGCAGACCTTTTCGGCGCATCGCCAAATGCCATCTGCTTTTCACCTGACGGAAAGCTCCTTTATGTCGCCAACGGAACACAGAACGCAATCGCCGTGGTTCACTTCAACCCAAAGGATCGTGAATCAGAGCTTCTTGGGCTTATTCCGGTTGGATGGTTTCCAGGGGCTGTCTCTTTCGACGACAACCGCCAAATTTTATGTGTGGCCAACATCAAAGGCCATGCTATCGAAACGAAACCTGATAAGACAACAGGAGGAAAAGGATTTAACACCCATCATTATCACGGGTCGGTATCCCTCATCCCGGTTCCAAAAAAGGACGATCTTCAGCGGTTCACAGAAGCAGTCTATGACAACTACCGCCGCGAACGAATAGCCAGAGCGTTCGAAGAACCACGGTCAGGACAACCACCTCTGCCAGTTCCTGAACGCATCGGAGAACCCAGTATTTTCAAGCACGTGGTCTACATCATCAAAGAAAATCGGACCTATGACCAGGTGCTGGGTGATCTCCCAGAAGGAAACGGCGATCCCTCCCTCTGTCTCTTCGGAGAGCACGTGACTCCAAACCAGCACAAGATAGCCAGAGAGTTTGTGCTCCTCGATAACACCTACTGCAGCGGCATCTTGAGCGCAGACGGCCACCAGTGGTCGACAACTGCCTTTGGGACCGATTATCTCGAGAAATCGTTTGCAGGATGGCCCCGAAGTTATCCTGATGGAATGGGACCAGATGATGCCGATGCACTGGCCTACGCTCCCAGCGGATTTATTTGGGACAACGCGCTCCGGAACGGAATATCTATCTGGAACTTCGGGGAGTTTGCCCAGCCTGAATGCCGGTGGAAGGACCCTACACGCAAAGGCAAACCTGAGTGGAAGGATTACTGGGAAGAGTATCTCCACGGTCACGGCAAGGTGGTCATCGGGAGCGAACCTACGATCGAGAGCATCCGCCCCTTTACGCCCACCGACACGGTGGGCTGGATCATGGAAGTCCCAGATGTCTGGAGGGCGCGCTATATCACAGCCCAGATTGCTGACTGGGAACGCAAAGGTCGGATGCCACAACTCATCCTGATTTGTTTACCCATCGACCATACAAGCGGAACTCGAGCCGGCTCTCCAACGCCATCCGCTTGTGTAGCTGACAACGACCTTGCCTTTGGCCGTATTGTCGAAGCCTTCAGTCACAGTCGATTTTGGAAAGATACGGTCATCTTCGGCATCGAAGACGACCCACAGAACGGATTCGACCATGTGAGCGGCTACCGCACCACAGCCTATTGCATCAGTCCCTATACGAAGCGGGGAGCTAGCGTCAGCACTCAGTACAACACGACCAGCATCCTTCGTACGATCGAGCAGATCCTCGGTTTGCCTCCGATGAACCAATTCGATGCCACCGCGGTTCCGATGTTCGATTGTTTCACGTCGACCCCGGACTTCAAGCCTTTTGAATCCGTATCCAACCATGTGCCGCTTGACGAAATGAACCCGGATCCCAAGGAGGTCTCCGATTCGCTTTTGCGTCGCAACGCCCTCCTTTCAGCACGGTTGAACTTCCAAAGAGTTGATGCCTGCCCAGAGGATACCTTGAACCGCATACTATGGCATGCGATTAAAGGGAGTGCGGCTCCTTATCCCGCCTGGGCAGTGACACTTATGCAGGATGAGGACGACGATTGATCCACCTTCAGAAAGCCACGAATTTCTGTAAAAACAGGAAATAATTTGTTAAAATCCTATGTTTAAACCAGGAGGTGAGCATGAAAACTCTGAATAAGACATCTCTCACAGTCTTCATCGCTGTCATCATGATCAACACGGTTGTATTTACTCAAATCCGGCCTGTTTCTGTCCAACAGCCCATGCCGGATTTCACTCTGCCGGTCTATCAGGGAGGAGAAATCACTCTCTCAAAGCTCATAGGCAAAAATGTGCTGCTCATTTTTCCAAGAGGTCTGGCTGGCGAGGATCACTGGTGCCATGTGTGCAATTACCAGTATGCCGTACTGGCAGACCTGGAAAAAAATGAGAACATTCGGGAAAAGAATGACCTAGAGATCCTTTTCGTGCTTCCATATTCGAAGGAAATGGTCCAAGAATGGGTGGAAAAATTCGCCGATCAGATGGCTGACATAGAAAACTGGAAAAATCCCGAAGATCCTGAAAAGCTTGACGAAAGAGGACGAAGACGGCTGGAAACGGCCAAGAGATACTTTCCCAGGAGCTTCAAGTTCGAAAAGGGAGAAGTTCCCCTGCCGTTCCCAGTACTGATCGATGCCGAAAGAGTCGTCTCCAAGGGATTGGGCGTTTTTACCACAGAATGGGGAGGAAGCAACGTCGATCAAAACATCCCGACGATCTATATTATCGACAAAAAGGGAATTTTGAGATTCAAATATATCAGCCAGAATACGTTTGACCGTCCGGATCCAGATTATCTTCTCAAGTTTATCTCCTTTGTGAACATGTAAAACAGCTGCAAACTAAAACAATCCCAAGGCCAAATAGATCAGCGCGGTGGCTGCGGCTGCGACCAAGGCATAGGGCAGTTGAGTCCTCACATGGTCCATATGGTCGCAGGCGCTCCCCAAGGATGAGAGCACTGTGGTATCCGATAGGGGCGAGCAGTGGTCTCCGAACACTCCTCCTCCTGCTGAAGCTGCCACTGTTGCTAAAACCAGCGACGATACCTGTCCTCCGCTGAATTCGAAAGCCAACGGCACAGAAACGGGTATGATGATGGCAAAAGTGCCCCAAGATGTGCCTGTTGCAAAGCTGACAAAGGCGCTGATGAAAAAGACAAGAAGCGGCAAAATGTCGGGATTAAGCCAACCTTTGCTCACTTCGATAACATATGGTGCCGTTCCCATCTCCCGGCTCACGGTGTTTATGGCATAGGCAAAACCCAGGATCAAAACAGCCGGCATGACTCCCTTGATTCCGGCCGAAACGGATCGCATCAATCCCTGCAAGCTGTCGACTCTTTGGAGGAACAAGACAACACCCAGAACACCCGTGGCCAACATAAAACTCTCCAAAACCCGGGCCTGGCCTGTGGCAATGAAAGTGCCGATGTTCACAGCGATCACGATCAAAACAGGCATGAAAAAATTCAGCCAGATGTTCGGCCTTCCCTTATCTGAAACAGCAAGATCGGTCAGCTCCGAGCTCATCATCGGCACAGAACCAGGACGGATCACTTGGCCCTTGATAATGGCTCTTTGTTCTGCTTTCCGCATCGGACCAAATTCGGGAATAATCCTCCAAGAAATCAAGGCCACCATCAAAACAGAAAGAATCGCGTAAAAATTAAAGGGAATAGACTTAATGAACAGCGACATAGCCTCTTTTTTGTCAAGGACAGGGCCGATTCCGACGAGAAGCGCACTTATATAAACAGCCCATCCTGTTATCGGAGCCAAGACGCTCACAGGAGCTGAGGTTGAATCGCAAATATAGGCCAATTTCTCTCTCGAAATCCTTGCCTTGTCGGTCAGATTTCGCATAACAGGCCCCGTAAACAAAGGGCTAAAATAATCGCTGAAGAAAATGAATAGACCCAAACCCCATCCCAGGAATTGTGTCTGTGATCTTGATCTTGTCAGGTGGCTAACTCTACGGCCAAACATATCTACCGCTCCGCAGCGCTGGTAAAAGGCCACAAGAATCCCGATGCATATCTCTATCAGACAGACCCACATAAAGTCCTTACTGCCCAATGTCTTGACCAGAAGTTCCGGAAAACCAACCAATCCCTGTCCCATGATGAGAACGCCCACTACGCAGGCAACAGCCAGACTGATCACAGGTTCACGTGTTATGAAGGCCAGAACAATGGCCAATAAAGGAGGGATGAGAGACAGCCAACCGTAGTTCATAAAACCATTTAGACTGAAAATTCTGCCCCTATGTTACAAAGCTTTTGTTCTAATGACAATAAAAATCATGAATTGGTGCACAATGCTGATAATGCTGGTTGATCAGAGAACTCTGCTGCGAAATTCGCTAAGAAAAATAGTTTAGTGAAATTCGCACACAAAAAAGATAAAATATTTCGGCGCTCGTTAAGAGACGCAGATATCGTGCTATGGAAAGGGCATCCGCTCAGCACCTGGGGAGAGACCCATACAGTCATCGTGAACGGCAAGATTGTCTTCGAAAGATAATAAGAGGAAATTAAGTGCTGTGTCCTCGCCTTGTAGGTTCCCATCTTATAGCAATCTTTCGAAAATGAAATCCATAGATCGCAAATGCTATGGATATGCCGATAAGATTTGGCCTTCTTAACAGCGTCCAGAAAATCAGTTTCCAGTAATGGAACCTTTCTCTTCCTCTGATCCCTAAATGCCACATAGATTTAAGGAAAGCTTCAAAGTAACTGAATTTAAAATATATTTTTTGCTTTAGCTGTCTCGGCTTATACTGTTTGAGGAAAGTTTTTACTCTTTTGTAGTAGTGTTTGGGCAAATAAATATTCTCAAGGATTTTCTTATAGCCGCTTATGAGAGTCTCATAATTCATTTTGGGAATGAAGTTCAACGTACAATCTGTGTTATCCCCAGAAGTATTAGCGAGCAATCTGCCTTCTTTTTTCAGGCGCTGATAAAGTCTTGTCCCCCGGGGAGCGTTCAACAAACCAACCATGGCTGTAACAATTCCGCTGTTTTGAATAAATCTGATTTGTCTTTCAAAAATCGAAGGGGAGTCGCTGTCAAAACCGACGATGAATCCTCCTTGAACTTCTAATCCGAAACTCTGAATCTTTTTTATACAGGCAAGCAAATCACGATTTTTATTCAAATATTTATTGCATTCTGCGAGGCTTTTCTCGTCAGGTGTTTCAATACCGACAAAAACCCGACGAAAACCTGCTTTGACCATTAACTCCATCAATTCATCATCATCAGAAAGATTTATGGAGGCTTCAGTAAAAAAATAGAAAGGATGCTTTTTCTCTCTCATCCATTCGATTAATAAGGGGAGGAGATCTGTTTTCAACTTCTTCTTATTCCCGATGAAGTTATCGTCCACAAAGAACACTCCGCCTCTCCATCTTTGTGTGTACAAAGCCTGTAGCTCCTCAATAATCTGTTCCTTGCTCTTCGTACGTGGTTTATGTCCGTTCAAAACCACAATGTCACAGAATTCGCAGTTATAAGGACATCCCCTCGAATATTGAATGTTCATGCTGGCATATTTCTTCATATCGATAATGTGCCATTGAGGGGGAGGGGTTTTTCTCATATCCGGCCACTCTCTGGAAATGTACATGCGACGGGGATATCCTTCTTTTAAATCCTTAAGAAAAGGTGCAAGCGTGCACTCCGCCTCGTTGAGAACAAAATGGTCTATATCTGGAAAATCTTCATGACCGGTTGTGAAAAGAGGGCCACCTGCAACGATGGGAACTCTCAGTTTTTTACATCTTTTTATGACTTCTTTTACAGACTCCTTCTGAACAGCCATGGCACTGAGAAAAACATAGTCGGCACATTCAAGGTCATCATCTGATAGATCAGACACATTCATATCAACGAGCTTTTTTTCCCATTCCTTAGGAAGCATCGCCGCCACGGTTAAAAGACCCAATGGCGGAAAAGAGGCTTTTTTAGAGATGAATTTAAGAGCGTATTTAAAACTCCAGAAAGTGTCAGGATACTTTGGATAAACCAAGAGAATCTTCATCATTGAGTTCCTATCTCAGATTTCAATCCAGCATATACTAGGATATCATTTTCTTTTACAATCTGCCAATGATTCAGTCGAAAAGAGGAGGTGGGTAAGGAGTAATAGTTTTTCCTGAGGATGCAAATATGGTATTGTATCTCTAAAAGTGAGTGATATTTCATCTTCCCTTAAATGACTGGACTTTAGGGACTGTGAGTAACGAAATCATCGACATCCATATCCACTTCGGTGCGCCAAAGGACGAGGAAAGCGGCTGTTTCTGGTCTGAAGAATTCACACGGACAGCCGCCTATTATGCCATGCTCCTGCTGACAAAATCCCTTTTCAAGAAGATCAATATCGAGAGAGTACGAAAACATCTTCTCAGCGCTATAAACGGATCAGAATATGTGAATAAGAGCGTCCTTCTAGCTATGGACCAGGTTTATGATGAGAGCGACGGAACTTCTCTTCCAGAAATGACACATCTGTATGTCCCCAATCAATATATTGCTCAGATGTCCAAAGTTGAAGACCGTGTGCTTTTTGGCGCATCTGTCCACCCCTACCGGAATGACTGGAACGATGAACTGGATTTCTGTCTGGAGAACAAGGCAGTGCTGTGCAAGTGGATCCCCTCCTCCCAGTTGATCAATCCCTCCCGTTCCCAATGTGTCCCCTTTTACAGAAAATTGGCTGATCACCATTTACCGCTGCTCTGTCACTGCGGACCAGAATACACGATTCCCACATCGCTCCATGTCTACAACGAATACAACAACCCAAAATATCTGCGGACAGCCTTGGATGAGGGAGTAACCGTTATCATCGCTCACTGCTCACTCCCTTACTTCGGGATTCTCGATGTGGATTACCATGACGACTTCGAGGAGTTCCTCAAGCTGTTTAAACAGACCGAAAAGAAGGGATGGATGCTTTATGCAGACCTTTCGGCCATCTGCACACCCATGCGGGCTCCCTACATCGACGACATCCAAAACCATGTTCCGGCAGAGAGGCTTCTCTTCGGAAGCGACTATCCCATCCCTCTCTTCGAGCTCAGCTACAACAAGAGTATAAATTTCCTCTCCTGGCTGAGATTCATCCTCAAGGTCGCAAAAATGAAAAATCCCCTGGACAAGAATTATGCCCTTATAAAAGGAATGGGTTTTGACGAGGCTGTTTTCACCAACGCTGCAACTCTCTTTTCTATGATAAAATACTAATATAAAAGCATTTATTTGAAAATGTAACACTATTCGTTACATTCAAAAGAGTAAGGAATGAGTCATGTGTATTCTAAGAATCAAGCCAGCTCTTGATAAAGCTCTAGAGAACAATAAAAAGAAATTCGATTTAACAGCGGAAACCAAAATCGTGATTTTCAGCGATCTCCACAGAGGAGTCGGTGACTGGGCCGATGATTTCATGCACAACTCTCTCATCTTCTCGAGCGCTCTGGATTATTATTACTGGAACGACTTCACATACATCGAACTGGGCGATGGTGACGAGCTGTATGAAAATCGGAAGTTGGCAGACATCGTGAGTGCCCATGGAAATATCTTCCGGCATATGGATCAATTTCGCAAGGACGACCGGCTGTGCTACATCGCGGGGAATCACAACCTGCAGATGGGGGAAAAGAGGTGGCTGGACAAGGCGCTCGAAGAAGGCAAAATCCTCATCCCGGACCTCTTTGCTGACATCGAGATTTTTGAGACGGCTCTATTAGGCGATAAGATTTTTCTCTTCCACGGTCACCAGGGAGATTTCATCAACGACTCCTTTGTTCCATTCGGCAGGTTTTGGGTACGTCACATATGGCGGCCGCTCCAGAATCTGTTCGGGTTTAGAGACCCAACAAGCCCGGCTCAACAGGTAAGAAAACGCAATAAGGTGGAAAAAGGTATTATAGAATGGGCGCGAGACAACCATATGGTCGCCATCGCCGGACACACCCACCGTTCTATGTTTCTCTCCTTGAGTAAGCAGCAGCGCCTGGTCGGAGAGCCAGAAGAACCGTACTACTTCAACAGCGGATGCGGGATACACCCTCGGTGTGTGACCTGTCTTGAAATAAGGGACATGACAATCGCGCTCATCAAATGGCACATCATTGCTGACTCTCATAATGATATGCGCTTGAAAGTGATAAGGGAGCCAATCCCAGATTGCAAAGTAGACTTTAACGATGTCATTGCAAGACTTTAAATCCTGCGGATTTGCGTATCCAATTGATTCATTTCTTAACCCATGATGAAGCAACCATCACGAAAGAGGACGAGCTTTCGCATCTATTTATTGACACATAAATGAACGATAAGTAAAGTATGAGCTTAGATATGGAAAAGAAAGAATCCTTTTCCCGCTGGGGTATCATCTTTGCCGGACTAGGCATGGCTGTCGGCACGGGAAACCTTTGGCGCTTCCCGCGAATTGCCTCCCAATATGGCGGTGGGGCCTTCCTGATCGCATGGATTCTTTTTCTTTTTATCTGGGCCATACCTCTTCTCACCGTAGAGCTTGCTATTGGGAAAAAGACACGACAGGGTGTTATCGGTTCATTCGGACAGATGGCAGGGAAGAATTTCGCCTGGATGGGTACCTTCGTAGCCTTCGTAACGGCAGCCATTACCTTTTACTACACTGTCGTCACAGGTTGGTGCATTAAATATTTTCTGGTCACCTGTTTTCGAGGACTGATCCACAAAAAGCCTATACAATACTGGGAAAATTTCACATCCTCCTGGGAACCTGTCGGCTTTCACTTTGTTGCTATTTTCATCGGATGCGCGATCATTTACTTCGGAGTTGCTAAGGGAATCGAAAGAGCCAATAAGATTCTTATCCCCTCGCTCTTTATTATCCTTCTCATCGCCGCAGCCCGATCCGTGACCCTTCCTGGCGCTGCACAAGGGCTGAACTTCCTCTTCTCTCCGAATCTTTCCCAACTGGGGAACATCGAGGTATGGCTCAATGCCTTGAGCCAGGCAGCCTGGTCGACTGGGGCTGGGTGGGGTCTGATGCTGACTTATGGAGTTTATTCTCGGAAAAAGGAGAATTCCTTTTTGACAACAGCCACACTGGGATTCGGAAACAACACCGCATCCCTCCTGGCAGGCATAGCGGTCATTCCTACGGTTTTCTCCTTCTTTGCAGGCCAAAACTTAGCCCAGGAAAAAGTGATCGATATCATGAAACAGGGAAATGAAGGATTGACCTTCAAATGGATACCTACCTTGTTTTCGCAAATCCCATCCGGTTCTTTTTTCCTCGCGCTCTTTTTTCTGGCTCTATGTTTCGCGGCATTCTCTTCATTGATCTCTCAACTGGAACTCATTTCGCGTATTTTCATGGACTCAGGGCTGAACAGGAAAAAAGCTGTGACAATCGTAGGGATAGCTTGCTTTGTTCTTGGATTTCCTTCGGCTATCAGTATCGGCTTTTTCAACAACCAAGATCATGTTTGGGGGCTTGGATTGATAGTCAGCGGTTCTTTTTTCATATTCCTCGTTCTCAAGGTCGGTCCCAGAAAGTTCCGTGAGGAAATCATCACCAGCTCTGAACACAAGTTCAAGCTGGGAAAAGCTTTCGATTATCTTGTAACTTTCTTCCTCCCTCTTCAGGTCATCGCCATGCTGGTCTGGTGGTTTTGGGACAGCTATAAGACTGATCCAGACAACTGGCTCGATATTTTTGCTCGGGGCTCTGTCGGAACCGTGCTCTTCCAGTGGGGAATCGCTTTGGCCGTGTTCATTGCTTTTAACAAACTCATCACCAAGAGACTTTCTCTAAATAAAAACGACATCGAGGATAGAAATGACGCTTGAAGCCATACTCATGATGATTTTGATTTTTGGCGTCTGTATTGGTGGATTCCTCTATTCGCTCCACCTCTCCTCAAAAGAAGATTAAAAAGGCGATTAAAGGGATATGGTCTCCTAGGGCCATCGACAAGGAGAGAACTTCCATGGTCAGAAAAAATTTTCTGTTTATCGGTATTGTTTTAATCCTCCTCTTGGCATCCTCTACCTTCGCCGGAGAGGGCAAGCTGCAATTTGTCGAAACAGAAGTCGTCTTCTTCCCTGATGGAAAGGCTTCCGTGGAATATGTGGTCCGCTACTCGGTGATTTCCGGCGAATTCCATGGATTTTATTTCGGGGGATTTGACCGCCTGACTCCCCACTTCGACCGTACAAATGCATCTGCCATCGACAGCCGAGGCAACACCTATGGATTGGATATCAAAAAGGTAAACGCAACCCTGTATGATATCGTCCTGGCAAATGGGACAGGTGTCTCTTCGGGCTACGTCACCTACAGGTTTCGCTTCGCCGCCGATATGTTTCAGGCCGGATATCTGGCTCCTACTACCGCAGCGGAAGATCGGAAACTCGTCGTCTTCAACTGGGCACCGACAGATTGGGACCAACCGCTGGAGCACTACACGGTCAAAGTGGTCTATCCCATAGAGTACACCTCCCCACAAACCGACCGAAGTGCCGTTGAAGCCAAGCTTCTTGCCAGAGGATTTGCCACTGAAAGGTTCATGAACCAGGAATACAAAATTGATTACCGCCTCCGAAAAGTCGGGGGAAAACAGCATATCGAAGTTTTGCTGCATAAAGACAACGCCCGCACCCAGTATCATTTCCGCATCCAGCAATATATTGATGCAGATGTTTTCACCGGAATCGATACTGCTCAAGTGTCTCCCAGGGAAACTGTTCCCCCAGCTCAAAGGACTTTGCCCTCAGAACAACCCGCTTCAAAAAAAAGTCGAATCCCCTCGTCTCGTTGGACCTTGCTCATCGGCTTTATCATCATTTTATTATCAGGTATTTTTGGCGTATCCAGAAAACACCGGTCCATGGTCCGTGCCCAATCGGAGTTGGATGAGGTCAAATGGGTCAGGGAAGATTGGGAGCCGCCAAAAATCGAGCTGGCATCCTTCCGTAAACCCGGGAAAATCGCCAAGGATTTAGATCCTATCGAGGCCGGGGTTTTTATCGGTGTCCCCTACAAACAGATTTTTTCAACCATTCTCTCCCAATTGGTAAAAAGAAACTGTATCGAAGTTGTCAACCGGGATCCCCTTCGAGTAGAAGTTGTTAAGCCGATGCCCATTCCCTATAGCGACTTAGAACCCTATGAGCAGAAGATGTATCGAGCAGCCAAAGATGACGGCCAATTCAGCGAACAGGAGCTGAATGAACTCTTAAAGGCGGTCGTTTACAACATACAGCAAAAAGCATGGGACTGCGATATAGAGGCGACAAAAAATTACTATCACGACGAGATCGCGAAAGCCTTCGGCGACGCATCAGAGGAGCCCCTTAGTAAAGAAGACCGCGAGCGCCGCCAAGATGATCCGGTGTCAAGCTGGTGGTACTGGTATCACTACCGTTATGGTATGCACCGCCATTATGACCCACAGAGGTACGACCATGAGTACGAAGCCTCCCTCCCAGTCAATCCAGATGTCGTGGATTTTCAGGAGTTTCTCGGCCCCTCAGCAGACTCCATCGAAGCTTGCCATGCTGCATGTCACGATGCCTGCCACAGTGCCTGCCATTCTGCCTGCCATTCTGCCTGCCACAGTGCATGCCACTCTGCCTGCCATTCTGCCTGTGTCAGTGGGGGAGGTCACTGATGCAGGACACCTCTATCCGTTTGGATTGGGTCGATGTCTTCGTGGATAGAATCCGTCCTTATGTTCACGTACGCCTGACAGACCATGTCCTGGTCCGCCTCCCAAACCACGCCTTTAAACTGAACAACACGGGTGCTCAGGTACTCCATCACATTATCCATGGCGGCTCGATCGAAGACATCCTCAAAGTAAGATCTTTCGATCAGGACCTTCCGGCACAACTTTATTCTTTCTTCATCGATTTATCCCGGATGCTGAGCTCTTCGGTCTGCGATGCCTACCATTCCCCTTCGCTCCAGAGAGTGCCGTTTGACTTGGGATATATCGAACTTCCTGTCCTGTCCGAAGTAGCTCTGACATGGCGCTGTAACATCAAATGCCGGTTCTGCTATGCTTCATGCACGTGTATCTCAGAGCCGGATGATGAATCCGACAGCGATGAATTGTCTACAGGTGATGTCAAACGCGTGCTGGATATGATTCGCCATGATGCGGAGGTCCCCAGCGTATCCTTTACTGGAGGAGAACCGATGCTCAGGGATGATATCACCGAGCTGATCGCCTATGCTTCCGGTTCCTTGAAAATGCGCGTGAATCTCATCACAAACGGAACCCTCATTTCCAAGAAGACCGCCGAGAAGCTAAAAGCGGCCGGATTGGCTTCTGCTCAGGTCAGCATTGAATCACCGAACCCCGACGTCCACGACAATATCGTCGGTTTTAAAAACGCATTCAGAGCCTCCTTGAATGGATTGCATGCATTGAAAAATGCAGGTGTTTTGGTTCATCCCCATGCCACCCTATGCCGGTTAAATATGCAAAGCCTTGAAGAAATGGCGCAATTTACGAACTCTTTGGGGATCGACCGGTTCTCCTTGAACATGATCATTCCAGCAGGACGCGGCACAGCACAAGATCTGACTCTAAAATACAGTGAAATTAAAAATATCGTGTTGAAAATAAAATCGGCATCGGAAGCCAAAGGCGTCCGTTTCATGTGGTATTCACCAACTCCGATGTGTCTGTTTAATCCGGTTTCCCATCAGATGGGGAACAAGGGCTGCAGCGCCTGTGAGGGATTGCTGTCGGTTGACCCTTTTGGCAGGCTTCTGCCATGTTCCAGTTGGAAAGAGCCCGTTGGGAATTTGCTACAGGAGGGATTCCAAGCCTTATGGTTTGGAGACCGTGCAAGGTTTCTACGGGAAAAGCGCGCTGCACATCCTGGCTGCAGAGATTGTGAACACTTTGCGGTGTGCCACGGTGCATGTCCTTTGTATTTCAAGGTCCACGGGTACGGCGAACTGGAAGAGCCGCTGGCACAACTCAAATCGAGTATGAGACCAAATCAGAGGAGTATACAATGACATCGATTCTGCGTGTATTCGGTTTTCCACCTCCGGAACGGCGGGATAGTGTGAGGTTTCATTTTGCGAAAAACCTTCCCTACAATGCGAGGATTAATTTGACACTGGTTCTTCTCGTTGTTGGATTTATCCTGCAGCTTTATTTCATGAATCCCATTTACGGAATCCCCTTCCTCCTGACTGGCATCGGGTTGGTACTTGTAAAGGGATATGATAGTCGAGTCCGGATGAAAGGTTTCAACCTGGACCCCAATTGGAAGACTGTTTCCATCGAGAAGATTCAGGAAATCGAACAGCTTCGGAAGCGAAACAAAAAGTGGGACAGCGATGCCCTGGATGTCTCCAATCCTCTCGGCCTGTTTAGTTTCTTCCTTTTTGGGGGTCTCGCTCTTTTAACTTCTGTGATTCTTGGAGAGCTTGCAAAAGATATGAGGGTTACGATTATCTTGGCAATCGACATTGCAATAATTATGGTTCCGCTCTGGTTCTCCGGAATGAGATTCATCCTTAAGCAACCGAATCTGATCGTTAAAGTCAAAATCATTTTATGGCTTTCTGAGGTTTTTGAGAGTATAAAACAGAAAGGGGAAGAGTTTCGTCCCTCCATAATGTTATCCAGGGATAAGAATGACAAAACGATTCCGGTTGACGCCCGTTTCTCGGTCGCGTTCCCCGATTCGCCCGAGGAGTTCTATGGGCTGCAAGCACAGATCAATCTCAATGTGGTTCAAGGGACAAGCTATCCCTATTTTTACTGCGTGTTGGCATCAAAGCCTGGATTCGGAATGTCCAGGTATAAACAGGAAATCAGACTTTCTAGAAAAATCATCTGTGAATACCAGGAAGACAGCCGGGCAGAAGTATTGGTGATCCGGCAATATACAACAAAAAAATCCGGCTACCACACCAAAGATCGGCAATGCGCAGAAATCCTTAGGGTTGCTCTTGAAGGCGGCAGGCTGATTTGTCAATCATTCCCATCATGATACTCATTCACTTAACTTATCAAATGAGGTGATTGAGTATCCTCTCCCCGAAATAAGCCCTCCGAACTGATTGTCTTGTCAACTCAAATCAACTCTGTTACGCTAGGGATGTTCTCAATAGATTTTTCTACAGTGATATGAAGAAGATTTTTCCCAATCCATTCAGAAACATCCGCATAAAAACCTCTCTATTTGTGCTTATCTTGCTCATCATTACGATTGGACTTTCCTATGCCATCACAGTGCGGATGATGCGCGATAGAATATTGAGCGAGGTCGTCAAACGAGCCGAATCCTTATGCAGAAGCATCGCGTCTTCAGCTGGATACAGCTCTATCTCACAGGATATTCTCGGCCTTGACACCCTTGTTTTCAAGGTTAAAGATTCGAATCCGGATATCGAAGATATCGCCATCGTTGATATGAACAAAGAAATCCTCGTGCACAGCAATGTGAACAAAACCAGAGAAGCCTATCATCCCTCCGAGGGAACGGTTTTCAAGACTTACAGAGATGGCACCATCATAAAAGACATCTCAGATTTAAACGGAGATTATTTTGAAGTTAAAAGTCCTATTGTTTTTATGGATAAGAACTTAGGCTCGGTTGTGCTGAGTATAAACAAATCTGTTCTCTACAGTGCTCAAATTAAAATGCGCAACAGAATCGCCTGGGTGTTTGGAATCATCCTTTTTGTAGGAACAGCGAGCAGCATTTTTCTCACCTCCTTTCTGACACGCCCGATTCAAGAGCTTTCTACAGGAGTTGAAGAACTTAAAGAGGGCAAAAGATCAAGGCAACTAAGAGTTTATTCTCGAGATGAACTGGGGAGGTTGACAGAGAGTTTTAACGAGATGTCGGCTCTGATAACGAGTCAGAAGGAAAAACTGAGTAAATATGCCCAGGATCTTGAAGAATCCTATGTTGAAACAGTCAAAGTCCTTGCTGCAGCCATTGATGCAAAAGATCATTATACGTTAGGTCATTCGACGCGGGTTTCAAAATTATCTGTTGCGCTGGCAGAGGAAGTCGGCTTATCAAAAGCAGAACTTGAGGATCTCAGGATTGCGTGTCTGTTCCATGATGTGGGCAAAATAAAGATTCCAGATTCCATACTGTTAAAAGAAGGAAAACTTGAACCGCTTGAAATCACTGAGATGATGCGTCATCCCGAATATGGCGCTGAAATTCTCAGTAAAGCTTCCTCCCTTCTCAGATACATTCCAGTAGTCAGGCATCACCATGAATGGTATGATGGCACCGGATATCCGGACGGATTGAGAGGAGATGAAATTCCTCTATCAGCAGCCATCACCTGTTTGGTGGATGCTTTCGATGCCATGACTTCCGACCGGCCCTACAGAGGGGCCTTATCCGCGGAGGAAACCTTAAAAAAGATTCAGAATTTATCCGGAAAGCAGTTTTCCCCTTATCTTGTTGAAAAATTCATCGACTTGTTCAGAAGGATTCGACTAAAGTATACGCAAGGCTCTTAGAAGATTAGAAGATATGAAAAATTTTCAGAGCACGGTGTTCCTGGTTTTGCCTCTTTTCTTCTTAATATTATTCTCCTCTTGTGTCTCCCCAAAAAAAGATGTGATCCAACAGAGCCTAGAAGCGCCTCGGCAACAATTTTCACAAGGCTATCTCCAAAAAGCCATCGACGGCTACACCGCAGCACTCCAGAAATATCCCGACGTGACAATCGTCATAAAAGACTACATCCAAACACTTGAAGAGATAAAAACGTCTGCCGATAATGCCTACGAAGCAAAAAACTATGTTTCGGCTGAACAGCGCTATTCCATCTTGCTGAATAATTTCTCCCGATTTAAAACGTTCGAAAATTCTCTGTCCTTCACCTCTAAACACCTTAGCCGCCGGATAAAAGAATGTTTTATGGCTCGAAGCAAAATCCAAGCCCATAATGCCATCAAATCAGGCGATTATACGAAAGCCCTCGAAATCCACAAGCTGGCTATTCAGGCTTTCCCCGAAGACCCCCCCCTTAAAGAGAGCCTTATCGAGACGATCAACGAGATCCACGGAGAAGGAGAAAAAGCTTTGGAGCGTGAAGATTACGTCCAGACTGGAAAAAGGTATGCTCTTCTCTTGAAAGAACATCATTGGCTTAAAAATATGGATGCGCCTCTTCCTTTTTCCAAAAACACTTTGGAGGAAGGGATAAAACACTGCCGAACTCTGCTGACCAGAAAGGGACTCGAACATTACCGTGAGGGGAAACTGAAGGAGGCTATCTCCGTATGGAAGGGCATATTGGAGTTTGATCCTGAAAATGAGGAGATCAAAAAAGCCATCGAAAACGCTGAAGAACAGCTGAAGAAGATCAAGAAATAACCTCATCAGCTTATAGAATTCTGGGACACGAAACTCTGATTTCCATGCCCACAAAAGTATTTCCCTGCCTAAATGCTCATGTTCATAAATAATCCATGTTAGTTAAGTGATTGAGTATCCTGTCCCCGAATTTAATTATTGTCAAGAATCATTTTCTTTCTATATAATGATGCATCACATGTTTAAACAGAATCTCATCATTCGTTTAGACAAACTCCCATCATATCCAATATTTCATAGCATTTTTAATTTCATCCAGGAGGTTAGGAATGGCTCAGCATTTTAAGAAAGTCTTTCAGACACTGCTCATTCTTTGTCTTGTTCTCGTCTTATCTCATTACTCCTTTTCACAGAGTCCTGAGGAGAGTCTGATCAAAAACCTTAAATGGCGCAACATCGGACCAGCCAACATGATCGGCCGCATCTCGGATTTCGAAGCCTTGGATAACGACTTCACCCAAGTGCTCGTTGCCAGCGCTTCCGGAGGAGTTTGGAAATCCGTGAATGCAGGGACGACATGGGAGCCGATTTTCGACAAATACGGCTCTTCATCGATAGGCGATGTGGCCTTCTTTCAGAAGGACCCGAACATCATTTGGGTAGGCACGGGCGAAGAATGCTCCCGGAACAGCATTGCCTGGGGCGACGGCATCTACAAATCCATTGATGGCGGCAAAACCTTTACCCGGATGGGGCTGGAAACCACGCATACGATCGGTCGGGTCATCACCCACCCGACCAATCCTGACATCGTCTATGCGGCAGCGACAGGTCACACCTGGGGCTATTCAGGTGACCGCGGTCTGTTCAAGACAGAGGACGGAGGCAAGACCTGGCAGAAACTCACCAATGGGCTACCGGATGACGGAAAAACCGGCGCCATCGATCTCGTCATGGACCCGACAAATCCGGATATACTTTATGTCAGCTTCTGGCAGCGTCTGCGTCAGCCCTGGCGTTTCGATTCCGGCGGGCCAAACGGTGGCATTTTCAAAACAACAGACGGGGGAAACACCTGGCAGAAATTAACCCGGGGACTTCCGACCGGCGATCTCGGCAGGATTGGTCTGGCCATTTCCCTCAGCAATCCCAAAGTCCTGATGACCGTAGTCGAGCACGGATTCCAACCCCAAAGAACGATCCGGGAGGGCCAAGCCCAGAAGCCCAATCCCGATTACAGCGACATGACAAAATTCGGCACCGGTATCTACCGATCCGAAGACGGCGGGGACACATGGATGTACATGAACCGGACGAATGTCCGTCCCTTCTATTACAGCCATATCTACATCAACCCGTTTGACGACAAGCTGGTGTATTACCTTGCGACCAACATGCAGTATTCTGAGGACGGGGGGAAAACCTTAAAGACCATCAGGGGTCTCCATCCCGATTTCCACACCATGTGGCTCGACCCCACCAACAAGAATCGTTTCTATGTCGGACAGGACGGGGGCGCCGCTCTCACCCATGACCACGGCCAGACCTGGATTCTCTTCGACAACCTCTGTGTAACACAATTTTACGCAATCAGTGCCGATATGCGCGATCCTTATTATGTCTACGGCGGCCTCCAGGACAACGGTTCATGGGGCGGTCCCAGCATGAGCCGCGAAGGGACCATCCTCACGGATTTCTGGTTCAATATCGGTAGCGGAGATGGATTTTACACCCAGAACGATCCCACCGACTGGCGCACCGTCTACTGCGAGAGCCAAGGAGGGAACATCATGCGGGAGAACGCGGAGACGCGCGAGAGCACACGGATCAGACCATCACAGGAGAATACCTATAACTGGAAAGATCATGTGCCTCCGTCCCCAAAGAGAGAAGCCGAAGCCCAACAGGAGCAGCCCAGAATGTTCGGTCGCCCGAGATCTCCCTTCCGCTTCAACTGGAGCTCGCCCATCCTCATTTCTCAGCACAATCCCCATACCGTCTACTTTGGCGGGGACCATCTCTTCAAATCGGTCGACAGAGGTGACCACTGGCAGATCATCAGTCCTGACCTGTCGACCAACGACACAGAGAAGCACGGCAAGCCCACAGGCGGTATCACCCTCGACCAGACAGGAGCGGAGACGCACTGCACCATCACCACCATTTCCGAATCCCCTATCACCCCTGGCCTCATCTGGGTCGGCACAGACGATGGCAACGTCCAGTTGACACGAAACGACGGCGGATCGTGGACGAACGTGCGGAGCAATGTCCCGGATGTTCCCGAAGGGATCTGGGTGAGCCGCGTCGAGGCTTCCCGTTTCAATGAGGGCACGTGCTACCTGACCTTCGACGGGCACCGGAGCGATATTTTCAAGCCTTTTGTGTTTAAGACCACGGATTACGGCAAGACTTGGACGAACATTACCGGGAACCTGCCTGAAGGGGGACCGGTCTATGTCATCCGCGAAGATCTTAAGAACAAAAATCTTCTCTTCGCCGGTACGGAATTTTATGTGTTCTTCTCCAAGGATGGAGGCAAAACTTGGACCAACCTCAGCCTCAACATGCCAACAGTGTCTTTTCATGACCTGATGATCCATCCCCGGGACAATGATCTGATCGTCGGGACTCACGGACGAGGTATATGGATTCTCGACGATATCTCGCCTCTCCAGCAGGCTACGGACAAGGTCCTGTCCTCGGAGGCTTATCTGTTTGAAAACGAACGGCCTGGCACCCACTGGCTGAACCTGAGAAGGGGAGGCTACGGGCGTGGCAACCTCTACTTTGCTGGCGAAAATCCTGCCCCAGGCGCCACGATCAACTTTTATCTCAAGGACAAACCGTCCGGCCCTGTGGAAATCGAGATCACGGACGCGACAGGGACCCTCAAAACAATCTATCCCGTTAAAAATGCTGATGCGGGATTGAACCGTCTGATGTGGGACATGCAGTTTGATCCTTCGCCAGAGCAGTTAAAACAGAGCCTCACACAGATGCAGCAAATGGTGGAGAGAATTCTTCAGAGGCCGGAAGTGGAAGAGGAACAGAAAAAAATAGTGCAAGAGGCGCTCGAAAAGCTCAAACAGCCCGGTCTCACTTACAGGGAAACGACGGCGATCCAAAGAGAAGCCTTTGAGGCGATAGGTTTTGGCGGCGCCATGTCCTTCATGGGCAGATTCGGACCAAGAACGAGAGCACCTATCGCCGAACCGGGGGCTTATGCCGTTAAGCTCACTGTCAACGGCAAGACCTACACGGACAAGGTCACCGTCCGTCAGGATCCTATGCTGGAGGGCTCCAGGAACTGGACTCAACGAAGCGAGTGACAGCCAGCGGATGTCATCTGTTTTTCGTTCAAAATAATTCTATATAAAACCCTTAGGGGAAGATTACGTATGAACAACTAGATAAAACACCCAATTTTGTGAAAGGAGGACTGATCATGTCTGGGAGAAAAAGCAAGCCATCCATAAAAAAATTGTTTCCTGTACTCGCAGGAATAATCCTGTTTACATGGTCTATCCTTGCTCTTCAGACTTCTTCGGATACCATTTTTGAAGCCGCGGAGCAGGGAGACCTGGCCAAAGTCCAAGCCCTAGTGGAAAAAAATCCTGAACTCGTCCAAGCCAAGGATAAAGAACAAGGAACTCCTCTCCATAGTGCTGCCGCAAGCGGCCACATCAAAATAGTGGAATACCTGCTGTCAAAAGGTGCAGATGTAAATGCTCGAAACGCTGTCAATCAGAATCCTCTCCTGTATGCCGCCTATCATGGACACGCTGAAATCGTGAATCTGCTGCTCGAAAAAGGAGCAGAATTCAAAGAACAAGACATGTACGGTCGGAATGTCCTGCACTACCCAGCCAGGGAGGGACACAACCGTGTCGTTGAGATCCTTGTGAAAAAAGGTCTGGATATCAACCAGGAGGACAGAGGAGGTGTGACGCCTCTTCGTTTCGCCCTAGACCGAGGACACACTGGAATAATTGACACATTCATCACTTTAAAAGCCCTGGATGTTGTGAGCGATTCAGGAAGACATTCACTCCACGTGGCGGCCGCCAATGGACACGAAGGTATTGTGGATCTTTTGATTGCAAGAGGAGCTGATATTGACACAAAGGACGATACCAGTGCAACCCTCCTCCACAATGCGGCGATCGGAGGTCTTCTGGAGCTTTCTCAGCGTCTGATCAACGATGGAGCCGATACAAACGCAAAAGACCATATGGGCCGGACACCCCTACACTATGCAGTCAGGGAAGGCCATTATGAAGTGGTTAGACTCCTCACAGAAAACAGAGCAGATCTGAATATCAAAGGAAAGGATGAAAGAACGCCGCTGCATATTGCCGAGGATTGGGGACATAAGAAAATCATCGATATGCTGCAGACTAAGGGAGCAAAAAAGGCTCCTAGACTTGCACCGAAAAATCCTGACCAACCTTGGGTCGGTATCACATACATTGCCAATGAAGGCTTCCTGATCTCATCCAAAACAAAGAAGGTTCTGGTGGATGCTTTGTTTAAAAACCCCTATGGATATCAGGATACTCCTGATGAAGCTATCGAAAAAATAGTTAAATCTCAGACACCTTTCGACCGCGTCGATCTTTTTCTGTTTTCCCATGCCCATCGCGATCATTTTGAGCCTGAGATAACCTTGAAAGTCTTGACGAGCCATCCTGAGGCTGTTCTGGTGGGAAACGAGACCGTGTGTCAGGAGCTGAAAAAGGCCGCCGGAGAGAATTATGGAAAAATCAGCCGTCAGATTAAAAATTTCAATCCGGAATGGGGAACAATCATCCAAGAGACCATCAACGGAGTGGATCTCAAGATCTTCCCTGTCAACCATGGGACGCCTGAACGTTCATATGTGACCTTAGCTTATATTTTGGACATGGATGGAACGAAAGTTCTTCATCTCGGCGACATTTACCCCTCGTCAAACGAAAAATATTTTAAGACTTTTCAATTGCAGAAGTTAAACATAGATGTCGCCTTCATAGATCCTTTCCTTCTGCTTGACGAGATAGGAAGTCAAATGGCCAAGGAATTCATCCAACCTAAAAGAATCATCCCGATGCATATGAGGCCCAACGAGGTGGAAAGATACACTAGAGAATTGAAGAAAATCTATCCGAATATCAGCGAATTCAGAGAATGTTTCGAGATGAAATTCTTTGAACAGGCAGGTTCCGTCCAGACCAATCCTGCATACCTAAAGAAGACTGATTCGCTCCAATTTTCGTTAGCTGCTGGAGGAAACCGATAAGGGGAATTAACCTCACTGAGCAGGCAAACTCGTGTTCCAGATGTCCACATGCAGCTTCTATGTGCCATCCGTCACTCTCTTATCTTTTCAACTTTACCATCAACATTTTTTTAAAATTTTCGTTGACCACAACTCCTGAATCTTCTGCTTTCTTCAGATATTTCCATGCCGAAAGATAATCTTCCTTATAGTAATGAACTGCTGCTATATTTGTGTAAACCCTTATCAGATCAGGATTGATTTCAAGAACTTTCTCATAATAGGAAAGAGCTTTATCGAAATTCTTATCTCTGTAATACGTGTGTGCCAAGTTGAAATATGCCTCAAAAAAATCGGGTTTGAGAGTTATGGCCAGAGAAAACTCCTTTATTGCTTCCTTGTTCTTTCCTTCTTCTCGCCTCAAAATCCCCAAGATATTGTGAGCTTCAGGAAGCTCGGGATCGAGCGATATCGCCTTTTCAACGGATTCAATAGCCCTATCTGATAGCCCCTGTTTATAATAAGCGCTTGCTAAGTTCACATAAGCCAAACCGTACTCAGGGTTGAGCTCCAGCGCTGTTTTACAATTCTCTATGGCTTTCCCGATGCGTCCCTTTTCTAAAAAAGCACTTGCCAAATTGCAGTAGGCCTGATAAAAATCAGGCTTCAATCTGATCGCGCTCTCAAACTCTCCGATTGCACGGTCATGATCTCCTTTCAAGAGATAAACTCGACCCAAGTTATAGTGAGCTTCATAGTAATCAGGATCAAACTGTAAGGCTTTCGAATATTCTTGTTCAGCTAAATCAATCAATTCCCTATTTAGATAAATACTTCCCATATTATTGTGTGCCGTTGGAAGGTCAGGATTAATGTCCAATGCTTCCCGAGTGAACCGTTCAGCTTCATGAAAGTCTTCTTTGAGGATGTATGCCACTGCCAAGGTAGAATATGCCTCTGTAAGTTTAGGGTAAATTTTCAAGGCTTGCAGGCACTCTTGAATGGCATCGTCCACCAAATCTTTTTTTATGTACGCTAATCCTAAATAGCTGTGGGCTTTAGCGCGATTGGGATAAAGAGCTATAGAGTTTTGGAACATTTCGATTGCTTTGTCAATCATTCCCTTCTCTAGATAAGCAGCCCCTAAATTATTATGAATTTCATCAGAACCAGAATTGAAATGAAGAGCTTTTCCACACACATTTATAGCCATATCGATATTACCGTTCCTCCGGTAAGCAATCCCTAACAGATTAAGGATCTCATGAGAATCAGGATAATCATCTAAAGCCTCTAAGAGCACCTTAATCGAAGTCCCATAATCGCCATTCTCTATGTAGAGTTGTCCCAAAACAATGTTCAGTCCAAGTTCTTGCTGTCCGAGAGATCCTCGACGCTCGTAAACTGAAATAGCCTGCTCTATCTTACTCTCCGGCAAGGGAAAAAGATAAGGATCAAAACTTCTCTCCTTGTTTAAATAAATGATCTGAGTAGTGAAATCATCAAATTTGTCTCCCCAGCTCGTTCTGTCCATGATTGAACCTGCCTCTTTGATATCAACTCCTCCGAAAATGTGACACAGTTCATGGTTTATAAAATGCCCTAAGAGAGAATATGCAAGAGAGCCAGTTCTTGGTCTCCTTATGAGAGTATAAGAGGACGAATAATAAGCTAATCCTAATGATTCCTTATGCATTGTCCTCTGAGAAGTAAACCCTAACACAATATCACAATCATCTTTTGGGACCTGTTTCTTTAAATCATTAAGTAACAAATACATCGAATTTTTAGTGTTTTCTGACTTCCACATATCATATTTTTTTATTACAAAACGTATTCCAAACTTTTCTTCCCAACCTCGAGTTGCGCCCTTGACTACTCGATTAATTATTTCTCGCCATCTACCTTGGGCCATTCTTGTCTCTTCATCAACGGCAATTTTAATCGTTACCTTTCTCGTTGGAAGGGAGAAAGCCAGGATTGATGTTAAACATACGAAGACAAATAAGACAATCAATCTACTCCGCATGTCGTCCTATCCTCCATGCTTTATCCATACGTGCGTCGTTAAAAAGAGTTCAGTCTGCCTCCCTGAGAGCCTTCTTTAAGCTTATCCAGTTTATCCATCAAACTTCGCAGGATGGAGTACATGCTAGAGCCTTTGGCTATAGCTTTTTCTAGATAAAATTTTTGCATCTCCTGATCACCCATGGTCTCGTAGGCTCCGGCAATATTGGCCAAGGCTATAAAATCAAAATTATAAGGTCTAAAACTCAGGATTTTTTGGTAAAGCTCAATCCCTTTGTTCCAATCTTTCTGAGCAAAATAGAATTGAGCCATTTCATGCAAGATATGGACATTGTCGGGATATTTGTCTCGGATAGAAAGCAGGTTGGGTTTGACTCGGTTAAAATTTTTTTTCCTGGCTGCCTCTAATCGCAGAGATCGCGCCATCCACCTGTCTTCCAAGACTTCACGGACGCCTAGAACCTCAAACTCAGGATCAATGATGACTCTCAAGACAAGTTCTCTCTCTTCAAGACTGTAGAGAAACTTTCTTTTCTTTCCTTCGACTTCGAGCTCTCTCCTGAAGGACCGCTGATTCGTTAAGAACTCAACAGTGAGCGGCATCCTGAAATGGTCAGGCACATGATGTTGAGAGATGATGCCCGAGACCTGACCGTCTAGATTTTTAAATTTTACTTGGTAGCGAGGGGGTCTCTTTCCTCTAAGGTAAAAATCAAAAAACCAGTTCAAGTCTTTCTGAGAAACTGAATTGATCACGCGAATAAAACCAGCTGTATCAGCTTTTTTATTCCTAAAAGTTTCGATATAACGTCTTAGAACTTCAAGGAATACCTCTTCTCCAAGGATATGTTTTAGGGACTGAATCATGAAGGCCGCTCTCTCATAAATCAGGAATCCTTCAGGAGCGTGTTTCGCTCCTCCCTCGAGGATAGACAACGTGTTAGGATTCCCAATAGGAATGGCTTTGTTAAGCAAGTCGAAGAGCATTCTCCTTTTTGCATCCCTATCAGAAGCTTTTTTTAATCTGTAATAATAATCAGAAAAAGTCGCAAGCCCTTCATGGAGCCATGAGTCCTCGCCTAGATTGAACGCCACTGTTTCACCCCACCAGAGATGTGCAATCTCATGGGGAATCAAAGGAAAATCGTGGCTGATCAAATGGGAAGAAATGCCGTAGCCAAAAGGAGCACTCGTGCCAGTGCCGTAGCCCATGCCGATTTCCATGATGCTGAATTTTTCAGCCCTTGGTCTGCCGAACTTTTGGGTGTAAAAACTGAGGATTTCCCCGGTTTTTTCAAGATAAGAATCAAGAAAATCTCTGTGATGGGGAAAAAAATAAGCCGTTATGTGAAAATCACTGATTTTTTTACTTTTCGAAACATAGGGAGCTGCAAAAAGTGTGATATCCAAGCTCGAGGTTTCTTCTTCCTGAAAGAGAAAAACCCTTTTTCCTTTCTCCTGTGCAGAGCCCTTCAATTCTCCGTTGGTGATGACCATCCATCCAGATGGGACTTTAGCCTTGATGGTTAAAGGCATAAACTTCTGAGCGATGTAAGGATACCAGAGCTGGACAGGCCGGAGCCATGCGGCTTCCTTGGTTATCGAGGAAAAGGCTCTGTTGTACCGCTTCTCTTTTGGGTTGAAATCAGAGGACATGTAAAAGATGCCTCCGTAGGAGACCAAAATCTCAGTTGTTTCTCCTTTAGAAAGCTCCCGACTCAGGCCAACACGAACGAGGCTCGTATCAGAATTAGGAAAGATTCTTTGGACCCTTATCTGGGAAAAAGCAAGATCATCATTGTTTTCATCTCTGACTGACTTGATGTGAAGGGTTGGACGAATATGGAAATGAAGAGACTTTAATCCATCGATTCCAGAGCGAAGTTTTACCTTTGCTTCCCCATCGAGGCGATGTCTTTCAGGCTCTATCTCGATGTCCAGATCAAAATGGATGATTTCGAATTCATTGTTCTCAGGAAGGGCATTTAACAATGTCCAGCTGGAGAGGAAAATGAGGATAACGCAGATTATTCTTTTCATTGCAATTGAGAGACATCTTTTATTTTACAAGCATCTGCGATATTAATCGATTTAAATCTCAACATGACTCTTCGATAAGGCCCATCTTTGATTCAGAGTTGGATTGGGATATGATAAAGAATTAAACCCATCGCTTACACAGGGCCGTTATAAAATGGACAGGCACCATTCGGAAGCTTCGGCGAGAGCCATCATAAGCCGAATCCGCTTTCTACTCCCGGATGCCATGCTGAGGGACCAGTCCTATGTCCGCCGCACGCTGAGCCGGCTTCAGAAAAGCGGACGCCGTACGGAAGAGAATGCGGTTCTCTCTGAGCTCGGTCGTCTTGAAAAGAGGCTATCCACTTCGGTCGAGAAAAGAAAGGTCCGTGATAAGCGCATTCCCCGTGTTTCATTTCCCGAAGAGCTGCCCATCAGCAAGAGATCCCAAACAATCATAAAGGCCATCCAGGATAACCCAGTGGTCATCATATCTGGAGAGACCGGATGCGGAAAGAGCACCCAGATTCCAAAAATGTGCCTCAGGGCAGGACGCGGCGTATGGGGAATGATCGCCTGCACCCAGCCCCGCCGGATCGCTGCCATCACCATCGCCCACCGGATCGCCTCTGAACTCAACGAGAATCTCGGCCGCTCTGTGGGCTACAAGATCCGTTTCCGGGACAGGACTTCGCCTGATGCCTACATCAAGATTCTAACCGACGGCATGCTCTTGGCCGAGACTCAGTCTGATCCCTGGCTATCTTCCTACGACACCCTGATCATCGACGAAGCACACGAACGCAGCCTGAACATCGATTTTCTCCTGGGTATTTCCCGCACTCTCCTGGACAAACGTCCCGAGCTCAAACTCATCATAACCTCTGCCACACTGGACACAGAAAAGTTCGTCCAGGCATTCCGCGATGCCGTGGTGATCGAGGTGAGCGGACGCCAGTATCCTGTGGAAGTGGAATACCGCCCGGCCGAATCCTTCGGCAAGAAGTCCGGCGACCTGGATTATGTAGACCTGGCTGTCAAGGCTGCCCATCATATCAAGCAGAAAAAAAGACCGGGTGATATCCTGGTCTTCATGCCCACGGAGCAGGACATCCTGGAGACCTGTGAACACCTGGAGGGAAAGAGGTATCCGGGAACTGCCATCCTCCCTCTCTATGCCCGCCTTCCCGGCACCCAACAGGGCAGGGTATATCATGTCAAAGGCGCCAAAATCGTTGTTGCCACAAACGTGGCTGAAACGTCACTGACCATCCCTGGGATTCGTTACGTGGTCGACACGGGCCTGGCCCGGATCTCTCAGTACCAGCCAGGAACTCGTATCAACAGCTTGCCCATAAGCCCCATCTCCCAGAGCAGCGCAGACCAGAGAAAAGGCCGGTGCGGTCGGGTGGAGCAAGGGGTTTGTATCCGTCTCTACTCCGAAAAAGACTACCAGACACGATTGGCCTTCACGCCGCCCGAGATCATACGCTCCAACCTGGCCGAAGTCATCCTCCGCATGATTGACCTGAGACTTGGACACCCGGCAGCCTTCCCTTTCGCGGACCAGCCAAAGCCCAAGCACATCAAGGACGGGTATGACACCCTCATCGAGCTGGGAGCTATCCTTCGGAAGGACAGAGATTATACTCTAACAGAAAAAGGCCGAACCATGGCCCGCATGCCGCTTGATCCCAAGATCTCACGCATGCTTCTCGCTGCCGAGGATGATGGATGTCTCCAGGAGATCGCCATCATCGCCGCGGCCTTGAGCATCCGTGATCCCAGGGAACGGCCCCCTGACAAAGCCGGTCAAGCCGATGTCGCCCACGCGCCCTTCCGACATCCTGACTCGGATTTTCTGACCTTGCTCAACATCTGGGATCGCTACCACGATACCCTGGAGAATCTGACCTCACGGAGCAGGCAGCGACTGTTCTGCCAAGAACACTTCCTGTCTTTTTCCAGGATGCGGGAGTGGGTGCAAGTCCACGACCAGATCCTTGCTATCCTTGAGGAGCAGAAAATTCCGCCCAAACGGCGAGAGCGCGTGGAGGTCTCCACGACCCTCTATGACAAGATCCACAGGTCCATCCTCAGCGGCTATCTTTCCAACATCGCTGTAATCAAAGAGAGAAATATCTACACTGCGGCCAAAGGCCGGGAAGTCATGGTCTTCCCTGGTTCGACTCTTTTCGGCAAATCCCGCTCCTGGATCGTGGCAGCGGAGATGGTGAGGACGGCACGGCTTTATGCCCGCACAGCGGCTCGTATCGACCCCGGATGGCTTGAACATCTGGGTGGTGATCTCTGCCGTTATTCCTACTCAGATGCCCATTGGGACAAAGACAGGAGAGAAGTGGTTGCCCTGGAGCGGGTTACCCTTTATGGCCTGGAGATCATTGCCGGGCGCCGTGTGTCCTACGGCCGCATTCACCCAGAAGAGGCCCACCAGATTTTCATACAATCAGCGCTTGTGGAAGGAGAGATAAACAATCCCCCGGCTTTTCTCAAGCACAATCTGGAGCTTGTGAAGCAACTCACCCGTATAGAGGAAAAATTGAGACGGCGAGGATTTCTGGTCGGGGACGAGGCACTGGTCGAATTCTACTCCCAACGCCTGCCTGGAATCTTCGACGAGCGGAGCCTGCGAAAATATATCAAGGACAAGGAAGGAGATTATTTCTTGAGGATGAGCAAAGACGACCTTCTCCAGAACATACCCGATAGAAAAGAGCTATCCGGTTTCCCTGACCATCTCGAGGTCGGAGACCTCCGGCTTCCAATCACTTACAGGTTTGCCCCTGGAGAAACAGACGACGGATTGACTTTGAACGTTCCTCTCTCCATGATCGGGGATGTTTCCCAAGAGGCTCTGGAATGGGGAGTTCGCGGGCAATTCAAAGACAGGATCGCTTCTTTGGTTAAAGGTCTTCCCAAGCGCTACCGAAAACTTCTGGTTCCGGTAGCGGAGAAGGTGGATATCATCCTAGACGAGATAAAGCCCCTGGAAGAATCGCCGTTTAAAATCCTTTCTGATTTTGTGCGGCGCCGTTTCCAGGTGGACATACCGGCCTCTGCCTGGGCCGAGGCGGAAATTCCTCCTCATCTACGGACGCGGATAGCCGTTATAGGACCAGAAGGCAAAGAGTTGGAGGCCAGCCGTGACCTGATGTCTCTGAAAAAGAAGAAATGGCCGCCAGAATTGTC
>Ga0224495_10000252_pt1 | contig 43643 bp, 38 predicted proteins | sample SF_Jul11_sed_USG_FD_168128 | JGI IMG/M metagenome (GOLD analysis project Ga0224495, IMG submission 168128) | Sediment microbial communities from San Francisco Bay, California, United States - SF_Jul11_sed_USGS_4_1 | ecosystem: Environmental > Aquatic > Marine > Sediment | place: USA: California...
ACCTGGCGATCGAGGCGATCCGCGTCTGCCGCCAGGTGCATATCCGTCCGGTGATGATCACCGGGGACCACAAGCTGACCGCGGTCGCAGTGGCGCGGGAAATGGGGATCTACCGCGAGGGCGACCGGGTGCTGACCGGTGAGGAGTTGGAGCGGATGTCGGACAAGGAGTTCGACGATATCGTGAGCACCGTTTCGGTCTATGCGCGCGTTTCACCCATGGACAAGCTCAAGATCGTGAAGGCATGGAAGCACCGTGGCGAAGTGGTAGCCATGACCGGCGATGGGGTGAACGACGCGCCGGCGCTGAAGCACGCGGACATCGGCATCGCCATGGGCATCAGCGGCACCGAGGTGACCAAGGAGGCCGCTGACATGGTGCTCCTGGACGACAATTTCGCCACGATCGTCACGGCCATCGAGCGGGGCCGGTGGATCTACGATAATATAAAGAAATACCTCGCCTATCTCCTGCAGTGCAACATCACCGAGGTGGTGGTGATCGGCGGGACCGTCCTCGCCATGGGGCCGGACTACCTTCCGCTGCTGCCCGCCGCCATCCTGTACATGAACCTGGCAACCGACGGGCTTCCGGCGCTGGCCCTGGGCGTGGCGCCGCCGGATCCGGACCTCATGCAGCGGCCGCCGAGGGATCCCAAGGAGAGCGTCTTCTCCTGGGACGTCAAGTCCTTCATCCTCCGGGCCGTGCTGATCGAGAGCCCGCTGTTCCTCTTCATCTTCTTCCACGACCTGGGCGACATCACCCATGCGCGGACCGAGGTGTTCTTCCTGTTCATTGTCGTGGAGCTCGTGATCGCGCTCAATTGCCGTTCCCTGGTGCACAGCGTGTTCAAAGCGCCTCCCCACAAATGGCTCGTGATAGCCCTTTTCTGGGAGATCGTGCTGATCGTCGGTTTGATCCAGGTGCCCGCGGTCAGGGAATCCTTCGGCATCAACATTCCCTCGATGCGGGACATGGGCATTATCTCGGCTCTCGGCATCGTCGTGTTCGTCATCATCGAAGTGACCAAGGGATGGCTGAGAAGGCGAGCAGCGGCGCACTGATCACGGCCGCAGCCTGGGAAAATCATAATTGCTTCAGGAACATCGCCGCTTTGAGGATGCAACCGCCGGGTTTGCAGGCACGGTCCTGGTCCGGTGCGAGCGGCATTTGCGGAAATAGTGCGAGCATTTATAACGCTAATTTGCTTGACACCAACCTGGGTCCATACTATAATCGCCCGCAGATTTCGAACCGTCGCGTCGCGCAATCCATCCGAAACTTCAAAACTGCGATAACACCTGGTAGAGTTTTCGGGAAATCGTTTGCCTCTTGTGCAACTGATGCAGGAGAAGGGGCCGGCGATGAATGTCCGATTGCGCCCGCAACAACCGGTAATGAAAATACCAAGGAGGTTGTCATGAGAAGGTTCCTGCTGATTGCGCTGCTTGCGGTGACATTGCTTCAGGGGTGCGCCAGGCTCCCTGCCCCGGAGGAAATGGCGCAGGAGATCAAGGGATTCGAACTTCCCGCAAAACCCGATCAGAACAGCGCAATGATCTACGTTGTCAGGCCGTCGATGGTTGGAACATTGGTGCGGTTCAATGTGTTTCTAGACAACCATGATGACGCATCCGAGATGGGATACAATCGGGGATCGCAGTATATTTTCTTCACGGTCAAGCCGGGCAGGCATGATATCTTTTCCAAGGCGGAAAATTGGGCCGATGCCACGATTGACGCGAAAGGGGGAGACACGATCTTTATCCGTCAGGATGTCCAGATGGGATTTATCATGGCACGGAACAGCCTCACCGTGGTCGATGTGCTCGAGGGGACCTACCATGTCAAGAATACCCAAGCCGGGACAATGATCAAAACACAGAATTGATCTGAAACCCTGGGGAGCTGTTTCATATTGATCGGCGCATTGCGGGAGAACAAGCACGCTGACAACCCAATTCAGGAGGGCTAATGAGAAGACTGGTCGTCGCATTCATGCTTTGTCTCGCAAGTTTTTCGGTAGGTTGTACGCACAGCATGCATATTTCCAATGCCGAAGAATATTTCACGCCGCCGGCCCCTCCGGTCAAGCGGCCGGTCAAGCTGGGGGTCACTTCGTCGAACACGGTTGATGTCAAGAACAGCAGGTATGTAGCTTCGATCATCGATGCATTGAATCAGAGCGGCAACTTTGAACGCATTATCTATCCCTATAATCCGGCGGTCCACCAGGGCGAGGTGGAGCTGATCGCCGACATCAATGTCCATCCCCGGTATACGGGCAGCACCGGCAATTTCTTCCTGAACTGGCCCGGATTCCTCATCTTTGCTCCGGCAATCTGGGGTTATAAGTATCACGCGGAATTGGAAACGCAGGTCATGCTGACACGCGTTGCAGACAGTCAGACGCAGCAAATGTCCATCCCGACCCGCTACACGTTCCGTCACGCGGAAATGAACCGGACCTGGACAGAGATCGGCTGGTTCGAAGTAGGGATCATTCCGCTGATCAGCGGTTTTTTCTTCACCGATTTCGATCCTGAGGTTACCGGTCAATTCATAAGCCAGGTCGGGCCCAGTTACGGCACCTTTGTCGCGAGAAAGATCTTGTCAGCGCTTCCACAGCCGGTACCTGTTCCTGCGCAGCCTGTTCCAGCACCGCCTGTTCCTGCCCAGCCGGCGCCGATCACGGGGATGGCTGCACCGCAGCAATAGGTTATTACTGATACTTGATCGAGCTTTCTTCAGGAACGGCAGGAGATGATATTCTTCTTGCCGTTCTTTTTTTTTGCGACTACAATCAGAGCGTCAGGTAGCAGGATCGGAAGTTTTGTTCCTCCAGGGAGGCCACTTGTGCGACGGGCAGTATTCGTATTTGCAGTTCTCGTTCTTCTCGCGGCAGGCAATGCCTTCGCCAAATTCGATCCCTCTTTTGACTGGACCACGGTCGAGACCCCGCACTTCCTGATCCACCATCACCAGGGCGGCGAGGAGATCGCGAAGCGGGTCGCGGTCCTTGCCGAGGACATCCATAACCGCCTGACGCCTCGAATCAAATGGGAACCCAGGGACAAGACCCATCTGGCGCTCGTTGACGCCATGGATGAGGCGAACGGGTACTCCTTTCCCATCCCCTATAATCAGGTTGTCATTTACCTCTCCGCTCCCTCGGGCGAGCAGGGGCTCGGTCTCGTGTCCTATGACGACTGGCTGCGGCTCGTGATCACCCATGAATACACCCACACGCTGCAGCTCGACATGGTGCGGCGCGGGCCGCGGCGGCTGCAGAAGGTGCTCGGCAGGATCTATTTCCCCAACCTGTTCCAGCCGAGCTGGATGATCGAAGGCCTTGCCACCTACGAGGAGACCGAGCAGACCAGCGGCGGCAGGGGGCGGTCCGCATGGGAGGAAATGATCTTACGGGCAGCGGTGCTGGAGCATGGATTCCCGACCCTGGGACAGGCTTCGGTATTTCCCGACACCTGGCCGTCGGGCCTGGTGCCCTATCTTTTCGGCGAGGGATTCACGCGCTACCTTGCTGACCGTTTTGGCAGGGACAAGATCGCTGAGTTAAGCCTAGCCTACAGCGGCAGGGGCTGGCCCTTCCTGGTCGGGTCCACGGGAAAGCAGGTGCTTGGCAAGGATTATGAGACGCTCTGGTTCGAGTGGGAGGTGGAGCTCAGGACAAAGTACCGCGACCAGGAAAAGCAGGTCCGGTCACTCGGCGTTACGCCGTCGACCCGTCTGACCAACCGGGGATTCGTGAACACAGGCCCCGCGTTCTCGCCTGACGGTTCGAAGATCGCCTACGCAGTCGCTGATGCTGACGAATATCCGGCCGTCCATGTGATGAACGCCGACGGCAGCAATGACCGCGCGGTTGTGGAGAATGTTTTTCCCTCGTCCACTTCCGGAGCATCGGTCTCCTGGAGCCCTGACGGCAACAGGCTCTACTATACCAAGGTAGATCTGGCGAAGAACACGAACTATTACAGCGATCTCTATGTCTATGACCTCCGGACAAAGAAGGAGACGCGGCTGACCAAAGGCCTGCGCAGCCGAGATCCCCATCCATCCCCTGACGGGACCAGGATCCTTTTCGTGATGAACTCGCTCGGAAGGACAAGGCTTGCGACGCTCGATCTTGCGAAGACCGTCAAATGCCCGGCTGGAGAAAAGGACATCGTTCTTTTGACGCCCTGGAGCAGCGATCAGTACGCATCCCCGAGGTGGAGCCCCGATGGATCACGCATTGCCGTGACCGTGCAGCAGGCGGCCGGTTTCAGGGACATTCAGGTCCTTGATGCTGGCGGCGCGAAGCTCGCCGACGTGAGCCACGACCGGGCCCTTGACGGAGCACCTGCCTGGAGCCCTGACGGGACGGCTCTCTATTTCTCCTCCGACCGCTCGGGCATTTACAATATTTACGTTTATGATCTCCTGACCGGCAAGGCCTTCAGGCTGAGCAATGTGGTCAACGGCGCGTTCACACCATCGCCTTCGCCAGACGGACGTTCGCTTGCAATAACCTCCTACAGTTCATCGGGATTCGATATTCACCTGATGCAGGTCCCTGACCGAGGTGAATGGGCCGAGGCAGCGGTCTATGTGGACCGTTATCCCGCAATGACCTACGAAGAAAAATCCGTTGAGACAGCGAGCCGTCCCTACAGCCCGCTCTCCACGATCTATCCCCGCTTCTGGCTGCCCTGGGCTGGATACAGCGAAGCAAGCGGCACATTGCTCGGCGCTCTCACCTTTGGCCAGGACGCGGTCCAGCGGCATCGGTATGTTGCCACGGCGTTCTACGGTCCCAAGAACAGCAGGACGTGGTATGGCCTTGATTATTTCTACGACGGTTTTTATCCCACGATTCATCTGCATGCTTCGGACACCGACATTGCCTACGCGAACTTTCTTGAGGACACGGTATCACGGCGCGACTATGTTGAGCGTGCAAAGACCTACGGCGCGTCGCTGGTCATCCCGGTGCTGAAGAACGAGCAGCAGCAGGCTGTCACCATCGGGTATCGCAGACGGGATACCTCGGCCCTGACCGGTCTGCCGCCCTGGACAGGTTATGCCGGTCTCCTGCCCGGCGAGGGCATGCTTGCGTCGGGCAGGGTAAAATATAATTACAACAGCAGCAGGCGCTACGCCCTCTCGATCAGTCCCGAGGATGGGCGGACCGTGAACCTGGGTGCCGAGCGTTTCACGGAATCCTTTGGCAGTGACTTTGAGTTCACGAAATACACTGCTGACTGGCACGAGTACCTTGACCTGCCGGGCAGGCATCACGTGCTCCAGGCGCGGGCCTTTGTGGGAAGGGCGATCGGCGATGCTCCTATCCAGGGAGCATATCAGCTCGGCGGGGATAACCCCGGTGATGTGACCATGTCGCTCGAGGACCGTACCGTGTACCTGCGCGGCTATCCCATGAACGTCATGCGGGGAAGCAAAGTCGGCCTGGCTAGCCTCGAGTACCGCTTTCCGCTGAGCGTCCTCGAAAAGGGATGGAACACCAAGGCGGTCTACTTCCGCAAGCTCCACGGCGCGCTTTTCTACGAAGCAGGCAGCGCCTGGGACGGAACGTTACGGGGAGACTATATCAGGAAGAGCGTCGGCGGCGAACTGCGGTTCGATGTTGACCTGGCCTACTATCTGCCGATCACCTTCCGGTTCGTGATAGCGAGGGGACTTGATGAGGACGGTCAGTCGCAGGCCTATCTGGGGCTGTGGATGCCGCTGTCATTGTGAAAAAAATCGAGAGGCCGTTAGGGGTAAGGTGTTAGGGGTAAGGGGTGAGGCAAGTGAAGGTGAGGTAATCATGATCCTTGTAACTGGTGCAACGGGATTTGTAGGCCGTCATCTGGTGAAGCGACTGCGGCAGGACGGGTTCGCTGTCCGTGCTGTTGTCAGGACGCCTGCAAAGGCCTCATGGCTCAAGGACCTGGGCGTCGAGGTCGTTCCCGGCGATATCAGCGACCAGACGTCGCTTGAAGCGGCAGTCCAGGGTTGCGATAAGGTCATCCACCTGGTCGGCATCATCCAGGAAGGCCGCGGGTTCACTTTCCGGAGCGTGCACGTGGACGGCACGCGCAATGTCCTTGATTCGGCGAAGAAAGCCGGGGTGAGGCACTTCTTTTACCAGAGCGCGCTGGGCACGCGGGAACACGCGAAGAGCGAATATCACAAGACCAAGTGGGAGGCTGAGAAGCTTGTCAAGGCATCGGGCATTCCCTATACCATTCTGCGGCCGTCGCTGATCTACGGTTCAGGCGACCTATTCACGATCCGGCTGGCTGAGATGATCCGCCTTTCCCCGGTCCTTCCGGTGATCGGGACCGGCAGATCGAAGATCCAGCCGATCTTCATCGATGACGTGGTGACTTGCATGGCCAGGATACTGAAGGATGATAGGTTCCTGAACAAGACCTTTGAGATCGGCGGGCCTGAAGAGCTTTCCTACGAAGAGGTTACCCGGGCCATTGCAGCGGCACTGGGCGTACGCCGGCCGACCGTGCATATGCCGCTCTTCTTCATGCGCACGGTTGCGAAGATCGGTGAATCTTTGCTGCCCAAGCCGCCGGTGACCACGGACCAGCTGATCATGCTGCAGGAGGACAATGTCTGCGGCTTGAAGGACATCCGCGAGGCATTCGGCGTGGAGCCGGTGAAGTTCGCTGAGGGACTGAAGCGGTTCCTGGGAAGAACCTAAGCAGATCTTTGACACTGAGGACACTGAAGAATCATAGACACAGAACATGCTGATATAGGGACGGAAAAAGACGAGAATCGACGTGCTTTTTCATAGGTCTTTTCAGTGTCTTCAGTGTCAAAATAAAAGTCTTTGGTTTGAGCCGCAGGCTCGGTGTCAAAACGGAGGGCCATCATGAGCGGACCGGCCGTGGTAATTGGGCGGAAGGGCGGTAGCGGAGCATTATTCCAGCGCGTACAGCGTCCTTCCGGCGCTGAAGTAGATCGTCCTTCCGACCGGCAGAGGCGCGCCGGGCGCATTGCGCTGCGCGGGCTGGAATTGCCACAGTTCCTTGCCATTGGCGGCGTCGAATGCGTGCAGGATGCCATGGCCGTCAGCTGCGTATACGGTCCTGCCTGCCACGGCCGGCGGTTCCTCGAACCACGCATCGATGTAGTGCTGCCAACGGACCTGCCCGGTGAGCGCATCAACGGCATAGAACGTTCCCGCGCGGTCGTCGCTTGTGCCGAAGTATACCGTGCCGTCGGCGACCGCCGGCGTGTTCGCCGCGCCCTGGGCTGCCACTTTCCAGAGGACCTGGCCTGTTTGCCGGGACAGGGCCAGCAAGGCGCCCCGGACGCCTGAACCGATGGTGATATAGATCCTGTCGCCGAAGACAGCCGGAGCGCCGCGCAGGGACAGGATGTTGGGCACCTCCCAGAGCTTGCCGCCGTCGCTCGCGCGGATCGCGAAGAAGCCGCCCCCGGTCAGCAGGTGGCCTGAGTTCCCGTAGCCGAAGTACACCACGCCGTCGGCGATCGCCGGCGGGGTCACCACGCGGTTCCGGGTCTTGAAGAGCCATCGTTCGTCGCCGGTCGCGGCGTCGATCGCGGCGAGAAACCCGTGGTCCTCACGGGAGCCCGGGAACGAGCCGCCGCCGTAATAGAGCATCCCGTTCACCAGGGCAGGCGAGGTCGGACGGACGGTGCCGGTCAGGACCTTCCAGCGGATGTCGCCGCTTCGAGTGTCCATGGCGTAGAGAGCGTTCATCGATGCACCGAAATACACCGTGTTGTTCACGATCGCCGGCGCGCCGGCGCCGGAGAGGTGGTATTTCCAGCGAAGCGTTCCCCTGCTTCTGTCGATCGCGTAGAGGTACTCGTCATCGCCAAGGAACAGGGTGTTTCCGGCAACCACGGGCGGTGACAGGAAGTGTCCTTCCGCTGTGAATGACCATTTCACCGATGGTTTTGCGGTGATCTGCGCGGCGCGGAATGAGCCGGTCCTCTGCAGATCACCGCGGAACCATGAAGCGGAAACCGGCATTTCGCCCTGCCGGACCGGAGCCGGGCCTCCTTCGTCGCAAAAGGACGGCGCCGGCGCAGCGAAAAGAACACCTGTCAGCAGCAAGCAAGCAACGGACCGCATAAACGATCTCCCTCTTCAGTCTGGTGTCGTACCGGAACGTATAGTATCATAGTGTCCGGCAAAGGGAAAGAACTCAAGGCGCTGGTTCCCGGGACCAGGAGGCTGCATGAGAAAGCTCATAGGCATTGTCGTACTGCTCGGGCTGCTGATCGTCCTGGCGGTCCTCATCGTGTCGCGGGGTGACCGTGAGCAAACGGACCGTGTCCCGAAGGACGCAACAAAGGCGCTGGCAAGCCCTGTGGTCGCGATTTCCGCTGCAGGCAACCGCGCGGTCGCGCGCAAGGCCGACGGGTCGGTCTGGGTCTGGGGCGGCCCCCTTCAGGACACGGGGTTCGCTTACCCGGGGGCCAGCGGTGAACCCCGGCTGCTGAATGATGCCGGCATCGCGGCAGACGCGATCGCAGGTCCTTACGGCCTTCTGCTCAGAAAAACGGACAGCACGCTGTGGGAGCGGAGCAGGCGAACCGGCGGTAAAGCGGTGCAGATGGCCGGTCCGGTGAGATCTGCAGCGGCAGGGGAACAACATGCTGCCGCAGTCACGGAAGACGGCAGGGTCCTGACCTGGGGAGAGAACGCTTTAGGCCAGCTCGGCCGGGGGGTGCGAGATGACGGCGCTGCTCCGGAACCGGTGACCGACAGTGCGGGCATGCCGCTTACGGGCATTATCGCGGTCGCGGCCGGCGCGGGCCATACGCTCGCCCTCAGGAACGACGGGACCATTATGGCATGGGGCGCCAATGGATCAGGCCAGCTGGGCGACGGCTCGGTGATGAACCGCATGGTGCCGGTCCCTGTCCCGGGGCCGGCCGACATCATCGCCATTTCCTGCGGATACGCCCACTCGCTCGCGGTCGCGCGGGACGGGACGGTCTGGGCGTGGGGCGCGAACGAATCAGGACAGCTCGGCGACGGCACCTATGACCTCCGGCTGACACCGGTCCGTGTGGCGCAGCTGACCGAGGTGCGTCAGGTCGCGGCGGGTCTCAAGCACAGCGCTGCTGTGCGGAAGGACGGCACGGTCTGGACCTGGGGCGGGAACCGTCAGGGCCAGCTCGGCATCGAAGGTCCGATGATGAGTCCCCTGCCGCGGCAGGTGGCTGAGCTGGCGAACGTCGCGATGGTGGCTTGCGGGGCGGAGTTCTCCGCGGCATTGAAGGACGACGGGTCCGTGTGGGCCTGGGGTGACAACCGGTCGTTCCAGATGGGAGCGGGCCATCGGTCACATCGAACGATCCCGGTGCAGGTCGCTGCGTTCGGCCCGGTCCGCGATGGAGGCGATGAATATTCCCGAACGCGGTACGAGCGTTCTCCGGCAGTTCCCGGTGTCGGCCTTGCGGCGCAGGATATAGCGGCCGGCGGATATCACAATCTGGCGATCGTCAGCAACGGCAGGGTCCTTGCCTGGGGCCGGAATCATCATGGCCAGCTCGGCGACGGGACGACTTTGGGCAGCGCGGTCCCGGTCGCGGTGACAGGCCTGAGCGATGTAGCGGCGATCGCCGGCGGGGGTCAACATTCAGCTGCACTGAAAAAGGACGGCACGGTCTGGACCTGGGGCGGGAACCGCTATGGTCAGCTCGGGAACGGAACGCGCCAGGATTCCGCAGTGCCCGTGGCGGTCAGCGGCCTTGACAACGTGAAAGCGGTCTCGGCGGGCTGGTCGCATACCCTCGCGATAGGCAAGGACGGCACGGTCTGGGCGTGGGGCGATAATTATTACGATCAGCTCGGCAACGGGACCGGGGCGAGCTCGGACCTGCCCCTGCAGGTGCCGGGTCTGCAGAACGCGATCGCGGTCTCCGCGGGCCGGTATCACAGTGCCGCGCTGACCAGCGACGGGTCCCTGTGGGTCTGGGGCGCGAACGATGCCGGTCAGCTCGGTCCCGGGATCACGGAACGGGCAGTCACGCCCGTCCGGGTCCAGGCACTCGCGCGGATCGCGGCCGTCGCTGCCTGTGATCACCACACGCTTGCCCTGACCGGCTGGAACGGAAGGGTGCTGTCCTGGGGCGGCAATGAATACGGTCAGCTGGGACATGGGGCGGTGAGCCGGTCCCTCCCGAACGTGGGCGCTGACCCTCCGCGGCTGTATATCTCGATCGTCAGCGGAGGGTCCCCTCCCGAGTCCCTGATCAATGAGCTTGCGGTCAGGCTCAGCGGCCGGCCCTACATCCAGAGCGGCGCGGGGGAGGGATCGCTCACGGCCATCGTCGGCATGGCCTGCGGCGGAGACCATGGCGTCGCGCGCGGGAACGGCGGCCCGGTCTATTCCTGGGGCAGGAACAACTTCGGTCAGCTTGGCAGCGGTTATCCCTGGGAGGATTCCGGACTTGCCGGCGCGGTTCCGCAGGTCATGGCCAAGGCGGTTGCCGCAGGATATGAACATTCGATCGCCCTGCTCGAGAATGGATCGGTCGTTGCCTGGGGAAGCAACGAGTACGGACAGCTGGGGGATGCCACGCGGGACGACGTCAGGGACCGTCCTGTCACTGTCAGGTAGTTCCCGGGAAAGAGACACTGCTCCAGGAGGGGACATGAAACAGCTGCTGATCATCATCGTCGTCATCGCGCTTATCGCAATCGCGGGCGTCACGTTCCTTCCCCGGCTGTTCACCTCCGTGCCCGATGCTGCATCCGGTCCGGCCGTGCTGAGCGGTGTCGGTGCCGCGGCAGCCGGGTTCGGTCACACACTGGCGGTGAAGGTCGACCGCACGGTCTGGGCATGGGGCAGGAACGATCTCGGCCAGCTGGGCGACGGGACCACCGCTGACCGGACCACGGCCCGGCAGGTAGCGGGGATCAGCGGGATCACGGCAATAGCCGCCGGAGAAGGACACAGTTTGGCGCTCACGGCCGAGGGGACCGTTGTTGCCTGGGGCGGCAATGAGCACGGCCAGCTCGGAGACGAAGAGACGCTGCAGCGGTCCCTGCCGCGCGAGATAGACGGCCTGCTCTCGGTGACCGCGATCGCCGCAGGCGAGAACCACTCTCTGGCGCTCAAGAGCGACGGAACCGTGATCGCCTGGGGGAGCAACGAGTCAGGGCAGCTCGGCGACGGGACGAAGGAGTCGCGCGGTGTGCTTCGCCCGGTTCCGGGGGTCGCGTCCGTATCTGCCATTGCCAGCGGACGGGGCCACGTGGCCGCGGCGCTGCAGGACGGCACGGTCCTCACCTGGGGCGCGAACAACGCTGGCCAGCTCGGCGACGGATCGACCAGGGAAAGGAATTCCCCGGCTCCGGTCAGCGGTCTTGCCGGCATCACCGCCGTGGCCTGCGGCCATGACCACACGCTCGCTCTCCGGTCCGACGGCACGGTCTGGGCCTGGGGCGCCAACGACGCGGGCCAGATCGGCGACGGGACCACGGAAATGCGGCAGCGGCCCGTGCAGGTTCCGGGCCTGGAGGGAGCGGTCGCCCTTGCCGCCGGACACCGCCACTCCCTCGCGCTGCTGGGGAACGGTGATGTGCGGATCTGGGGATCGAACTTCCATTATCAGCAGGCGCGGCGGTTCGGGGCCATGCAGCCCCAGCCGCAGACGGTCGCTTCGCTGGACAGCGGCGTCGCGGCCATCGCGTCGGGCGCGTATCACGTTCTGGCGGTGGATGGCGCGGGAACACTGCGGTCCTGGGGCTTTAATCACTACGGCCAGCTGGGCGACGCAACGCTCGACTATCGCTCCGCGCCGGTGCAGACGCTCGCGTCCGCAGGAGGGCCGGCGCCTGTTCAAAAGCCCGGAGCAGGCCAGGCGTCGGCAAAGGATTCGGCGATCATTGATTTAGCCGCGGGGAGGTCCCATTCAGCGGCCCTCAAGGGCGACGGGACCGTCTGGACCTGGGGGGACAATTTTCACGGCCAGCTGGGCGACGGCGCACGCCGCACCATCAGACCGCGGCCACAGCTTGCACAGAACCTCTACCAGGTGAAGGCGATAGCGGCAGGGAACAATATCACCCTCGCGCTCAGGCAGGACGGCACGGTCTGGGCATGGGGCAATAACGAGAACCGCCAGCTCGGCGATGGATCAAAAGCACAGAGCCGGGCGCTTCCCGTGCAGGTCCAGGGCCTCACGGACGTGATCACCCTTGCCTCGAGCGGCAATGTTTCGCTGGCCCTTCGTTCCGACGGCACGGTCTGGACCTGGGGGCTCGCGTTCAACGGGGCCGGCGCCAACGCAGCGCCGCAGACGCCGGCGAAAGTAGCGGGGGTCGGACCTGCCGCGGCCATTGCCGCAGGCCATGACCATTTCCTCGTCCTGTGCAGGGACGGCACGGTCTGGGCCTGGGGCAAGAACGAGTTCGGCCAGGTCGGAGACGGCAGCACTGTGGAACGGCGCGGTCCGGTCAGCGTCGCCGGGTTGACGGACGTTGCGGCGATCGCCGCGGGCGGCAAGCACAGCGTGGCGCTCAAAAAGGACGGGACCGTTTGGGCATGGGGCCTGGTGCGGGCGATGCGGACGAAGAACTACCTGGAAGCGTGCAGTCCGTCTCCCGCGGCGATCGCGGGGCTGCAGGATATCACCGCTATAGCGGCTGGAGACGGTCACACGATCGCGCTCAAAAAGGACGGAACCATCTGGGGCTGGGGCCGCGGATCTCAGAGCCAGCTGGGAGGCAGGGTGGCGACAATGACCGACACGGTCGTCCAGGTCACCGATCTGACAGGCGTGGCACGGATCGCCGCGGGATGGGACCACAATCTGGCGATGCTGATGAACGGAACGCTGGTGACCTGGGGATATAACGAATACGGCCAAACGGGCGATGGGAGCCAGGGACTGACCGAGCACGGGTCCAAGACGTTCAATAAGAGCGTTCTCGGAAAGAGGACTCCCGGTCCTGTTGCGTGGTCTGTGCCAGCCGCCCCCCAGGGAGACCGGCCGAAGCGGTCGGTCAAGACCGTCTCCCTGGGCGGGACCCACTCGGGGATCCTGATGGATGACGGCACGGTCTGGGTCTGGGGGGATAATTCGTACCAGCAGCTGGGCGGGCGCGCGGATATCACCACCCCGGACGGCAAACTGCTGTCAGCGGTCTTCCACAAGGAGAAGCCATTTCCCATGGTCGGGCTGAGCAGCATCATCGCGATCGACATGGGCATGTTCCATTCCCTGGTCCTGCGCAACGACCGGACCGTGGCCCAGTGGGGCAGGAGCTATGACGATTCGGCCTATGAACAGAAGATCGACTCCTTCGGCCTTAGCGAGCGGATCGCTCATGACCGGAGCATGAGCAGCGGCAGGGGGAAGCCTGCGGCGGCCATGAGCGGGGTCGTGGGCGAACTGACCGACGTGGCGGCGGTCAGCGCCGGCGCCGGGTTCTCACTGGCCCTCAGGCAGGACGGCACGGTCTGGGCATGGGGCGTGAACAGCTATGGCCAGCTGGGCGACGGAACGACGGCGCACCGAAAAGTGCCCAAGCCGGTGCAGGAGCTGTCCGGGATCACCGCCATTGCGGCGGGGGGGAACTATGCCGTCGCCCTGGCGAACGACGGATCGGTGTGGGGCTGGGGGCTGACCTCGTACCGGAAATCAGGGGGGAAAATGTTCCCGCAGGCGTCTGTGAAGCCCCTTCGCATCGCAGGTCTGGCCGGCGTGATCGCCGTAGCAGCCGCGGGAGAGCCCCTGGCGCTCATGGCCGATGGAACCGTCTGGTCCTGCTGGACCTGGCAGCGGGAAGATCCCCTGGCATTCGGCCCGGCCCCGATCGCGGGACTGGAGAACATCACGGAGATCTCATCGGAAGGAAACCATACCGTCGCGCTCGGCAGGAGCGGGGTCTATGAGATGAACGGATACCGCACGATCGCGAAGGACGGGAACATGACGACAACGCGCCATATCGCGGCTGTCGAGGAAGCCGATGGCGCAGAGCATGTGGCCGCCGGCGCATCCCATGGAATGCTGCTGAAGCGGGACGGCACAGTCTGGGCATGGGGGGACAACGAATTCGGCCAACTGGGAGACAAGACCGAGCATGACAGCATGTATCCGCTGCTGATCCGGATCCCCTGATCCGCGCGAGAGACCAGGATCGTCCGCGATGGACCGCTCATGACGAAACTGATTTTGCTTTATTTTGCGCTCCGGTCCTCCCTTTCAAGTTGACATCCTTTTGCGGCTTCTGCTATCATCGTTTTCAATCGCGGTCACCACGACGCCTCACAGGAGGAATGCATGAACGGAGCTTTTTCAAATCTTGCGGGCCTGGAAGTGTTCTTTCTTGCCTGCGCTGCAATCGGAGGCATCTTCGTACTTCTCCGGCTGATCATGCAGTTTCTCGGTGCCGATGCGGATACCGATCCGACAGCTGAAGCGCCGGTGGATGTGGACGTTCATCACACGGACTCCGACATCGGCTTCAAGTTCCTGTCGCTCCACGGCCTGACCGCTTTCTTCATGATGTTCGGGCTGGTGGGTTTCGCGCTCTTCCGCCAAAGCAACATGGGCCACCTGATCTCGATCCTCGGCGCCATGGCGGCCGGTTTCGCCTCTGTCTGGATCATCGGCAGGATGTTCGCGATGATCGGAAAGCTCCAGTCGAGCGGCACGGTGTTGCTCAAGAATGCCGTTGGATGCGAAGGCACCGTGTATCTGAACATTCCCGCCGGTGGAACCGGAAAGGTCATGATCACCGTGAATAACCGCCTGCGTGAGTACGAAGCCACGTCAAAGGACGGGATGGAGCTCAAAACGGGATTACCAGTTCGGGTCGTTTCCGTGAGCGGAGACAGGCTGGTCGTGGAAAAGAGCGCCTAGTATGCCGATCCCGGGGATAGGGTAACAACATTTAAACCTCGGATGCGCGAGGACAGCAATAAATCGTATCTTTCCTTGCCGTTACTCTCGGTGACCTCGGCGACCTCTGTGGTTTAGCGGTCTTCCGTTCTGTTCGCGTTTGAAATCCGATCCTGATATGCAGCATACGAAAGGAGTTGTCATGTTCGACCTCTGGGCATTCCCAATAACCGCGTTCATCATCCTGATCGTATCGACCGTCGTGTTCCTTGCCTCCCGCTATAAACGTTGTCCCTCGGACAAGATCCTGGTGATCTACGGAAAGGTGGGCGAAGGCCAGTCCGCCCGGTGCATCCACGGCGGCGGCACGCTGGTCTGGCCGCTGATCCAGGACTACTCCTACATGAGCCTCACGCCGATCACCATCGGCATTCCGCTCCAGAAGGCGCTGTCCATGCAGAACATCCGCATCAACGTGCCGAGCACCTTCACCATCGGCATCAGCACCGAACCGGCGATCATGAACAACGCGGCCGAACGTCTCCTGAAACTGGACCAGTCCAGCGTCGAGGAAATGGCCAAGGAGATCATCTTCGGCCAGCTCAGGCTCACGGTCGCCTCGCTCACCATCGAGCAGATCAACCAGGACCGCGAAAGCTTCCTGGAGTCGATCCGGAAGAACGTTACTCCGGAGCTGAACAAGATCGGACTGTACCTGATCAACGTGAACATCACGGATATCACCGACGAATCGGGCTATATCGACAGTATCGGGAAAAAAGCCGCGGCCGAGGCCATCAACCAGGCAAAGATCGACGTTGCCGTGCAGGATAAGCTGGGATCCATCGGCCATGCCGAGGCGACCCGTGAGCGGGACGTGCGGGTTGCGGAGAACGTGGCGTCGGCGGAAAAGGGCAAGAAGAAGGCCGAGGCTGACCAGCGCGTGTTCGTGCAGCAGCAGGAGACGTCGGCGACGATCGGCGAGGCCGAGGCGATCCGGGACAAGGACATCCGCGTGGCCGAGAACGTCGCCCAGTCGGAGAAGGGCAAGAAGAAGGCCGAGGCTGACCAGCGCGTCTTTGTGCAGCAGCAGGAAGCGGGTGCGGTAAAAGGCGAGAACGACGCCAAGGCAGACATCGCCGCGACAAACGCCGAACTTGCGGTCAAGCAGGCGGAAGCTCTCCAGAAGGGCGAGGTCGCGCGGCTCGATGCGCAGGTGGAGATACAGAAGGCCCAGTACCGGGCCGAGCAGGAGCGGCTGACCGCCGAGGAAGTGGTGGTGTCCGAGATCGACAAGCGGAAGATCGAGATCGCGGCAGAGGCCGAAGCCGAGAAGGTCCGGCGCGAGGCCAAGGGTACGGCTGACGCCATCCTGATGAAATACGAAGCCGAGGCAAAGGGCATCCGGCAGGTGCTCGAAAGCAAGGCCCAGGGCTACCAGAACCTGATCAAGAGCTGCAACGGCGACGCGCGCGCGGCAGCGACGCTGCTCATGACCGAGAAGATCGAAGAGATCGTGAAGCTCCAGATCGAGGCGATCAAGAACATCAAGATCGACAAGGTGACGGTCTGGGACGGAGGCAAGGACGGCAACGGCGGCACGGCAACGTCCAACTTCATGTCCGGCCTGATCCGGAGCCTGCCGCCGCTTCACGATGTCGCGAAGATGGCGGGCATCGAACTGCCGCAGTACCTGGGGAATATTTCGGAAGAGAAAGGCAAGGAAAAGAGCGCGGGGAAAGAGAACGCGTAGATGATGATTTGTTCGGTCGTAAACGGGCTGGTCGCATTATGCGGTCAGCCCGTTTTTTTTGGAAGGAACAGAGCCGTCCCCAAGAGCCGTCCCGAGGATTGACAAAGCGTACGTAATTGCGTACTATAATAGCAGTGAGGTGCTGAAATGAAGACAGTCGCAGTTACTAAAGCCCGGGCATCGTGGTACGCGCTCGTGGACGAGGCCGCAGAGTCCCATGCGCCGATCAAGATCACGGGAAAGCGCCATAATGCCGTGCTGGTGAGCGAAGAGGACTGGCGGGCGATCGAGGAAACGCTCTATCTGCTCTCGATCCCCGGCATGCGGGAGTCCATCCGGGTCGGGTTGAAAACGCCGGTCAAGAAGTGCTCGGGGAAGCTCGCCTGGTGAGCTGGAAGCTCGTGTACACGCCGCAGGCGCAGAAGGACGCGAAGAAGCTGACGCGGTCCGGATTGAAGGAACAGGCGCAGCGGATCATTGCCATCATCGAACAGAACCCTTTCGAGCCGCATCCTCCCTTTGAAAAGCTCGTCGGCGATCTTGCCGGAGCTTACTCCCGCAGGATCAATATTCAGCATCGCGTGGTCTATCAAGTGCTCAAAAAGGAGCGGATCGTCAAGATCCTGCGCCTATGGACGCATTATGAATAGATGTCAACAAAATCGGAAGTCACCTCCTGCTCGATGCAGCATGTCTGACAGGGATTGAGAGCCAGGAATGCTGCATATCCGCTACTTAGTCGCTGTTCGCATCCGGCAACATCACCGCGTTCATGCGGCAGGACGCGGGCACCTATGAACTTGCATTCAAGCGGCCACGGATGCTGCGGGTGGACACGAAGTATGGCCGGTCCCTTGAAACGAGGATCCTGCGGGGAAGAACGGGATATCGCGGTACAGACGTGGTTCCGCTCGTAGAGGTGACGGACCACCGCCTGCTTGCCATGGTCTACCAATACAAGCACCTGGACCTGCTGTACGGTCCGGAACCGGACAGCATCTAGGGAAGATTCGGAGGAAGGGTCATGAAAAGGATCGCATTTGCAGTCGCTGTGCTGTTTGTCGCAACTGTTCTGCCGGGCGTTGCCCGTGCTGATCTCGATCGGTTCATCAAGAACCTGAACGTCGAGGCCCAGGCGGATATCGGCAACTACAACGTGAAAGTGAGCCAGCAGTTCGGGGTGTCGGAAGTGCAGGTGAAGGAGATATCAAGCAAGGTGGATTCGCCGGCTGATGCGTTCCTCTGCCTGCAGGTGGCCCAGATGACGGAGAGGAAGCCGGAGGAGGTCTTGCGGGTTTACCAGCAGAACAGGGGGAAGGGATGGGGCGCAATCGCCAAGGCCATGGGTATCAAGCCGGGCTCGCCCGAGTTCCATGCGCTCAAAAGCGGCAATTTCGAACTGACCGGCCGGCCCGGCGGCGGAGCAGGGCAGGGGCAGGGAAAAGGCAAGGGAAAGGGCCGCGGCAGGAACTAGACAACATCCAGGAGTTTGCAAAAACAGGCTGACCGGAGATATCCGGTCAGCCTGAACTGTTTTCTGTTCAATTTCAGTCACCCGCAGAGGAACGCCTGCGCCTACTTCTTCCGCTTCTCCATTTCCTTCTGCACCGTGGGGAAGGCATGCAGGTCCGTGTGGGGCAGGAAGAGCGCGGACATGTATTCGTCCATGAAACTGCGCGAGACCGAGAGCTCCACATAGGTCATCTTTTTGGCGATCTCCTCGGCCTCGTGGCGCAGGCGGTCGCAGAGCAGCGAGTAGTATGCGCCCACGATGGAGGTGTTGCCCAGGAACTGGAACTTCTCCACCGCCAGGTCCGGCAGCATGCCGATGGTTATGGCCCGCTCCACGTCGATGTACCTGCCGAAGCCTCCGGCGATATAGATCTTCGCGATGTCCCCGAAGGTCATGCCCATGTGGCCGACCAGTGTCGCGAAGCCCGCGTAGATCGCGGCCTTGGCGCGGATCAGGTTGTCCAGGTCCACCTCGGTGATCACGATCTCCTTGTTGATCGCCGACTCCACGCGCCAGGCGAGCACGAACTCCAGTCCGTTCTCGCCCTTGCGCACGCGATTGGACCCGATCTCCTCGCGGATCTTGCCCTTCTGGTCGATCACGCCGGTGAGGTACATTTCCGCCAGGGCGTCGATCATGCCGGAGCCGCAGATGCCGATGGGCTTGGCATCGCCGATGACCCGGTAGTTCACCTCGTGCGTTTGGGGATTTATCTCAACTTCCTCGATGGCGCCTTCCATGGCGCGCATGCCGAACTTGATGCCGCTCCCTTCGAAGGCCGGGCCCGCTGAGCAGGCCGCGGTCACCATCCAGTCCTTGTTGCCCAGCACGATCTCGCCGTTCGTCCCGATGTCGATGAAGAGCGAGACCTCTTCCTTCTTGTGGATCTGCGAGACCAGCACTCCCGACGTGATGTCGCCGCCCACGTAGCTGGCCACGTTCGGCATGGAATAGATCAGGGCCTGGGGGTCGATGGTAAAGCCGATGCTCTTGCCGCGGATGAGCGGGAAGAAGGCCGCGGTCGGGATGTAGGGCTCCTCGCGGATGAACTGGGGGTTGATGCCGTAGAAGAGATGGTTCATCGTGGTATTGCCCGCGACGACCATGTAGTCGATCATGCCCGGCCGGATGCCGTGCTTGGTCGCGATCTCGGTCAGCAGGCTGCTGATGTTGTTGATCACGAGGTCCTGGAGCTCCTGCAGTCCGTTCTTCTCCGTGGCGTAGACGATGCGGGTGATCACGTCGTCACCGCACTTGACCTGGGCGTTGTAGGACGAGGCCGAGCCGATGATGTGGCCGTTGGCGAGGTCCACCAGATAGACCACGACCGTGGTGGTGCCGATGTCCACGGCCACGCCGAAGCGCTTTTTCACCACGTTATGGGGGAAGATGTCCAGCACCTCGGTCACCGTGCCCGTGTGGAACAGGGCCAGGGTCACCTTCCACGCCGCTTCGCGCAGCACATGGCTGAGCTTCCTGAGCACCATGAAGTTGATGTGCAGGTTCTCCACGTCGAATCCCGCCTGGTCGAGCGCGCGGCGCACCCGCTCCAGGTCCGAGATATTGTCGTCCAGCGTGGGCGGGGCAAGGTCGAGGTAGATCCTGCTGATGCGGGACTCCAGGCAGCCGCCCGCCTCCTGCATGAACTTGAGCAGCTCCTCGGTCTTGGCGCCGGTCGCGATCTTGTGCTTGGCCTGCATGCGCGACTCCGCCGGGATCTCCACGGTCAGTTCGCTCTGCACGTGGGAATGGCAGGCCAGGACATAGCCGCGCTCCTGCTCTTCGGCGGAAAGATAGGACTTTGACTGGCCCGGGTCCACGGTGCCCTGCTTGACCACGAGCTTGCACTTGCCGCAGTTGCCCTTGCCGCCGCAGGAGGAGAGCACGTACACGCCCGCGGCCTTGGCCGCCTTGAACAGGCTGCCTCCGTGCTCCATCTCGATGGTCAGGTTGTCAGGAAGAAAGGTCACTTTATGCTTCATGGAAAAAACTATAACAGGGAGCCTGCGGAAGCGTCAAGGGGTTTCTGGAAGCAGAGGCAGGAAAAAACATTATTGACAGGTCAGAAGCGGATGAACATCCTGATAAAGGCGGATACAGCGAAAGCTTCAGGACCGCGGCAGTTCTCACATAGTAGTACCAACGATTATTGCAAAATGACATTCGAGGATATTATAATGTTCCCGTGACCTTTCGTATAACCACACTTCCCAAAGGATCGCTGCAGGCCTGTGCCCTGACCGCGCTCCTCTTCCTCTCAGCATGCGGCACCGGACATGTGCCAGTGAAGCCCGTGAAGGGCTACACTCCGGCTGTCGGAGAAAAAGCTGCGAACACGGCAGTCTCCATGATAGGGCGTCCCTACAAATATACCGGGGATACCCCCTCGGGATTCGACTGCAGCGGACTGGTGCGGTACAGCTATCTCACCGCGGGCATGGACCTTCCTCACGGTACGTCATCGCTCAAGAGCATCTCCCGGCCGGTAGGTTCTTCTTCTGCGCGCAAGGGAGACCTGGTCTTTTTTGTGCAGGAAGGGAAGAAGTATTCTCATGTGGGAATCTATGTGGGGAAGAATAATTTTGTGCACGCGCCGAGCACCGGGGGCAAGGTCCGCAGGGACAGCCTGACTGACCCCTACTGGAAGAAACATTACCTTGATACGAGAAGATTCATTTGAAATACGGGGCTAGATGAATCAGGGCTAGGTGAGGCAGGGGAAGATCGATAAAGAAGGGCTAGGTGATGCGGGGCTAGGAGTGACAAGGGGTATATCCCTTTAACCCTCCAGCCCTTGTTTTGTTTTAACTTATTTTTTCTTCCTCGCTGGCGGTTCCAGTGCCGCTGCTGCCCGTTCTTCCTTGGCCCGCTGGGCAATGCCGCTCCAGAGACCGTAGAACAGGACCTGCAGGGTCATTACCACGACAAATCCCAGATGGGTCACATATCCCATGTAGTCCGCAGCCTGTACGGTCAGCTCCTCGATCGCCCGGTAGAGCGCAAGAAGGTTGGTCATCGTGGAGATGACAGTGACCGCGGCGCCTGCCATGACCCCCTCCAGGATGGCGTTCCCCCTGGTCGTCGTACCGATCCAGATGCCCGTGCCCAGGCTGGCGGTCAGGGCGATAAGGGCGAGCAGCACGATGCTCCAGTTCCCCGATATCCAGGGATGGTCGCCCCGGAGAAGACGGCCCATAGTTTCGACTGAAAAAGCCCCATAAGCGCCTGCAAAGCTTTGCTTGGTCGCGTACAGGTGGGCGGCGGTCAGGATCACCTCGAAGGTGAACTTGATGCACATGCTGATGCCCACATCAACAATGACCCGTTCGACGGTTATGTTCTTGAAGATGGCCGAAACGCCGGCCTTCATTTCTGCCTTGGCCTGGGACGGGGGGATGGGTTTGGATTTTCCCGTTCTGCGCTTTTCGAGCGCCTCGTATACGATGGCGTAGAGGATGGGAATGAGCGGAAAGATGCGGCTGGTGTACATCTCTAGGTCAAAGGTCCTGCTGAGCGTCACAAGGCCTGCTGCACTGCCGATGGCGATCAGAAAGCTGATGAACAGTGTGTTCATAGAGAGAACATTATACCACAGGTACAGCTGCTGACGGAATGCTTGCCAAGATCCTCAGCTGCCGGGGGCTACTTTTTTGACTGCTTTTCCGCTGTATTAGACAGTTCCTTGTAAAAGTCCTTGCCAAGAAAGGTCTCAATGGTCTTCTTGAGGCTCTTGTACATGGGCGGTCCCGAAGGCTCGGACATGCATTTGATATGGTTCAGGTATGGCGTGTCCTGGATGGACAGGACCTTCTTTCCGTCCTCGGTTGTGTAGAAAGAAAGAGGGTACTGGACGCAGTCCGCGAACTTGAACTCCTCCCAGACCAGACCCTTATCCATGGCAAAGGTGTGCACGGCACAGTATTGCAGGCCTTCCTTGTTCGTATAGAGCAGGGCGCAGGTCTTGTTGTGGATCAGGACGCAGCGGAAATCAGCTCCGCCGAATTCCCTGCGGATGGCCTGTGCTTCGTCATCGTGGATCTCGCAGCCCTGGGGGCACTGTTTTTTGCACTCCGCCAGGATGGTGCCGTTCTTTTTGAGCGCTTCCCGGTTTTCAGGTCCCAGGTAGCTGAGGATTTCATCGAAATGCGCTTCGATCCGCTTGACCTCCTGGGGAGGAACGATGCAGGAACGGTAGCAGCACATGGAGTTGCAGCCGTATTTTACCACATCGCAGGTGTAGGGACGGGTGAATATCTCAGGATTTACCAGGACACCGGCGATTTCCACGAACAACTTCTCGTCAGCCATCAAAAAACCTCCCCAAAAGACAGTTGCAAGCCGCCGGTGGCGGGTAGCCGGGAGGAAGATCACGAACACTGAACGAGGGTCCGTGGACCAATCATCCTTTCCCGGTCGGCGACTGCCAATATATATCGCCGGCAAAAGGTTGTAAAGGACTTTTTCGGGTCTTTCACGCGCTCTTCGACCGTTGTCAGGACCAAGAAAACGTCTCGTCGGACCGCTGACGGCGTGAACATTACCACGGGGGAAAAAAAATGAGGCCCCTTGTTGTTTTTTATTGACGTGCCGTGCTGATTTTGATATATAACAATCAAATTTTGTGCGGTGGTAGGTGCCGTCGGAGGTCACGACGGATGTGGCGAAAACAAAGTAGCCCTCTCGCGCGAGCGGGAGGCGGTGCTCGCAGAACCGGGAGGCAAGCCCGGGGGTCTTCGGCGGGCGGAGAAGGAGGCAAACAGGTTGCACGCGTTGGGAACCCACTTGTTGCTGGAGTTGCGGGATTGCAACCCCAAGACCCTCGGAAGTCTGGAATTTGTTAAGAATGCAATGCAAAATGCCGCACTAGAGGCAAAGGCGACGATCGTAGAGGTCGCTTTCCACGAATTCAGCCCCTTTGGTGTCAGCGGTATGGTAGTCATTGCTGAATCTCACCTTGCCATCCACACTTGGCCGGAATACGGCTACGCCGCAGTCGATGTTTTCACTTGCGGGGACCTCATTAAACCCCAGGTCGCCGCAAAATTCCTCATCGAACAGTTCGAGTGCAAGAACTCCTCCATCGTAGAGATGAAGCGGGGAGTGCTCGGCCACGAAAAGCTACCGCACAAGGTCACGCTTCAGGAGCCGGCATACGCATGATCGAACCAAAGAATTACAAATGGTTCATTGAATATACCAGTCCGGAAGAGGGGCACCTCCACGGGATCCGCGATATCCTCTATACTGCCCAGACAAAGTACCAGAAGATGGACATTATGGAGTGCGGAAGCTACGGGAGGTCCCTCGTCCTGGACGGTAAGATCCAGTCCACCGAGACGGACGAGTTCATTTACCACGAGTCACTCGTCCATCCGGCCATGCTGACCCATCCGAACCCGAAACGGGTGTTCATTGTGGGCGGCGGCGAAGGGGCTACCCTTCGGGACGTGCTCAGGCACAAGACGGTCGAATACTGCATGATGGTCGATATAGACCAGGATGTGGTTGAAAAGTCGAAAGAATTGCTACCGGCCTGGAGCGCGGGTGCTTTTGACGACCCGCGCACCGACCTTCGCTACATGGATGCCAGAAAGTACCTTGAAGAGACCACCGATTCCTACGATGTCATCATCATCGACATCTCCGAACCGGTCGAGGAAGGCCCGGCCTACCTGCTCTTTACCAAGGAGTTCTACGAGATCGTGAAGGAGCGGCTGTCTCCGGACGGGGTCATCTCTCTCCAGGCCGGAACCACGGCGCTCCATCAGCTCCTGAACTTCACTGCCGTGAACAAGACCTTGTCCGCCGTGTTCCCGGTGGTGGCGCCCTATGATATTCCGATCCCGTCCTTTGGCCTGCCCTGGGGATTCACCCTGGCTTCCAAGAACATCGATCCCCGGAAATGGACGCCCAAGGAAGTGGACGACATGATCGCCAAGCGGATCTCCGTGGAGCCCAGGTTCTACGACGGAATCGCCCATTTAGGATTATTCAATCTTCCCAAGCACATCCGGAAGGCAATGGCGGCGCAGACCAAGATCATCGAAGATAATTCGCCGCTGTTCACCTATCATTAGGCGAAAAGGCCATGAGCCCCCCACCCAGAGACGACGAACAGCTCCGCACCCCCCTGTTCGACGCAATGGTCAACCTTGCGGAGAGCCGCAAGGTCTCGTTCCATACCCCCGGCCATAAGAGCGGTAAAGGCATTGCGACCCGGTTCCGGAAGTTCGTGGGACCGCGCGTCTTTGCCATTGACCTTACGACCCTTGATGAGGTCGATTCCCTGCAGAACCCGACAGGCGTGATCAAGGAAGCCCAGGAACTGGCTGCCAAGGCAGCAGGCGCCGACCGTTCCTACTTTCTCGTGAACGGCACCACCGTGGGCAACCACGCCATGGTCGCCTCGTCCACCGGCCCGGGTGACAAGGTCCTGATCGCCCGGAACTGCCACCGTTCCGTGCTCACCGGACTCATCATGAGCGGCGCATCGCCGATCTTCTTTCAGCCGACCTTTGACCGGAACCTGAAACTGACCCTGAATGTCACCTTTGACACGGTCAAGGAGGCGATCGACGCAAATCCCGGCGCACGGGTGCTGCTGATCACGACCCCGAACTACTACGGCCTTTGCGCGGACATCGAGAAGATCATCCCCTATGCCCGGGAAAAGGGCCTGCTCGTGTTCGTGGACGAAGCTCATGGACCTCACCTCAAGTTCAATCCCAAACTGCCCAAATGCGCGCTTGAAGCAGGAGCCGACATGTGCGTCCAGTCGACCCACAAGATCGTTGGGGGCATGACCCAGGCATCGATGCTCCACGCCAATGCCGGCAGGGTGAACATCGACGATGTCACGAACACCCTGAAGCTCCTCCAGACCACCAGCCCTTCGTATATCCTGATGGCGTCCCTGGACCTGGCGCGCATGCAGATGGCGACAGACGGACGGAAACTCCTGAACCGGACCATCAAGCTTGCCGAAGACGCCAGGACGGAGATCAACAAGATCCCGGGCATCGTCTGCTTTACCAAGGAGATGGCGAAACAGGCGGGCATGGCGGACATGGACGTGACCAAACTCACGATCACCGTGGCCGACATGGGGCTGTCGGGCTACCACGTCTCCCAGATGCTGAACACCCGGTTCGGCATCCAGGTGGAGATGGCAGATCCTTTTCATGTGCTCGTGATCGTTTCCATCGGCGACCGTCAGGACGACCTGAACCGCCTGGTGGAGGCGCTCAAGACGATCTCGGCCGAGAACGGGCTCCAGGGCGCGCTTCTGCCCCTGGACAAGGTCCATCCTCCGGTGCTGTCGAACCGTTTTGCCATGACCCCCCGCAAGGCTTTCTACTCGGACAGCGAACTGGTGAATGTAAAGGATTCCATCGGCCGCGTCTCGACCGAGATCGTGACCGTGTACCCTCCCGGCATCCCGCTCCTGGTCCCTGGGGAAGAGATCTCCCAGGACGCCCTCGATTACCTCCAGAACATGGCCGGCCTCGGCGCCATCATCGACGGTTTGAACGAGAACAACTCGCTTGTTCGCGTGGCGAAGGGGTAGAGGTTTACCCCTTTCATGCATAAAACGGACAGAGAGTAGCCCTTCCCTTCTTGATCTGACATCGTTGTTATTCCCCTTGCCTTTCTGTAGCCCATAGAGTACAATCAAATTGTGATCGAGATTCAGAAGACCGAAATATTCGAACGGTGGTTGACAAGCTTGCGCGACCGGAAAGCTGCCGCCCGGATAAAATCTCGCATCGATAGGTTGCATCTCGGGTTGTTCGGAGATGTCAAACCGGTGGGAGAGGGCGTTTCCGAAATGCGGATTGACTATGGTCCTGGTTATCGTATCTATTTTGTTCAACGCGGCAGGGAACTCGTGATCTTGCTGGCAGGGGGCGATAAGCGCACGCAAGCAAAGGATATTCAACGGGCGCATGAACTAGCGCGGATGCTTTAGGAGGATGGTATGAAGAAAGCGAAGTTGAAGACAACGAAGTGGGATGTAGTGGATTATTTAAAAACGGAAAAGGATATAGTGGAGTATCTTGAAGCTGCCATGGAGGATGGACATCCTGCGGTTATTGCGACTGCGATCGGGAACATCGCCCGCGCAAAGGGAATGACACAAGTCGCCCGTAAAGCAGGGATCGGCCGTGTCAGTCTTTATAAAGCGCTTTCGCCGGACGGAAATCCTGAGTTTGCAACGATCCTCAAGGTGGTGAAGGCGTTGGGGCTGCGGTTGCACGCGACAACATCGTAGCGAAAACGTCTTGACGCCTCGCGGCGAGCGGTATATACTTCTGGTGATACCTGGAGGAGGCATGCCATGTCCAAGACCCTTTCGTTGAAACTGCAGGATGACATCTTTACGGAAACCGAGGAAGTCATCGCAGCGGTCCATAAACCGAGAAATCTGTATATTAACGATGCGTTGAGTTTCTATAACAGTTTCATGAAGAGAACGCTGATGCGCACGCGGTTGAAAAAGGAATCCCGCCTGGTCTCGGAATCTTCGCTTGAGGCGCTGCAGGAACTGGAGCTGATCGAAGACAAACTGCCGAGATGACACCGCGCAAATTCCACGTCTATACCGCCGACCTCAATCCCCGATTCGGGACCGAACCGGGAAAAGTTCGCCCCGTAGTCGTCATCCAAACGAATCTCCTCAACGAAGATCATCCCAGCACGATTGTCTGCCCTATTACCACGAAGGTCCTGCCTGAGGTGGAAATCCTGCGCATCCATCTCAAGAAGGGCGAGGCCGGCCTGGACAAAGACTCCGATATCATCGTTGATCAGATACGCTCGATCGACAATAAGAGATTTCGGGACCATCTCGGCGAGATATCGGACAAGCATAAACAGCTTCTCCTGGGCAGTTTGAGGGTCATCATCCTTGAATAAATCGCATGCGATGAGTTTTCGACACTAGGGACATCAAAACCCACAAAACAAAAAAGGACTACGAAACCGCGCTGAAAGAAATCCCGTTGCTCTTCTCGACGACTACAGTGCTTATGAAAGGGTTAAAATGAAACGATTCCGGGTGAATATCTCAACAAACCATCGCCTTTGTTTGTTCAGTGTGGGCAGGCTGTAATGTCTGCTGCGGTGTCCTGTACCTTTAAACCTGAATAAAACAATATCTATGTCTGTATTTGATAGCTTGATTGACGACGCCATGAAAGAACGCCCCATAGTATTTGCTGCGGATGCCGTGCCAGCGATCTATGATCTTATGGAGACCCAAACGCGCAGACTGGTTCTTCCGCAGCCCGCCTCAGCCAGATCGGCAATTTCAGCTCAGTGTCCCTATGGCGAGCCGGGAGACACCTTGTGGGTGCGTGAAAAATGGGCAATTCTAACGAAAACCGTTGTCTATGGGGCCAAGACCGCGTTGTATGATCGGACCCGCACGCAGTTGCAATCAGTCAAGTGGAACAGTCCGACCACTATGCCGCGAAGTGCCGCACGGTTGTTCCTGACCATTCGGAATGTCCGTATCCAGAGGCTGCAGGATATAACGAAGGGCGAGGCTCAAGAGGAAGGATATGAGTTTAGTGCTCGTTATTTTCCGCGAGAATGGTTCGCCCTCACCTGGGACAGATCAGCGCGCAGGAGCGGATATACCTGGAAAAAGAATCCCTTCGTATGGGTCATAGAGTTCAAGGTGGATGAATCGAAAACGAAAGACGTCAGGGAAAATATGCGGCCGGTTGCGTGTGCCTATCCCGTGGGCCTGCAAGGCTAATTCAGTTGACAATATGTCAAAAATGACATATTCTGTATTTAGATGACGAAGCAAAAACCAATTGTATGGCTGCATGGTGAGGTCAAGACCCCGCCTCTTTCCGCCGAAGCACGGGTAGAGGTGGGGTATCTTTTGCGGATGCTGCAGAGCAATGCGCGTTTATCGTTGCCTCATTCAAGGCCCATGACTTCTATATGCGCAAGATGTCATGAGCTGAGGATCAACGATGAGGATAAGACATGGCGAATTATATACCGGCTTGATGTCGATGCGGTTGTTATTTTGGAGGTTTTTGAAAAGAAGAGCCAAAAGACGCCGAAACATGTTATTGATGTCTGCAAGAAGCGGTTGATTCATTATGAGAGCAGTGTGAGGTGATTGCGATGAAAAAAGATAAAATGAAAAAACTTGAAAAGAAGGGCTGGAAGGTCGGGAACGTATCCGAGTTCCTTCATTTGAGCCCTGAAGAGGAAGAGTACATCGAGATGAAGCTTATCCTCTCGAATTATTTTCAGGAACTGAGGAAACGGAAGAACCTCACTCAGGTGCAGGTTGCGGCTAGGATCAGATCCAGTCAGTCACGGGTCGCCAAAATTGAGCGCGCTGAATCTTCTGTTTCACTTGACCTTATTGTGCGGTCTATCATAGCTCTTGGTTCGTCAAAAAAAGAGATCGGTAAAGTCATGCTTGCGAAAACGGCATAGCGAGCTCTTTTTTAATGTCCACTTCACAATCCTCGAATACAAGTCTTCACCACACCCTCCGAACGATCTTTGGCTTCGAGTCTTTCCGGCCGAACCAGGCGGAGATCGTCGCGAACATCCTGGCGAAACGGGACGTGTTCGGCGTCATGCCCACGGGTGGGGGGAAGTCGCTGTGCTATCAGCTGCCGGCGCTCCTGATGGAGGGGACAGCAGTGGTGATCAGCCCGCTGATCTCCTTGATGAAAGATCAGGTGGATGCTGCGCAGGAGAACGGGATCTCAGCGGAGTTCCTGAACAGTTCGCTTGGGACAAGAGAGATGTCCGAGGTCTTTCGCAAGCTCAGATCCGGCACGGTCAAGCTGCTGTATATCGCGCCGGAACGTTTTGCCATGTCGCAGTTCATGGAGCTGTTGCAGGAGATGTCGATCTCACTCTTTGCTATTGACGAAGCGCACTGCATCTCCGAGTGGGGCCATGATTTCCGGCCGGATTATCTTGCGCTTTCTTCTATTCCAAAACAGTTTCCGGAAGTGCCTGTTGCAGCGTTCACGGCAACAGCCACGGAAAAGGTCCAGCAGGACATTATTAGAAAAATCGGCCTCAGATCGCCTTTCACAGTACGCGCGTCCTTTAACCGGCCGAATCTGTTTTATCAGGTTGCTGCAAAGTCCGATGTCCATCAACAGATCCTCGATTTTCTCAAGGACCATAAGGACGAATCAGGCATTGTGTACCGGACAACGCGGGACGCGGTTGAATCTACTGCTGATTTTTTGTCGTCCCAGGGCATCAAGGCGCTGCCCTATCATGCGGGGCTGCCGTCAGAAGAGCGCGAGAAGAACCAGGAGGCCTTCAACCGGGACGAAGTGTCGGTGATCGTGGCAACGATCGCATTCGGCATGGGCATCGACAAGTCGAATGTCCGGTTCGTGGTCCATGCGGACCTGCCGCGCCACATCGAGGGCTATTACCAGGAGACGGGCCGCGCGGGCCGTGACGGGGAGCCTGCTCACTGTCTGCTCTATTTCGGTCGGGGCGACATTCCGAAGATCACCTATTTCATCAACCAGATGTCGGACGATGCAGAACGGACCATTGCGCAGGAAAAGCTGAACCAGACCATACGGTTCGCATCCTATAATGCCTGCAGACGCAAACAGCTTCTCTCTTTTTTCGGGGAGACCTATCCCCTGGACAACTGCAGGACCTGCGATATCTGTACCGGTTCCGTTGAGAAGATCGATATCTCTACGGACAGCCAGATCGTCATGTCCGCCATGGCCAGGACCAATGAACGATTCGGCATCACCCATATCATGGACGTGGTCATGGGCGCGAACACCCAGCGGGTACGCGACCTTGGCCACAGCAGCATCAAGACCTTTGGTGCGGGCAAAGACAAGGACAAACGGCACTGGCAGTTCATCATCGGTGAGCTGCTTGCGCAGGAGTTCATCAGACAGGATGGCGACCGTTATCCCGTTCTGAAGATGACAGCCCGGGGCAGCGACGCGCTCCGGGGAAAAGAGCCGGTCTTCGGCATCAAGCGGGAAGAGCCGAAGGCGTCAGGCCGAAGGCGTAAGATCAGTGAAGGGGCGGCGTTCGATGAACAGCTCTTTGAAAAGCTTCGAGCGGTCCGGAAGCGGCTGGCTGACGAGCACCATGTGCCGCCTTATGTTATATTTTCAGACAAGACCCTGCATGAGATGTGCAGACATTATCCGATGAGTCCCGCGGACATGCGGCAGGTCCACGGGGTGGGCGACGTGAAACTGGAGAAATACGGAGCGGTTTTTCTCGGCGAGCTGCGGGCGTACCGGGAGAACGAGGGGAGATCGAACAAATGATCGACGTCACCTGCGCCATCATCATCCAGAACACCAGGATCCTCTGCGTGCAGCGAGGCCGCGGGCGGCATCTGGCGGGAAAATGGGAGTTTCCCGGCGGGAAGGTGCATGACGGGGAGGCCATGGAAGCCTCGATCGTGAGAGAGGTGCGGGAGGAGCTGGACCTGGATATCGAAGTGAGGGAAAAACTGAACGCGGTCACCTACGAGTATCCTGACAAGACCGTGCGCCTGGTGCCTTTCATCTGCCGCATCACCGGAGGGAAGCTCCGTCTTCATGAACATCAGGCCCATCAGTGGCTTGATCCGGCCGACCTCGACAGGCTGGACTGGTGCGATGCTGACCGTCCGATCATACAAGAACTGCAGAGAGCAAGATTAAATCGTTGAGCATTTAGGCCACGGAAGAGGCGGATAGCTTCTGGTAAAGACGGCTTGTTCCCGTGGTCACGTAGCGGTCTGCAAGATTGATGTCGGTTCGCTTCTCTCTGCGTCTCCGCGTTTTTGCGCGAGAAAAGATCTGCTTCTCGTCTGGCTTGGCACTTAGACCGCGTTCATCGGGTCTTTCCACTCGCCATCCACCTTGCAGAACACGGCAGTGCGCCTGATCCGCGTCATGGTTGTCTCCTCGTCCGACAGTTCAAGGAGAACGCGGACGACATCCTGGATGCGCGGTTTCACATTATCTTTATCCTCGAGCATCACCTCAAGCGAATCCGCTCCGGCGACTGCTATCGCAGTGATGCCCGGCCGGATGTCCTTTGATTTGCCTTCACGCGACACTTCTACGGAACTTCTCTGGAGAAGCGCATGGATCCTCTCCTCAACACCTGACCGCCTGCTCCCCGGTATCGTGACTGAATACTGATATCTCGTGATGGCTCCTGCCAGAGAGGGCGTTTTTCTCGGTACGATGCGCGCTTCAAGGATGCGGAGGCCTTCCGGCAGGGCGTGATTGAGCTCCTTGGTCACGGTGAGCAGGTCGACGAGCGGATCGGTCTCCATGTCGAAAAATTCCGCATCGCTCTCCATGCCTACGGACAAGGGCGGGCCAAAGGCCATCTTCGGATGGGGATTGAACCCCTGGGAGAAGGCAATGGGGATGTTCGCCCGCATGACCGCGCGGTGCAGCAGGGTCATAAAATCAAGATGGGACAGGAACCGTATCTTGCCGGTCTTGGCGTACTTTATCCGGATCTTGCTGAGCATTTCCGGATTAACGGCAGCTGACGGTCGTGGCGATTGTGCGGTCTGCGCCGCGGACGAAGATGCTGTCCGCGCCGGCTTCCCGAGCTCCACGGTTCCGCCGTCCCTGCACCCCAGCCCGCAGTGGGTGCACTCCTCGCGGCAGTTGCCGGTCGCTTCAGCGGCGACCGCTTTGTGGTATTCCTTTTCCAGGAACTCCCTGGTCACGCCTGGCTTGACATGGTCCCAGGGCAGCGGGTCCTCGATGGAGAACTTTCGCTCTGCCGTCTGGTGAAGATCGATACCGCAGCGCTTGAACGTCTCTTCCCACGCGGGAAAACTGAAGCACTCGGTCCAGCCGTCCATGCGGCATCCCCGGTCAACAGCCGCCTCGATCACCCGTCCCAACTCCCTGCCGCCACGCGCAAAGGCCCCTTCAAGAAGACTTGTTTCGGGATTGTGGGTCTTGAGCGAAATACCGCGTTTGCGCAGGCCCTGCTGGAGGTACGCCTGCTTTCGCCTTACCTCGGTGATCGGGATCTGTCCATGCCACTGGAAGGGCGTGTGCGGCTTGGGCACAAAGGTCGAAACGCTGACGTTCAGCTGCACATGGCGGCGCGACGACCGTTTGCCCAGTGCGAGCAGTTCGTTCGCCAGCTTGATGATGCCGTCCAGGTCCTCGTCGGTCTCGGTCGGCAGGCCGATCATGAAATAGAGCTTGATCACGCTCCACCCGTTCCTGAAGATCGTTTCCGCCGCATCCAGAAGGTCCAGGTCGCTCACGGGCTTGTTGATCACCCGGCGGAGCCGTTCGGTGCCCGCCTCGGGCGCGAGCGTGAACCCGGTCTTTCTGGTCGATGCAATGGCCTTGATCATCGCCGGCGTGAGCGTGCCGACGCGGAGGGAAGGAAGGGAAACGGACACGCGGCTGTCGCGGTAGCGGTCCATCAAATCGACGACGAGGGATTCGATCTCCGAGTGATCGCCGGAACTCAGGGATGCGAGCGAGAGCTCCTCATATCCCGTACAGGCAAGGGAGTGCTGCAGAAGGTCCTTGACGCGCCCGGAGCTCCGCTCGCGGTAGGGGCGGTAGATCACGCCTGCCTGGCAGAAGCGGCATCCCCGGATGCAGCCCCGCGCCACCTCGACCGTGACCCGGTCATGGACCGGCTTCATGAGCGGCAGGATCGGGCGGTCAGGATAGGGCGCGGTCTCGATCGAGGCGAGGCGCCGCCTGCGCACGGTCGACCTGCCGAGCGAGGGAACATAGAAGCCGTCACGTGCGGCCAGCTCGGCCAGATACTGTTTGCGGTTCTGGTGCCGCTGCCGGAGGTCCACCATCTCATGGATTGCTTCTTCCGCCTCGCCGATGAAGAAGACATCGATGAAATCCGCGAGCGGTTCGGGATTCACGGCGCAGGGACCGCCCGCGATAACGATCGGGTGGTCATTGGTGCGGTCGGCGGCCCTGACCGGGATATGGGAGAGCTTGAGCGCGGCGACGATGTTGGTGTAGGACAGCTCGTATTGAAGCGTGATCCCCAGGATGTCGAAGGAGGAGACCGGCAGGTTCGTTTCCAGGCTGGTGAGCGGCCTGCCTGACGCGGTCAACAGCTTCTCATAATCGGTCCAGGGCGAGAAAACCCGTTCGGCCACCGTGTCCTCACGGCTGTTCAGGATATGGTAGAGGATCCGGAGCCCCAGGTGGGACATGCCGACCTCATAGGTGTCGGGAAAGAGCAGGCAGACCTTTGTCCGGACCTTGTCACGATCTTTCCGGACAACGTTTACTTCCTGGTCTATGTATCGTGCGGGCTTAGAGACGAGCGGGAGGAAATCTTCGTACATGAGAACCCCGAGAGACGAGAGACGAGAGACGGGAGACGAGAACGACGATACTCGTCTCTTGTCCCTTGTCACTTGTCTCTGCAGTTTAGTAAAACAACATAAACCTGCGTGAACGGATATTCAAGAGCAATCCGATGGCGAGGAAGGTGGTGATGACGGACGTACCGCCGTAGCTTATCAACGGGAGCGGCACGCCCACGACCGGCAGGATGCCGACGGACATTCCGATGTTGATGCAGACATAGAGGGACAGCATGGACACGATGCCTCCCGCCATAAGAACACCGAGCCGGTCCTTGGCCCCCTTCGCGGTCTCCAGGCCGACGAACAGAAAGACGACGTAGACCACGATCAGGAAGCTTGCCCCGAGGAAGCCGCGTTCTTCTGCGATGACCGCGAAGATGAAGTCCGTGTGGCGCTCGGGCAGGAAGGCCATCTGCCCCTGGGTCCCCTTGCGGAACCCTTTTCCCGTGGTCTGGCCGGAACCCACGGCGATCTTGGCCTGGGACGCATGGTAGCCGCTTCCCAGGGGGTCCGACGACGGATCGAGGAACGCTTTGATGCGCTTCTGCTGGTACGGCTTCAGGGATGTCCATATCTTATGGCGCACCGGCGGCACGAGGAACACGGCAGAGGCGAGCACCGCGCCGGCCACGGCAAGGACCATGATGGAGCGGAACTTGATGCCCGCCAGCAGGATAATGAGCGAGGAAGTGAACAGGAGCATGAGCGCGGTGCCGAGGTCGGGCTGCTTCAGCACGAGCAGCAGGGGCACCGCGATCATGGCACCGGGGATCGCAAGATCGCGGAGCTCGTAGCCGCCCCCCCGCGGATCCTCCGCAAAGTAGCGGGCCAGAGCAAGGACCAGGGAGATCTTCGCCAGCTCCGAAGGCTGGAACGCGAAGGGTCCGAGGGGCAGCCATCGCTGGGCTCCCATGCCCGTCTTTCCCACAAGGGCAACCAGGATCAGGAAAAAGACCGACAGAACATACAGAACATAAGCATAGCGCCCTACGGTATGGTAGTCCGGGACCAGAGCCGCGAACATGACGATGATCCCCAGGGAGATCCATATGAACTGCTTGGTGAACAGCGATGAGATGCCCGACTCGGAGTAGGTCGCGCTGTATACGGACGAAAGGCCGAACATCGCGATCCCGATCACGAGGATCACCATCCCCCAGGGGATATTACTGACCGTTCTTCGTTCCAGCATGCTTTAAATGCTCCTCTATGACCTTTCTTGCAATGGGCGCGGCAGCCGCGCCGCCATGACCGCCATGTTCGACAATGACCGCGACCGCGATCGTCGGCTTGTCTGCCGGCGCGTATGCCACAAACCAGGCGTGGTCCTCGGTCGACTCGGTGAGCTTCCTTCCGGGGACCTTCTGTGCGATCACCTGGGCCGTGCCGGTCTTTCCCGCAACCACGGCCAGCGGAGTGGCCGCGCCATGGGCTGTGCCGCCGGCTTCGGTGGTGACGCCGATCAGCGCGCTGCGGACCTGGTCCAGGGCGTCCTGGTTCAGTTTGATGCGGTGCTTCTCCTGCGCCGGGTAAATACGCTCCTCGCCGGTCTCGCGGTTCCGCGTGCGCTTCAGGATCTGCGGTTTGTAGAACACGCCGCCATTCGCCAGGACGCTCATCATCTGGGCAGCCTGGATGGGGCTGACGAGCACGAATCCCTGTCCTATGGAGTTGATGAACGAGTCCCCCTGGAACCAGGGCTCCCGCGTTTTTTCCAGTTTCCAGGCCGGTGTCGGGATGAGCCCGGGCTTCTCATCGGCGAGATCGATCCCGGTGATCTTGGCAAGACCTAATGATCTGGCAGTTTGGGCGATCTGATCGAAGCCGATGCGGTCTCCCATGGTATAGAAGTACACGTCGCAGGATTCCACCAGTGCCCGGTGAAAGTCCACGGCGCCGTGGCCGCCCCGCTTCCAGCAGCGAAAGGACCTGCGGCCGCTCTTGAGCGAGCCGCCGCAGTTCACCTTTTCGTCGGGGTCGATGAGACCCTGGTTCAGCCCGGCAAGGGCAACAACGATCTTGAACGTCGACCCCGGGGGATAGACGCTCTGAATGGCCCGGTTGTAGAGCGGATGGGAAGGATCGTTCGACAGGCGGTCCCAATCCGCGGGCGATATGCCGCGCGGGAAGAGGTTGGGATCATAGGCCGGGTGGCTGGCAAGGGCAAGGATCTCGCCGCTATTGGGATCCAGCGCAACGATGGCGCCCGCCCGGGTGCCCAGCGCTTCCTCGGCGGCCCGCTGGACATCGAGGTCCAGCGTCAGGAACAGGTCGGTGCCCGGTTTCGGCTCCTCGATGCCGAGGTCCTTGACCTTGCGGCCCGCAGCATTCACCTGGATCATCCGCCTTCCCGCAGTTCCCCGCAGGAACTTGTCAAAGGTCTTTTCCAGGCCGCTCTGGCCGATCAGCATTCCCGGTTCCGCTGCCAGCTTGCGCTTCTGGTCCTCGGTGACCTTTCCGATGTACCCGAACTGATGCGAAGCCAGTCCGCCGTAGGGATAATGGCGACGGTGTTCCGGTTCCACGATCACGCCGGGCAGGTCGTCCTGCCGTGCTTCGGCGACCGCGACCTCTGCCCAGCTCGCTTCTTCCTTGATCTTGATCGGCTCATACTTGGTGCGGATCGGCCTGGCTGCGTCAATAAGTTCGATGATATCCTGCTGATCCATCTTGACGACCGGAGCGATCCGGCGGACGGACTCCTCGAGATAGGATGCATCTTCGGGGACGATCGAGATATCGAAGGTCAGCTCATTTTCCACCATGGGCTTGCCGTTCCGGTCATAGATGATGCCCCGGGGCGGCCGGATCTTGATGGGCCTGATGCGATTGCTCTCCGCAAGCTCCTGATAGTAGCTTCCTTTGAGCACCTGGAGGTACCAGAGCCGGAAGAAAAGGATGACGGCGAAGAGCAGGATGAAGATCGCGAGGAGCGGAAGACGGCTCTGGATCGATGCCGGGCTGTCCTGCCGCATATCAGAACTCCTTCTGCAGTTCCCGGCGCCTGATCAAGCCGAGAACGTTCCTGCGCATGACGAACTGGAGCAGCCAGTATCCCGCCAGTGCCGTGACAAAGGCGCGGGGGAGCATGCGGCTGAAGAGCTGGCGGAGGATCGGGAAGGAACCATAGGTCATTTCCAAATAGAGCGTGGTCAGGAGCGAATCGAGGACGCTGAAGAGAGCGAACAGGACCGGCGTGGACGGCCCGCGTACATCAAGGACCCGCTGACCCAGGAATCCCGCGAAAAGGCCGATGATGCCCCGGGTCAGCCCGGACAGGCCGAGAAGGCTTGCCGAGGAGATGTCCTGGTACAGGCCGAGGGCGATTCCGGCGATCGCGCCTTCGATGGGACCCGCGAGGAGGCCGATGATCGAGATGATCGCCAGGCCCAGGTCCGGAACGAGCCCGATACGTGAAAGCGGCGCGAGCAGGGTGGCCTGCAGGGGAATGATCAGCAGGAATGCGATTAGGTAGGCGTAGAGGTTCATCTCTTCAGCACCAATGCTTCCTCGAGCCGCGAGAACCTCACGACCGGCTCCGCGTAGACCGCCTGGAAGGAACTGGCCTCATGCTTCTGGACCTTGGTCACCAGGGCCACGGGCAGCCCCTTGGGATAGATGCCGTCAAGACCGGAGGTCACCAGGAGGTCCCCCTCCTGGACGTCAACGTAGAACGATACGTATTTGAGCGCGCAACGGTCGATCTTGCCTTCCAGCAGACCCTCTTCGCGGTTCCGCTGGACCCGAACTGCGATCGTGCTGCCGGGATCGGTGATCAGGAGGACCTTTGCGGTCTCGGGGAGCAGGGCCTGGATCCTGCCCACGACCCCATCGGCCGTGACGACCGGCATGTCGCGCGCCAGACCATGGACCGACCCCTTATTCACGGTGAAGGTGCTGGAGGAGGGGGATGACTCCTTGGCAATGACGCCGATCGTGATCGATCCGGGAAGGCTGATTTTCTGAAAGCCCAGCGCGGCGCGAAGCCGGTCGTTCTCCAGGAGCAGTTCGTTCGTGACCTGATTCTCCAGGCGAAGGCGCTCGACCTGTTCCTTGAGCCTGCCGTTCTCCCGTTCCGTCCGCACGAGCACGATATAGCCGTGGATCGTGGAAGTTGTGACATTATAAATTCCGGTGATGATCCGTTCGAAGAAACCCGATACGGCGAGGACCGGACGCTCCAGGATGGTGAATCGTCCCGCCTTGACCTGGATGGTTACGAGCCAGAACAGGAAGAGGAAAATCGCCAGGACGATAAGGTATTTTCGGTTTTTATCGATGAGTCCAGTCATGCAGGAGCCGTTTCCGAACTACATCATGACCTTTTTCAGCACATCGATGTCGTCCAGCACCCGCCCCGCGCCCAAAGCTACGCACATGAGCGGGTCTTCGGCGATGATGATGGGGAGCGAGGTTTCCTCGCGCAGGAACACGTCCATGCCCTTGAGGAGCGCGCCGCCGCCTGCCAGCACGATGCCCTTGTCCACGATGTCCGCGGACAGCTCGGGCGGGGTGTTCTCCAGCGCCAGCTTGATCGCGTTCAGGATCTGGCTGACCGGCTCCGCCAGTGCTTCGCGCACTTCATCGTCGTCGAGGATGAGGGTCTTCGGAATGCCGGACACGAGGTCGCGTCCCTTGATCTCCATGGTCTGGCGGTTGCCGTCGGTCTTGTAAGCGGATCCCAGTTCCATCTTGATCATCTCGGCCATCATTTCGCCGATCAGCAGGTTGTACTTGCGCTTGATGTAGTTGATGACGGCCTCGTCCATCTTGTCGCCGCCCACGCGAATGGCCTTCGAGTACACGACGCCGTCCATGGAGATCACGGCGATGTCCGTGGTGCCGCCGCCGATGTCCACGATCATATTGCCCGAGGGTTCGGAAATGGGAAGGCCCGTGCCGATCGCGGCAGCCACCGGCTCCTCGATCAGGTAGACCTCCCGTCCGCCCGATGAGAGGGCGGAGTCCTTCACCGCGCGCTGCTCCACCTGGGTGATCCCGGTCGGAACGCCGATGACGATGCGCGGCCGCATAAAGGACTTGCGGTTGTGGACCCGCTGGATGAAGTAACGGAGCATCTCGCCGGTGGCGTCGAAGTCGGAAATGACGCCGTCCTTGATGGGACGGATGGTCTGGATATCGCCCGGTGTGCGGCCCAGCATGCGCTTGGCCTCGGCGCCGACGGCGAGGACCTTTCCGGTCTTGACGGACTTGGCGACCACCGACGGCTCGTTGCACACGATGCCCCGGCCTTTGACGTAGACCAGGGTGTTCGCCGTGCCCAGGTCAATGGCCATGTCATTTGAGAACCAGCCCATGATCGTATTGATAAACATGTTGTTCTGAAGCTCCTTTCACCATGCATCGAGAACGGCCCGCGCACGATGGCGCAGGGCAGAGGTGTTTGTTCAACTTGCCGGCGGCTCCTGCTGAGCGGTCGGAGGGGTTCCCTGGTCCTGGACCGCTTCCGAAGCAGCTCCCGATGCCGGCTCGGCCCCGCTCATGAGGGTCACGGTCCTGGCGAGAAGATCTCCGACGCGCATCGTGCGGTCATCACCCAGGGCGACCAGATATTCAAGCGCCACTACCAGCGGGCCAAGCACCCATCCCGCAACAGGCACCAGCCACAGGACATAAGCGGCTGCAAAGGGAGCGTTCCTGATGATCGATTCGCGGAACTGGACAGGCCGGGCTGGATCATCGGCGGACGATACGCGCAAACCGATCAGCTTCTTGCCGATGCTCTGCTGATCGAAGAGACCGTCGCGAATGAGTATGTACCCGGTAGCGGAGAGGACTCCGATGACGTCCGGCAACCGGGTCAATCCGATGATAAGGAGTAGATCAATGAATCCCGCGACCGCTCGGGTCGTGAGGTCTGCAGTGCGCATGAGCATCCTCGGCCCGAGCATCATAGCAGAAGGCCCGGGTGATTTCAAGCGAAAAGGTGGCGGGAAAACCCCGCAGGAAGCGGCGATCAGCGCGTTTCGCCTGACCGTTCGCGAACGTAGTTGTTCACCGACGTGATCGCATCAGAGATCTCGGCAGTGGACGGCAGCGTCCCTGCGAGCCGTCCGACGATGTTCCGCTCCCGCAGAAGTCTGAGTGAAGGAGCGAAGTTCAGGTCGAAGATCCATGCGAGCTGGAGAAGCTTGAAATCGTTCAGGGTCCTGAGGTCGTCGAGGCGGACCATTTCGCGCTGCCGGAGCTGCTCCAGGATGTGCGGGGAGTAGGTCGGGTCGTCCGGAAGGCCCAGGCCGGCTGCGCTCGGACGTTCGTCCGGATTCACGATGAAATACTCGATAAAGACCCGCCAGATGTCCAGTTTGTCCGCGTCCCGGACGATCCTGAGGAACAGGAGGGCGCGTTCGTCCACGCCCGGCGGGACCGTGAAGACATTGTGGAGCGCCACAGCGCGGATGATGCTTTCCCGGTCGTCCTTTGGCAGCGCTTCGAGAACCTTTTGCTCGACCAGCACTTTGGCGCCGAGCGCGGCATGGTTTACCGAATCGCTGTCCCGGAAGGTCTTATGGTCCCGGTACTGCGGAAAGCGCCCCACATCATGGAACAGACCGGCAAGCTCGGCGAGCGCTACGTCATCGTCGCCCAGGCCGAGACCCCGGGCGACCAGGACCGCGTTCTGCCGCACCAGTTCAGTGTGCTCCTCCTTCAGACGGATGTTCCGCTGATGTTCGGGATCATCGTAGTAGAAGGTCTTGCAGTAGTCCGCGAACCAGGCGCGGTAGTAGGTTGTATCGGTGGAGTTCATAAAAACAGAAAAAAAGATTCGAAAAACGTTTTTTCTCGCGCAAAGCCGCAAAGCTCGCAATGAAAATCGAAACGTCCGTATTGGGGCGCGGTTCAAATAGTATTTCTTTGCGCCTTGGCGGCTTTGCGCGAGACAGAATTGTCTTGGGTGCTCGTATTGTCGGTAAAAAAAGCCGCACACCCGATGGCGTGCGGCTCATGCTTGCGCTTTACCGAACGAGCAGATTACTCTGCCCGCACGAGGTCTTCGAACCGGATATCCACTCCGAAGACGCCGATGATATTGCTCTCGTCGTCGGAGACGGGAGCCGACACGGTGATGCAGAGCGCACCGGTGATCTTGGACGTGTAGAAGTCCGATACGTAGCTCTTGCCGTCCTTCATGGGATTGATGAACCACGGACGGTCGGAGAAATCATCGCCCAGGCCCGCGGTCTCGTACTTGGCCTTGTCCACGATGTCGGTTATGTTCCTCGTGATCTTCTTGCCCTGGGGATTGACCACATACGCGAACTGGATGTAGGGATCCTCGCGCTGCAGCTTTTCCATGACCGGCTCCTGCTTCGCCGGATCCATGGACCTGATCTCAGGCCGCTCCACGAAGGCTTCGACAATGTGGCGCGCGACCTCCGCGGCCTTTGTCTTGAGCTTGTCAAGATCGGAGACAAAGTATTCAGGCAAATACTTCTTGGCCTTTTCGAGCAGTTCATCATGGGAGATGCTGGTGGTCCGTCCCTGTTCATACTGTTCCATGACCCACTTGTTCATTTTCACGATCCCGGGGTGGCGCTTGTCGATCTTCTTGTCCGCGTCGGGCTGGAGGTGACTGTTCGCCCAGTGGGCGATGCCGGCGACGCCGGACTTGTCCGTGATGATCACGCCCATGGGCCGGTTCAGGATCGTGGTGGTGTCGAAAATGTTGTAGATCTCCTCGTTCTTCATCATGCCGTCGGCATGGATGCCGGCGCTCGTGGAGTTGAACTCCGAGCCCACAAAGGGGTAGTTGTGAGGAATGTTGAAGTCCAGGTCCTTCCGGAAGAACTCCGCCATCTCGGTGATCGCCGTGGTGTCGATCCCCGCGTCGTCGCCGGTGAGGCCCATGTAATCGAACAGGAGCGCCTCGATGGGCGTGTTCCCGGTGCGTTCGCCGAAGCCCAGGAGCGCGCCGTTCACCGATGAACATCCGTACATCCATGCTGCCACGCCGTTCACCAGGACCTTGTGGAAGTCATTGTGGCCGTGCCACTCCAGCTGTTCCGAGGGAACGCCGCCGTCGTGTATCAGCGCGTAGAAGATCTCCGGCACGCCGCGCGGCAGGGCCGTACCCGGGAAGGGAAATCCGTAGCCCATGGTGTCGCAGGCCCGGATCTTGACCGGGATGCGGGATTCTTCGGACAGCTTCATCAGCTCCTGGGCAAAGGGGATCACGAATCCGTAGAAGTCCGCCCGGGTGATGTCCTCGAGGTGGCAGCGCGGCACAATGCCCTGGTCGAGCGCGGTCTTCACGATCCCCAGGTAATTGTCCAGCGCCTGTTTCCGCGACCAGTTCAGCTTCAGGAAGATATGGTAGTCCGAGCAGGAAGTGAGAATGCCGGTCTCCTTCAGCCCCATGCTCTTCACGAGCTTGAAGTCGTTCTTGTTGGCCCGGATCCAGCCGGTCACTTCCGGGAACCGGTAACCGCGGTCAAGGCAGAGCCGTACCGCTTCCTGGTCCTTCTGGGAGTAGAGGAAGAACTCGGTCTGGCGGATGACGCCCTTGGGGCCGCTCATGCGGTGCATGTAATCGAAGATCGTGACGATCTGCTTGGGCGTATAGGGCGGTCGCGACTGCTGGCCGTCGCGGAACGTGGTGTCGGTGATCCAGATGTCCTTGGGCAGGTTCGCCTGGATCAACCGGTCCTCGAACACGACCTTGGGCGCGCTGGTGTAGGGGAACATGTCCCGGTAGAGCACCGGTTCCTTCACGTCCTTCAGCTCGAAGGGCGTACGCACTTTTTTCTGCTGGATCATGAACTACCTCCTAGATTAATTTCCCCGAATGCCCTTGATGGCTGCGGCGTAGTCCTTCGCGCCGAAGACCGCGGAGCCCGCGACGAGGATATCCGCTCCCGCGGCTGCGATCTCTTTGCCGTTCTCGGGCTTGACCCCGCCGTCCACATTGATCTCGACCTTCAGGCCCCGGTCATCGATCATCTTCCGCAGACCTTTGATCTTATCCAGCGCCGAGGGGATGAACGATTGGCCGCCGAAGCCCGGGTTCACGGACATGATCAGCACCATGTCGATGTCCGCCAGGATGTAATCAAGCGTCTCGAGCGGTGTCGCCGGGTTAAGCGACACGCCGGCCATCACGCCTTTGTGCTCGCGGACGTTCTGGACCAGCCGATGCAGGTGTGTTGCCGCTTCCACGTGCACGGTGATGTAGTCAGCACCCGCTTTCGCGAAATCGGCGATGTAGTGCTCGGGATTGTCGATCATGAGGTGCACGTCGAGCGGAAGCTTTGTCACCTTCCGGGCGGCCTGGACCACCAGCGGACCGATGGTGATGTTCGGCACAAAGTGGCCGTCCATCACATCGATATGGATGAGATCAGCGCCTGCGGCCTCGACCGCCTTGATCTCTTCGCCCAGGCGGCTGAAATCGGCCGAAAGGATGGAAGGTGCTATCTTGATCTTTTTCGTCATGCAGTCATGCCCTTTCTCACCGGTTCAACCTCCGGGGCTGTAATCCTTTAGCTCTCTGGCCCGCTACCCCTTGTTTTGTTCATTTACTTACCGTCAGCTCCACCACCGCGTCAGCGGGAAGGGGCGAACCCGCGGCGGGTTTTTGTCCGGTGACTACCCGGTCTCCCGCTGCACGAACCGCGCCGCCTGCGGCTGAGAGGACCTTGAACTGCATTCCCATGCGGTCCACGAGCCTGACCGCTTCTTCGGCCTTTCTGCCCATGAGCTTCGGCGTCACGGAGACGCGCACTTTTTTTCCGAGGCTCACAAGAATGCCGACCTTGCCGCCCTTTTCGACCGGCGTTCCCGCGGGCGGGTCCTGGGCAATGACGATGTCGCGCTCGATCGTGTCGGACCAGGTCTTGGCAATGACCGGCTCGGAAAGTCCGGACTGACGCAGGGTGATATCAGCCTTCCGGTACTGGTCGCCGACAACTTTCGGAGCAAGCAGTTCGCTCGGCCCCGCGCTCACCACAATGTGGATCCTTCGGCCCTTCTTGATCCCCGTTCCGGGAAGCGGGTTCTGTGACACGATCGAATCCCTGGGAATGGTCTGGTTCGGCTCCCTTCGGGCCACGGCGAGCAGCAGACCCTGCTGGTTCATGATCTCGATGACCGAGACCACGTCCTTGCCCACAAGGTCCGGTACGCGC
>Ga0224495_10000253_pt1 | contig 43514 bp, 68 predicted proteins | sample SF_Jul11_sed_USG_FD_168128 | JGI IMG/M metagenome (GOLD analysis project Ga0224495, IMG submission 168128) | Sediment microbial communities from San Francisco Bay, California, United States - SF_Jul11_sed_USGS_4_1 | ecosystem: Environmental > Aquatic > Marine > Sediment | place: USA: California...
CATCATTCTACGGCGGAGGAGGGGGTGGTGGCGGAGCTGCCAGCCTCGGAGGAAATAGCACCTATGGCGGCGGCGGCGGGGGAGCTTCTGGAGGAGGTCTTTCGCTATATGGCGGCGATGGCGGTGTTTCTGCGACAGGCTCGGTGCCTGCTGGTGGGGGTGGCAGCGGCGCTTCTGGGTACGCTGGCGCTCGCGGTGAAGTGCGAGTAACTATTCTGTGATTAGCAAGGAGAACAAAAATGATATTCATCACATGGGCATACGCATTATTTGCATCCTTCCTGATATATGCATCGGTGCGCAGGGCGTGGCACTCACTCAAGCCGGTGGTGAAGCTGTTGCTCATCCCGTTCATGGTGCTGTGGCTGCTGGATGTAGGCTTTAACTTTATCTTCGGCACGATGATGTTCCTTGAGCTGCCGCGCCAGTGGACTCTATCCGCACGGTGTGCGTTGCATAAGCGTGACTACGGCTTTCGCGGAACGCTTGCGCGTGCGATATGCAATCACTTATTGAATCCGTTTGACCCAAACCACTGCGAATAAGGAGAATCTAAAATGTCACAAGTAAAGGAACAACAAGAGCCAAATCGCAGAGTGCATTGGCATTTGGAAAAAAGCATTTCCGTCGGGCACATCATAACTACCATCACCATCGCTGGGAGCGTGTTTCTCTGGGCGATGAAGATGGATTCCAGAGTATCCGTGTTGGAAGCCACCAACGCCTATTCGCAGTACAACGCAGAGAAAGCGGAGGCGCGTTGGAGCAACAGCATCAATCGGCTGGAAGCTACGCTTATTCGCATCGAAACGAAACTCGACAACAAGCAAGATAAAGGAGCCAGATAATGGTCGCACCAGTCATAGCAGCACTCACACCATTCGTGAAAGGTCTGTTTGCCAACGGACTGAGTTTACTCGGCAACGCGATCCTGTCGAAAGGTAAGGCGGCGGTCGAAGAAAAGCTCGGTATCAAGTTGCCGGATGAGAACGTGCCACCTACGCACGAACAACTCATCGAACTGCGGCAGTTGGAATTTGACCACGAAGAAAAGCTGCTGGAGCTGGACATCGAAAAACAAAAACTGGAGCTGGAATCCGACAAGCTCGCGGTTGAAAATACTCAAGGCGCTCGCGACATGAACACGCGCATTCAAGAGTCGGCAAACGCGGATCATATCGCTAAAGTGGCAGCGTATTATTTGGACTTCCTGGTGGTGGGTGTGACACTCATAGTCGCGATACTGGTTATTTTCGTGGACATGCCAGCGACCAATGAGAAGATTGCATTCATGGCACTCGGGTCTTTGCTTACCTTGTGCGGAACCATTGTCAACTTTCACCGGGGTACATCGGCCTCATCGAAAGGGAAAGACGAAACCATTCTTCATGCGATGAAGGGATTGAAATGATGACTCTCGGCCAACATCAAGAAGCGTTCAGCCGCGACCTGTGCAAGCTCATGCAGCGCGGCTTTGAGCTGGGCTACGAGCTGCGCGGCGGCGAATGGATGCGCCCGGTAGAGATGCAGACCATATACGTCCAGACAGGCCGCAGCAAGACGATGAACAGCATGCACTTGAAGAAGTGTGCCGTCGATCTGCACTGGTTCAAGGACGGCAAGCTGTGCCACCCGCAGGAACTCGGTGTGTATTGGGAAAGCCTGTCACCGCAGAATCGCTACGGAGGCAACTTCGACCGCGACTGGAACAGGGAGGACAGCTTCAAGGATGCGCCGCACTATGAGAGGCTTGCATAAAATAACATGGTGCAATTGTCGGTAATTTTAGGGTGCGTTTGGTTTTTCGCATACCAAATAATCAACAACTTGCGCAATGCGCAGCCATATTAGACACCTCGAAGGTGTATTTCATGGCTGTTTTTCGGGGGTACATTATATGTTCGACCCCTGTTTAATCTTCTGCCGTTCATCTTCCCTGATTGCGCGTGCAATATCGTTGTATCCAGCATTAAGGTAAACAAAACTGAACCATGCCCATATAAACCTAGTGAGTGGCCCAGCTCGTTCTATTTTTCCTCGCAAGCGAAATGGCCCTGCAATCTCGAACATAATTACCATATTTATTTCTCCGATCAAAAAGTGGTCGAACCCTTCATTCCAGCGGGAACGCCTTCGGCGTCCCCTGAATTCCCATGTTAGGCATCAAGTTTGCGCCGAGTTTCTTGGCCTGAATCGCTTATGAACAGATAGTCCCCATCAGCTTCATAGTCGCTGCGCTCAAGGCGTATGCCATTAGTTTCCTTCGTCGCTTTCATGCCGTGCGCCACCCAATTTGCTAATTTATTTTGCGCAATTTGATCTAGTCCACTGCATATAGATTCCCAAGCCTCTTGTGTTATTTCTTCGTCTCTGTGCATGTCTTTACCTCCAGGCCTAACCCTGCATTCAAGAGGGAAGCGCTGAAGCGCTCCCCTTCATTCAGGCGTTGGGCGCCTTTGTTGCTGCCCTGTCTAGCCGCTCAATCTCTGCTATCAGCAGTGCGGCGGCGCGCACAAGATCACGGCGCGGGTTCTTTGGCTTCCACCACTCTTCGGCCCATGAGTCCGGCCAGTCTTCCGGCATCTGGTCTGCCAAGTAGCGTTTTGCGCCGTCTACGAAGCTCTCCAGCAGCCATGCGCGGCCCACGTAATGCTTCGCGTAGCACGCACCGGCCAGCGCCATGCTGCTGTCGTTGTGCTGGTCATCGTGCGATTCCGTCCACCCCTCGGCCTCAATCTGCCGCTTACGCTCCGCTACAACATCATTAATCGCTTTGCTCATGGCAATCCTTTCTTCGTAGTTACGACGGCGCCCAACCCGTCATGCAAGCGGGACTGCGCTAAAGCGCTCCCCTTAATTGGTATGTTATGCGTCACGGTATCAGGTAGCATTCTTTATCGTACAGGTACGTTAATGAGCTGCGCGCTTGGTCGAGTGTTGGGCAAGACAGTTTTATTGTTTCGCCACTCTTCGTTTGCATTTCGTAGGTTTTATGAGGCACGTAGTCGCAACCAGAAACGCATAACACGGCGGTCAACAAGGACAGGCCGATAAGTGATTTCTTTCCAAAGTTTATAGTGTTCATCGTTCAGTTTTCCTTTAAAGTTATTTAGTCGGCCTGCCTGTTACCTCGGCGTTAGGCCGCTTCGTAGGTCATTTCAAAAATGTCAGGTTTGCATGCGTATCGCTCACCCTTAACTCCTGTAATGATCCAATCTCCATCCCTGACTAGGTGCGGCCCTTCTAGGGTTTTAATGACAGGATGGAAACCTTTGGGTTCTCCATCTGCCGGAGGGTCTGTGAAGTATTGAATTTCAATACCATCAGGAAGAGCGCACGTTTCCTCCATTTCTTTGAAAAACTGCACAGCTTCGATTACTACAGGTTTTTACGGTACTTTGCCATTTTAGTTTTCTCCTTCCGCTCTTCGAGGGTAGAGCGGCCTAACCCTGCATTCGAGAGCGACGGCGCAAAAGCGCGCAGCGCCTCAATTTGATATGTTGGGCATCAATGCCGAGTTTCCTTCACCAGCTTAATAAAAAGCGGTATGAAGCCGAAAAGAAACCATCCGTCCCAATGATATGTGTACGTGTAAATCCCTTTGGTTTTGGTAGTAGTCCACCATCTAAATACAATCATGATTTTCTCCTTGTTCAAACGTTATGCCCAACCCGGCGTTGCAACGAAGCGCGGCCATAAGTCCGGCGGGTTTTATTCTGTTATTTTTTAGCGCGCTCGCTGAACTAGATGTTGGGCGTCAGATTAACGCCGCGAAGAAGTATCCATCTTCATTCACCTGATCCACCATCACTTCTTTCCATTCACCTTCACCGTCTTTTTTTACACGCAGTTTTTCTCCGACTGTCGGTTTCTTTTTCCCAAATACCTTCACCAGCCAAGGTTGCGTTCCTATTTTGCATGGTCTCAATTCCGTTTTCATTTTTATCTCCAAGTTTCGTGCCCAACCCTTGCGCTTTTCATTCCTCGTTCCATGAACGCACTCACTCCACCAATTAGCTTAGCGTGTTTCTTTATAAGCATTTCCCCGCACTTAGCGCAGCGAAAATGGTAATCTACATGCTCAAAATCTTCACCTGCCACAACTACCGTCTGTTCTTTTTCAACTTGCAATGCCCAGAACGGGTGCTCGCACTTAAAAGGCCACATATCAGTTCTCCGTTTAAAGGAGGGGCAGAACCCCTCATTCAACCCGGACGCGCAAAAGCGCGCGCCGGTTAATTCAAATGTTGGGCCACTTATTGATGAAGCCAACATTCCATCCTGCATCCTCATGCTTCTTGCGCTCTTCTAGCGTTGATGCGCGTCCGAATAGGTATCCCCATGCAGCATCTTCGCTTTCAAATGGCCCCCACCCTTCTTTCTGAGGATCACTTTGTAGCCACCATTCTTTTTTAGGCTGCTCGGTTTTCATTCGCGCTCGCTCAACTTTATGTTCTGTCCCTGCTCAACCTGAGCGAATGGTCTGGCAGGGATCGAGCTGCCGTCGCAATTTCTACCTTCCATAGCAGCCTTCCACGCCCTTTTAAAGCCAGCTTCGTACACGCGCCTTCTGTCTAAACTATCTATCTGAGGTCGCGCCGCAAAATACTCGTCCTCTCCCGCAATGCAGTTAGCTTCCATTAGTGCAATATCACGTTCGTTGTCCATATCAGTTCTCCGGTTAAAGGAGGGGCAGAACCCCTCGTTCTTGCGGGACTGCGCAAAAGCGCGCAGCCCCAAAACTCAAATGTTGGGCACAGCCCTCTGGTGTTTCCCCCAATTTGCAATCTGATCTTCTGTCATCTCATCCGGGCAATATTCCAGCATCAGAGAGTCGATCTTCGCTTGAAGAGAATCTATCTCTTTCACAGCTTCGCGCAACAGTTGCGGGCCTTCGCGATTATTCTGATGTGGTGCAAGTTGTCTCAGGTACTTTTCAATTTTATTTTTCATACTATCCTTTCATGCCCAACCCGGCGTTGCAGCGAAGCACGGCCAATCACTTCATCTTCCGATAACAAGCCCACCGATTGCCATGCCCGTGGTCTAGACCCCAGTCCAAGAGGAATAACTGGTGTTGTGGACTTGTCCACTTCGGCGGCCACATCTTCGCCTGTCGCATCTTGCGCTCGGCCTTGGCGGAGAACTCGTAGAACGTCTCCTTGCGGAACTGGGCGATGCCGAACGATTTACCGTCGTCACCCCATATATCGTGCTTCAGGCCGGACTCGCATATCATGATGCGCAGTTTAAGATCAGCACTGGCAGCGGATGTGCTTTCCGCTAGGACGAGCAGCAATGCCATGCATATCCAGTGCGCCCTCATGATAAGCCGCGCACCCATGTAGCCAGCACGATCAACACGCATCCGCCGAACACCATCGCCGCGATAGCGATGTTGCTCAATTCGGCATCATCATCTGTCCAATCAGAACAAGTTTCATCACGGTTTTGCTTATCGTCATTCATGATTCCCCCTTAATCAAGTGAATACCACGTTACGGTGACGACCCAATTGCGCCCATATAATACGGGGCTTGAGGCGTGCGGACTGCGCATGTAATCAATGCACTTTGCCGTCGCTGCGGCGCGCTCCATAACCAGCTCTTTGAAGACGCCGGAGAATAATTTCTTGAACGTATAACCATCGCTCGGCGGCGTGTATTCATGCACGGTATCGTCAACGTTCGGCGCGTCATCACTGTTGCCGAAAATCTGCGCCATGCTCGCGTCAACCATGCTCTTGATGCGTTCAATTTCTTGTCTGCTCATTTTCATTTCTCCTCTTTCTAGTCAACGGAAACATTCAGTTGATGGACGAATTATGAACCGCATTTCGTATAAAATCAACAATTAAATTTATGTGTATCCAAATATCGCCCGACAAACCTTCTCCCAATCAGTTGCGTATGCCGGAACGCACCATTCGCACCTATCTTCCAGCATTTTCCGCGAAAGGGTGCCCAATTCACGCGAATATCGCCCATGCACCAGCCACAGTTCTTTGCCGCATTGACCTAAAATCCAGCAATTAGCCCCCGCCATGCTGCGTTCATACAGCCAAGCCACCTGCTCAGGACGCAAGCCATACGCCCCTTTGAAGATAGGGGTATCAGCGCGCGCAGGCAATTCTGGGCGATATTTCAGCTCAACAAACGCACAATCCCCAGACAATCGGGAATGCAAAACCAAATCCGGCACCCCCTCCCCGACCATATTCTCGATCCGCTGGGCAAACGCAAACGGTTCAACGCCGGGGCGCATCCGCTGCCATAGCCGTGCCTCACCGCCTTTCATTGCTGGTATCCTTATGTTGTATGCGCTTCAAATGCGCGGTGCGTAGGTTTTCAAACAGCGACTGAACTGCATCGGGCGATTTAAAGCCGCTGTCGATTCTTTCCTTTTTAGGCATATCTGTGCGCCACCACCCATCCATAACCTTCCCCTCGCGCATCTTCTTGCAATGCCCAATCTTGCCCTCCCGGTGCAACCTGTCGAGGCTTCGCAGCGTCATCCCAATCGTGCTACCGCGCGCCAGCGTGTGGGTTGACAGCGGCGATTGTTCTGTGCTGCCCTCCAGCATATTCAAAATTCGATCATCGAAACTCATTTCGTTTGTCCTTGTCTTCTGCACGACCATTGACTGTCGTATAGGTGCCATGCGCGCGCTGTAGGCCGCGATATAGTGCCTCGAATTGGGTGGCGAGGGTCATGCCCATCCCGCCCGACGCAAAAAGCCATCAATCTCCATGCGAAGCTTATTTTCCGCGTGACCTACCCACGTTGTCTTGCGTTCCCGGATGCGATGCAAGTCTCTCGCGGCTTCCGGCGTTCCGATTTCGCGCGCGATGCGCAGCGCAGTGAATAGTTCTGTTGCTGTAGGTTGATTCATTCTTTGACCATCCCTGTTTGTTGTTTGGTGGAGGCCGCTTCCGCCTCCGATTTTGCCCGCTCTAATACGTCAATGCGTATCCGCCTTTTTATCAGCGCCATCGCAACAGGACTTCCGCTGGCCTAGCGGCTCACGACGCTTGCCGTGATTTATCATTAGTGCCGGTTACGTCATCCGGCTTGCCTTACGGCAACGTATTGTGAAGCACATTTAAAATCGGCTGTGCTTCATATGGTTGTTTGCCGGGAAGTCTCACGCCCTTACCATGCGCACGCAACACTCGCTAGCAGCGTTGCGCAAAAACTGTTAAAACTCCCCGCTGCGCCCCGAATACTCATCCGCTGGTGCGCCAGCAGCTTGCGGCACTTGCTCCTTGACTTCACCGCTTGATACCGCATCGCGGAAGGCTTTGGCGGCTTGATACAATTCAGGCGATTCAACCGCGCCTAGCGTCTCGACCTTGAGGCCAAACCAGCTACCCTTGTCGTTGCTTTCCGGCACGGTCGTGATGCGGTACTGATGGCTGAACATCGCCGGGGTGTAGTGCGAACCATCGGCGCGCTGCATCTTGATGCCGTTCATTTTGCTCATCCAGTTGCGCGACTTCTTGATCTGCGAACTTGACAAGCTGATGACTGCCGGTTGATAGCCACCGTCTTTGTCAACGACCAGCACATAATGCGTGCGCGTGTCGGCCAGCAAGTTGCCTTCTGGGTCATACAGCTTACCATCGGCATCTGCTTTTGCTGCTGCCACAATCGGATCGGAAGGCATCACTTCACCCTTGAACCCTCCGCCGCTGTCGCGCGGTGCCCATTTGATAAAGCTGCGCTTGAAATAGCAGGGGATGACTGTCACGCCAGCAGCGCCGTCGAAGATTTCCTGCGACACGGAATTATAGAACATGCCCTCTTCCGCGCCCTTGATATACGCGCCGTCCGACTTCTTACACTGCGGCGACATGCTTTGCAGGATGGACAGGAACGGAATGGCATACGCCGTGCTGTCCGCGTTTTCGAACCCGCTGCCTGCGTCTTCCTCGAATGCTCCGGCGAGTGCGACGGCTGTGTTTTGTTTTGCTGCGACTTCGTTTTCTTTTTTCATGCTATTGCTCCTTAAAATTGCCAGGCTTGTTTAAATCCGCCGCCCGGCTCAAGCGGCGTTACTTACTTCGAATGCTTCTCGACCGAAGCCTGCGCCTTCGTGATGGCTTCTTCCAACTTCGCCAGACGCTTGGCATTTGATGCTGCCGCCTTATCCATCGACACCTTGAATGCGTCGCGTTCTTTTGTCGCCGCCTTCAATTTCGCGGTTGCCTTTTGTTGTGCAATGATACCCATGTCACCTCCTTCTCAAAATACCTGCATCCGGCAGGCGCGGTTTACTTGCCCCAAAGTAGCTTGCGCAGAATAGCGATGGGCAATGTGAACGGCCAGAAAAAAGCGGCAATCATCGCACCTATTAAATCAGCTATAGTTGGCTTTTCGATAAATGTCGCCACCGTTATGATCCAGCCGTACATAAGCGCCCACACGATCAGGTCTGCATTCATTTTATCACCGCCTTCGTCCAAGTCTGTGCGCCGAACATTTCCAGCGGCACTTCCTTGCCCTTCGCCATTTGCTCGCTGATTAACGCTTTCAGGCGTGCGGTGTTTACGTCTGTGACCAGTTCCGGCTGCAAGCCAAGCTCACGCAGCCGGGCGGCGGTCTCGCGCGCTTGTTCTTCTTCCCCGCGCCCAAAGCTAACGCTCACCTCTTCGCTGACAATATCGCCGAAGCCATGCAAGCGCAGCCATGCGCAAACTTCCTGCTTGCGATCTTTCGGCACGGATACTGTGATGCCGTCTTGTATCTTGATTTTCTCGCCCGTTAACAATTTGAATTCTGTTACGCCTGCTTGCGCCATGGCGTTGGGCAGATCAACTTCTTGCGTTTGGCGGAGGGCGGCTTGCGCTGCTTTGAGCTGCACTTCCCGCAACTCTACTTCGCATTGTTGATTTAATTGGCGTTCTGCCAGTAGCGCAATTTCCTGCATTTCGTTGTTGCTGGGCATTTGGTTCATGGTTCTTTCCTTTCTAGTTGGTTAATTTATTCGGTACGCCTTCAAATTTGATTAAGCAATTGCCGTCTTCGTCAGTGCCTTCGAGCAATCTGCCATACGCCACACCATCAAGTTCCGCTTGCGAAATGGTAGCAGTGCCACCCTGCCGTTCGACCAGTACGGCGCAAATGCTCATGAGTGTGCTGTGATCACCAAGATTTGTACTCACGTCGCCCTCCCGCTAGTGTCAACCTGAATCACGATATAATCGCGGATGTGATTGTCCCACTGCAATATCTTTATACGCCCACAATTCATTTCCGCCGCAATCGCACCGGCCGCCATGATGCTCGCCGGTGACCCGACAGGAATCAAATAATCGACATCGCTGAACTTCGCCAATTTATCGCGCAGGGTGCGTATCATCGGGACGGTTGAAATCATGCTTGCCCCGGCAGGGATAAGCACTTCCAAGTCACCATACTTGCGCGCAGGGGTCATGTTTATGGCCGTGCGCATTCCGTTTTTGTCGGTCTTATATGGTTCGTTTGTGATGAATACGGTCATTGTGGTTCCTTTGGTGGTGTTATGTCGCGTGTCCAATGCGTCGGGACAAGTCCGTAATCAGTTAAGCGGTCATTGCCAGCGGTCAGCCACGAATCACCGCGATATTCTTTGTCTAAGCGGGCGGTGATTATTATGCTTCGCGTTGTGGTGTAACCAGACGGGCAAGCAACAACAACAAACTCGCGGTCGTTTGGTAATGCTTCATTTACGCTAATCCATTTCATTTGTCATTCTCCATTTCTAAACTTTCTTGCTGCAATTATAATATGCTTTGCGGTTTGGAGCAAGCTGTTATTAAAATTTAATGCAACCGCCACCGATGCGGTGTGCTTCTTTTTCAGCATCGGACAGCGCGAAGAATTCCGCGAGGTCATTGTAAACCTTCTTTCCCGCCCGTGCGCGAATATCGCCGTTCGCTTTCAGCGGCCAGCATCCGCCGTGGCCGTATTCGAATGTCCACTTGCCGAACTGATATGTTCGCGCCATGCAGATATAGCCCGTAGGATTCATTCAAGCCACCCATTGCTTTCATCGCCAGTGATAAGGTCTGCAACGTCCTTTTTCGCACGTAGCGCGTTAATTATTTTCGTGTCTACTGTGCCTTTAGCCTCAATATCAATGATGAGCGTTCCGGTTTTCTTTAGCATGTTCTCAGCGCGATCTTCGCTCTGTAATCTTTCGTAAAGTGAAAACGAATTGGAAAAATAGCACATCACATCCGCCGCATGAAGCGGCAACCCAACGCCGCCCGCACCCTGCTGGCCGACGAAATACTGCACGCGCTTTTCTTGAAACGCAATCTTCGCCTCCTCGCGCTCGTCGTCAGAAATATCGCCCCAGTAGCGCGCCACTGGTTTGCCTGTCACCTTCTTGATGTGCGCCACAATCTCATGCAAATCAGTTTTGAACCGCGCCCAGAATATGATGCTCGCATCGGGATATGCCTCGATGATTTCCTGCACCGCTTGGATGCGCGGATTATCTTCCGGCTTGTCAAACATCTTGGCGTGCTGCATTTCGCCCGTCAACTGCTTCGGCACAATGCCACATACCATGCGCTGATAAAGCATTACCGCCACCATCTTGTTGATGGGTTCCGGCGTATGTCCCTGCTTCATCGCCAACAGGTATTGCTTGATGAGCTTTTCCTGCTGCGGTGCAAGTTCTACCTCCCAACGCTTGTATAACTTCTCCGGCAGGTCAGCGCATTCCTTGCGCGTTACCCTGTCGCAACACATATCAACCCATTCTTTCAGCTCTTCGAGGTTCTTGTACATCGGCTTGCCGTCATCATCCTGCGCGATGATCTGCGGCGCGAAGCGCGTGCCACTCTTGCGCATGATACCCTGCACCATCGGGTGCGATGCGGGCAGGAAGTCTGCATAGCGCGCTTTGAATGCAACGTATGATTGCACCGGCACGGCATCTTCGTGCAGGAAAAGGAGCTGCGCGTAAACATCGAGCGGCGATTGCGTCGCAGGAGTGCCGTTCAGTATGCGCCGATACTTCGCGTGCGGTGCGAGTTTGAAGCAGGCTTTCGTAACAGCCGCCGATGGGTTCTTGATCCGCGTACTTTCATCCACAACCATCATCGCTGTGGTTGCATTCAAAAAGCGTCGCGCGAATTCCGCACCCTTTTTCGTCGCCAGTGCTTCGATGTTCATTGCAAGGATGCGCAGCTCATGTCCGACGTTGAACAGCGATTCAAGCTCGGCGGTTTTCTTTTTGGTTTGATTGCTCGACCAAACGACGGCGATGCGCTGCACCCTGTCGGGCATGTGCGTAGGGATTTCGTCATTTATCCAGTTACGATGCACGCCGTTTGGCGCGATGATTAGCAGGCCGTTGATGCGCCCGTGATCGTAGAGCGCGGCGCAAGTGTCAATGATTAGCTTGCTCTTGCCGGTGCGCTGCTCCCACAGGTGGCCCCAGTATTCCTTGTCCCAGTACAGCGCATGGCGTTCGCGCTGGTGGTCGAAGGGGGTGGTTTTGTATTGGAAGTTAATCATTTCTTGTCCAGCACGAAGCATCCATCAACGGCACTTACGCGAAAAGGCATCCCATTGTTGGTGCAATACTCACTGACGACCCACAATGTTCCGCCGGTTGAGCTGTAGTACGGCGCATCACTATTAATAAATAAGGTTATGATTTTACGACACGTTGCGCGAGACAATGGCAGGGGGCGTGCGCCATTCGGTTGTGGTTGTACTGCGCGCAGTTTGATGCGTCCATCACCTTCAAAGCGACCTAGCTTTTGCATCGCGTGACGCGCGCGCTGGTGGTCGGATAGAGCTGTTTTATATTGGTAAGTCATATAAAGAAATATTCCCCGAGGATAGTTGCGCCGTCGAAGCCGTCTACTACCCCATGCTTCTGCATCAACCCCCACATCACTTTATCAACCGCCCACCATTTATTTCTCTGATGGGCTGCTTTTGAGTTGGGATTTCTCGCGCATAATATAGGCGCACCTCTTCGCGTTTTCCCCCAGCGCGCATCAAGCCCGGCAATGCGTAAAGTACCGACAGTATATTTAAGCATCTCATTCTCCTCTTTCTGATCGCGCAACATTGCAGCGATGGAAGAATTGTCCTCCTATTTAAAATAAAAAGCAACAACTATTTTATACATCAAGTCTGCGCCATTTCTGGATTATTCCGAATTTGATTCCACGGCACATCTTCAACCGAACCAGCAGATGTGCGCCGACCGGCACGTTGTTAAATAGTTCTTCTCCCATTTGTTTGTAATCAAAGCGGTGAATGCGCGTGAGAATTTCGCCGGTGTCGTCTCGCAACCGCAAATCCAAAAATATTGGTTGGCCGCTTTCAACTTTGCCTCCGCGTTTCTTCACATTCACATCTTCATTTATGTCGCGCAAGTTTTTATAGATGATTTCGCCAATCATCAGACAGCTTCCCGTTTGCGATCCGTCGAATTGCTCAACGCGATAAAGTTCACCGCCAAGTCCATTGCCAGCAGGATCGTCATACATATGGCCATACTTTGTGCGCAATGGGAAGATGTCTGCAAAAATGTTCTTTGCTGCCGCAACATCATCACGCATCTTCTGCGTCAACGCACCGGCATTCCGTGCTTCGACGAACTTCTTCGCCTTTGCTTCGCCAAAGCCATGCAGATTCATGAATCCGCCATACAGAATTCCGTCCTTCGCCGCCCAATGCTCTTCCGATTTGTCAATGTCAAAGGCGACATATTTCAATCCCTCCTTCGTCATCTCACGCAACAATCCGACCGCGCTGTCTTCGTCCTTGGCATTGCGCAGGTTGGCAGCAGCAAACTCCATCGGGTGGTGCGCCTTCAGATAGGCCGTCCAATAGCTGATGACAGCATAGCTGTAGGTGTGCGCCTTGTTCATCTGCCAAGCGCCCATGCTGTTGATCAAGTCCCAAATCTCAAGCGATTGTTCTTTGCTCAATCCATTCTCGAGCGCGCCAACTTCGAATTTAGCGTAGAATGTGTCGAAATATTCCTTGCCAAGACGTTTGCTAACGGCTTTGCGGATGAAGCTGGTTTCTTTCCAGTCGAACTTTCCGATCTCTTTGACTATGGCCATAGTCTGTTCTTGGTAAACCGGCAAACCATAAGTCTCCGACATTTGAGCCTCAACAAGCGGGTGCATCGCTGCGTACGGTTCGCCCTTGCTGCGGTTTATGTACTTCTCCGTCACGCCGCCGCCGAATGGTCCAGGACGAGCCAATGCCGTTACAGCATCAATCTCAACCATCGATTTGAAGTTCACCTGTCCGCCGATGCTGCGCAACGCGCTGCCTTCAAATTGAAAGATGCCGCTGTAGCGCCCTTCGTTGAACACGCGATATGTCTCAGGATCATCGAACTTCAAGTTGTACCAATCAATTGGCACGCCAGAGTCTTCCAGCACGCCAAGTGTGCGTAATCCAAGAACGTCTATCTTAAGCAGGCCAAGTTCTTCTGCAGCGCCTTTTTCGACATGTGCGATGCCGTTCGCGTCAACCGTGCAGTAGTTTGTGATCTTGTCGTTGCAAACCAACAATCCTGCGGCGTGCACCCCGGTGTGTGATGCATGACCTTCCAATTGGGAGGCGACCAACACTTGCGGATACATCTCAACCAGCTTACGACCTGGATCTGTAGTCTTGAGCGTATCTTCCAAGCAATTGTTGGCTCGTGAATCTGCAATGCCGCGCTCAATCATCGCGACCTTGACAGCCGCCGTTGCAGCTGATGGAATATTCAATTTCTTGCAAACTTGTATCAGCGCGCTCTTTGGTCTGTAAACGCTGATGGTGCCAATGTGCGCCGTATTCTCAGCGCCGTATTTCTCGGCCATATATTCAAACACCATGTGGCGCTTATTGTCCGGGAAATCGCTGTCGATGTCAGGCAAATCTGCACGGCTGATGTCGATGAATCGCTCAAAGAACAGTTTTGGCGGAATAGGATCAACTTCTGTTATGCGTGCCAAATAGCAAACCAGCGAACCGGCGGAAGAGCCACGCGATGGACCAACCAACATGTGTTGCTTTGCGTAACGCATCAAGTCTGCGACGATAATGAAATAAGCGACAAAATCCTTCTCACGAATCAGATTCAACTCATACATCAACCGCTGCTCATAAACATCATTCCAAATTCCTTCCATCTTGCGGAACTTGATGCCTTCGCGACACAATGCTTCCAGATCGCCTTCTGCACGAATCATCGGTGCTTTCGGCAAAGCGTCTAGCGTGATGCTGTCTGCAATTGCTTGAGCAATGTCCGGTCTTTCCAATTCCATTAATATGTGCTGTGGTGTTGGCTTCTTTCCGCCGCCGATGAACTCAAATGTGGCTGCGTCTTCCGGTCTTGAATATGCATTGTCAGATATTCCTACGAATGGCAATCCGAGGCTGCGCTTCTTCATCGCCAATACGCGACTAGCCGGGCTGATGTCAGCGTATGCTCCGACGCTCTTCAGAAATTCTTCGTCTGTGATGTCGCCAGCGAACTTGATGATATTGTCGCTCATATTGAACACATCTGACCGGCGCAGCGCCGGGATGTTACCGCGCTTTCCGGCCAACGGCTGTTGGAATGTCTTGCTGCTGAATCGGTACAGTTCCTGCAACCCTTCCATGTTCTTGGCGAGGAACCACATACGCGGAGAAGTGTCGTCTTCATCGGCGACCACAAGTTCAACGCCAAGCAGCGGTTTGATGCCTGCCTCTTTACACTTCTTGAACCACCGGACATGCCCCCACGTGCTGCCTTGGTCAACAATGCCAGCTGCTGTGCACCCCTGTTCTTTGAGTGTGGCGATGACACGGTCAATTGGAGCGTATGTCTGGCCGAATGTGTATTCTGTGCGGATGCGCAACTGTATCATTTTAGTAGTCCGAATCTTCGTGATAATCAATAACACCTTCTGTGTTTTCACAAACACAATGGACGCGCCATTTGTCTTTGCCGTATATGAATTTTCTTCCTTCTTTTTTTAGCCATTTCTCGACGGACTCAATGGCAGAATCTTCATCTTCCACGATAACTGTTACAGATTGCAAATAAGAAGCGAAATAGCTTCCGCAAGTTGAATGGCAATTGACATTATAGACTTTCATTTATAAATCCTTATCTCGTTATATCTGACAAATTCCTGCCAGACCGGGCATTCTCCAACATTTTCTTTGCCGCCATAAACATCACATTCATTTCCGTCACGGCTGTTGCAATGGTGGCAATCTCCGCCGCCATAATTATTCTCCCATTGCTCGGCAACAACCCAAAAGCCTATGCAACGTCCGCCGCCGAAGCGATGTGGGAAGCGATAAGCACGGCAGCGACACGGATGCTCGCCTTTACGCGATTTTCTCACGGATCACAATCTCGCAAAGTGCACGAACGTCATCCAATGCCCGGTGCGTCTGTGCCAATGGCCTGCCCATCTTCAATTCATACAGTTGGGTCAATTTTAACCGTCTTCCCTTCTCGTGCATGAACTCCTGCACCGTGCAAATGGTCGTTGGAGGCCATGGAAAACCTGTGCGGGCGGCTCTGGAGAGCTCAAACCCTAGCAACCCTACGTCAAAGGGAGCGTTGTGCGCTATAAGCTGTTCTGCACCGCCAAATGCTTCTTCGATTTCGCCTAGCAATTCACGGAATTTCGGCTTTCCGGCCAAATCAGCGTCCGTAAGGCCGGTGATTTTGGTTATCTCGGCGGAAAGCGGGCATTCCGGGTCGAATAGCCACGAATGCTCGGCGACGATCTTGCCATGTTCAATTCTGGCCACAGCCAACTCGATGATGCGCGGTTGTTTGTCCAAATCGGCGCAATCTGGCAGCGGAAGGCCGGTTGTTTCTGTGTCGAAAACGAGAGATATCATTTCGTCCTCACTAACTGCGTCATCAACGCCAGATTACGCTCAACGACTCCGATGATGACGTTGGTGCCAATGCTTAATTTCCATGGTACTTCACGATTCTTGTCATAATATGGCGTTGAGAATAATGTGTGCCACGTCTCCTCGCAGAACACGGTCTTGTGGTCAAGGTCGTGCCATGCCATTTGCGACAGACGGTGTGGCACGATGATGTTTGCTGTTCCGCCAATCTTCAGCACGCGTTCAAATTCGTGAAGCATGAATATGACTCTGGCAGAAGTCAAATGTTCCAGGAAATGGAATGCATATATTGTGTCAACGCTGTCGTCGCCCATTTTGATGGTGTCAACCTCAGCATTCCATTCTGGGTAATCAAAATTGGTGGCGCCTTGAATTATCTGTTTTCCGGCACCCAAATTGATGGCAACTTCGCCTGCAGGAATTAACGGCGATATGTCGCGCTTCATTCCAAGCTTAAATAATTCGATGATGTTCATTTCTGTTGTCCTTGTAATTTTGTGAGCATTTGCATTACGACCAGTTGGTCGTCAGCCGACAATGAGTGAAACAGCGCAAGGAATTCGAAAGCCTGCGCGATTTCACGGAAGAATGCAGCCTTCTGAGGATTACGTCCTGTCTGAGGAATATTCACGGGTTAACTCTTCAAGCATTGCAGCATACACGCAAGTGTCGTGTGCGCTATCAACATGTCCATTCTCGAAGCTATTGGCATAGCGCGTCGCCTTGGACATCACTTGGATAAAAATCCCAAGCCGGTTCCAATCTTCTGGCGACTTGACCGTCAGACCTTTAGGGAAGATGGCTGCCATGGCATGACCGAACTGCTTGTAATTGTCGCCATAAACCCGGCTACGCTCGTCATAGGTAAAGGCCGCTTGGCGCAATATCTCTGGAACTGATTGGTTCATTTATGTCTCCTTCGGTTGAGTGTAAGAACAAGCATTATGAATGGCGCGCACTTCAGCGTTGATGCCGAAGCCATTGTACATCTTAACAACATCATGCCGATCATCGTAAGCGCAAACGATGTTGTGTAAAAACACCCCGTATTCGGTAAGCCATGCCAGTTGTTTCGTTTTCAACTCTTTGGAATGGCAATGATCGTCGTCGTTGCGCATCAAAAGATGTTTGACGTTCACACCCTTGCGCTTGAACCATTCTTCCGTCATCGCACGATAATGCACCGGGCGTGCCGTGAAGATGATGATGTCGTGCTCCGTCTCCAGCAGGTCGGTGTTGCCGACCTCGTCAAAGGCGGACAACGAATGATATTCGTGATAACGCCGTGATGGGTGTTCATGCTGCCAATTGATGCGCGGGATGCGCCATTCATCATCGGCAATGCAATTGTCTAAGTCCAATATTATGAAACTCATATCAACCCCTTCTGGTTAGCGATCCATTGTGACATGACGATTCTGCCGACCTTGCCTTTGTGCATTTCGCTTACTTGAGACAGCGGAATCCACATCTGCTCGCTTTCAACCTCGATGAGCACCGCATTGGCAGTTTCGCGAATGAATGTGCATTCGACTGCGACCTCATTTAGGCGGCTCATGACTTGCGCATCCCGTCAACAATTTTCAGCAGCTCGCCGCGCTCCTTCAGATCAGGAAATTTGCGCTTGGCAAATTCTTCGATCTCGGAGAAGTAATCACGGCCATGCTTGAACAGGAACTTTTCTGCCCATGGATGAACCTTGAGCACCTCATCGCACATCGCGTTGATGACCCTCTGATATTCGCCTTGCGTGCGTCCGCCGGTGCGCGACTTCGCCAACTCAACGAAAGTGCGCAGGTTGAATTTGCAGACGATATTGGTTGCGATGTTTGTCGGCAGGATGCCGCGAGCGTCTTCAGGTGACTGGCCAAGCTCGATCAACTCTTGATATGCTTGCTTGGTCGCCTCGTTGTGCGATTTGATGATTCCAAGTGCAGCGCCACTCTCTTTGTTCTTGTCCGTGAACACATAGTCAAAGTCGCTCATGTTGAGCACGCGCATCGTCTGCTGGGCGTAGCTCGCGGCACGCGTGCGAACTTGTTGGTGTGTGTATGCCCGGCTCACGCCTTCCACCAGAAATACGTAGTCAACGAACTCCCAGCTGGAGGGAATGGTGTTGGCCATGTATTCCAGTTCTTCCATTTTCTTTTCTGGCGACATCGCGTAGATCTCTTCCAGCAATCCAGGCGTCATGTTCAGCCGCGTGGACTTGGTGAACAGAAGAAGGTTCGCCGCGTCCGGCGTGTAGTTTATCAGCGTTACTTTCATTTTTGATTCTCCTCTTTCTTTGAAGCGATTCGCATAACATCGGCATTCATTCCTGCGCGGTAAGCCTCTTTGATGATGGCAATTATGACTGGCTTGTCCTTGTCGCTGAAACGAACGCCGTGCTTATCAAGCAAAGCGTTGCACTGTGCGTCGTTCGGCTTCACGCCAAAGACTCCTGCTTGATGATGACGAAGACATATTTTCTGCTTTCATGTTCGAATGTCTCCTTGCCGGAAACCTTTAATGCCGTGCGGAATCTGATGTGTTTGTTCATCGGCAGATCGAGCGAAGTGAAGGCTTCCGCGACGCTACGATAAGGATTGCCGTCCACCGTGATGCGCTGCTTGTGTCCTTTTGCATTTGATGGCTTGCTGGGCTTGACGGCTGATGCTTTTTCCACCGGGCGATTTGCCTTTGGCTTTGCGACTTCGCCAGTTTCCTTGAACAAGCCTTTCTTGAAGAACTCGATTCTTTTTTCGCCAACTGCAACGGTGGAAAACCGCTTGATGTTCTGGCCGGAAAGCTTGTTGAATTCGTCAACAACTTCTTTCATTGTGCGATTGCTCATTTTGATGCCTCCTTGGTTTGTTGATAAAGACCCATCTTGATTAAACGCTTGACGACCGACAGGTCGTGAACGACATCGTCAAGCAGGATATTGCGCCATGTCGCAAAACGACCGACAGAATAGATATTGTGTTGTGTTGATGCACGCAGGATGAAGTTCTTGCGCCACACATCATCAATCGGCGCGATCTTTCCGAATTGCTGTTTGGTCTCATCGATAACATCAATCTGCAACAGATGCAGGCCGAATGCGTCCATCAACATCAGAACGTCAGATGATTCGACGGCGCCAACAGATTCGACAATCAGCAAGCTGCCGGTGATGCTTGCCCGGTAAACATTGGTGGAATGCTCTGGGAAGTAAATTGTCTGAAACACGTCCGCATTTTGGATTCTGTAGCGCGTGACAAGTATTGGCGCACTTTTGAATTCTGGTAAATCTGTTTCGCCAAGCATCTTGACAAGCAAAGACATCGGCATGGTGCTGATGGTCGGCTCACGCTTGATGCTGTGCAGACCGACATCAAATGCATTATTGAATTCGATGCGAGACCCGGCATTGTCCATCAACTGGCTGATGAAGTCCTCCGGCGCAATGTAACGATCGACCGCGTCAAGATTCCAGATGCTACGATCTGCCAATTTGCAGATGACCTTCTGTGAATACAAATTGGCAAGCCGAATGTCTGGCGACACGAATTTGCCGCCGCTCCAAATGCCCTTGAACACGCGCACCTTGCGGAATTCGATGCCGGTTGCATCGGCCACCGCCGTTGAGCGAAAGCGCAGCAATGCTTTGTGCTCCAGCTTGTCGCGCCCAGCCGCTTCGATGACGCTTGCCTGTGGGAATACATTTGCCGCTATCAATCCGGCGAGTCCTGCTCCTACGATAAGCATTTTCCTATCCTCCCTGTATTGGTGACACGCGAATCAACAAGCTCAACGGCCTCTGTCAATTCATTCTTTTCAAGCTGCCTGAGCAGAATGTTTCTGGCCACCGTCGGATTGCCCATCTCATCCGACATGGTCACTTTGTACCGTTCTTCAACACTGATGGTGCGTGTGAATATGAATATTTTCATCACAACCTTTCAAAAACGGAACGGCAAATTGCCGTTCCGGGTATCAATTTACGCTACCTGCTTACCAAGCTCTTCGGCCAGCATCCAGAGCGCCTTGTTCAAGCGCACGTCCTCCGTCACGCTGTTGATCTTCCGGGTGGTGGTGCGCTTGCCCGTGGTGCCGACGCCGCGTAGTCCGCCTTTGATGAAGTTTTCCTGCACGCGCTGGAATGTATTCCATAGCGTGTTGGTTTGGTCATCGTGGCGGCGAATCATGAGCAGTTGATCCGGTTCGATGGGCGCGCCGTTGTTGCCAGCTTCGTCGGTAGGATAGCGCAGTTCCAACGCCGCTTTGGCAAAGGCATGTTGTTCATGGTTGCCAAGCTGAATGAGCTTCATGCTTTCGACCTGCTCCATCACTTTGGGCATATCGTTGATGATGCTATAGCTGCCTTCGATCACGCGGTCAACAATGTTGCCGCTGTGCTGCACTTTGATGTCGCCGAAGTCTCCGGACTTGACGATCATACCGTTGCTGCACACGACGCGGAAGACGCCTGCGGAAAGTTGGTAGCTGCTGCTGCGATCGTGGCTGTTGACCAACACAATCTCGGGAATTTCCTGACCAACCACAGCCACTCGCGGACTCGGATAGGGGCGCGGAACGTCTTGGTCACGCCGAAAGCGAATCAGGTGCTTAGTGAAATCGCCCTTACCTTCGATGCGCGTCTTAGACTGCATCGCTTTGACCGGCAAGAAGCCTTCGTTACGCAGAGCGTCAACGACTTGGATGGTCGGGATGAAGGCATAACGGTCGCTGACCTTTTCCCATGGAGCGGAGGCGAAGATGGAAGGGGCTACGCGTTGCAGGTCTTGATTGTTCAATGCTGTTGCCATTTTATTCTCCTCAAACAAAATTACCCGACTTGTTTAGCCGCCGTCGGATTCAAGCGGTGATACAAAATCCAAAGCGCATCGACCTTCAACATAAGCCGGTTGTTCTGCGCGTCAAATTGCACTTCAGCTGCCGCGCGATTTACGGCTTGCGGACTGCCGTAATGCGCGGTGAGCTTGGCGATGAGTTGAGTGGTGGTCATGCCGCTGCCATTTCTTTTGCTGCTGCGCGCCGCGCCGCTGTGTCTGCTTTAACCTCCGCCAGCGTTTTGCCTGCTGCTTGCATTGCTGCAATGCGCGCTGCACGCTTCGGTGTCTTGGTAGTCAGCTCGCGCAAACAATGCTGGCAGCAATCTTCGGGGGATAACGCCGCCATGAAAAAGAAAGTGTCGCGGTCAGGTATAGTTCCTGTAGGGTCGGTGCTCTTTCCATGTCCTTGTTTGCCGCAAGCAACACGCCCAAAGCTATAATCCTTTGCCCATTGTATGAAGTGATGTTTCATTTTGCTTTCTCCTCTTTCTGGTCAGCCGCAAAGCACAACTGATGGACGAATTATGAACCATCTTTTCACAAAAAGCAACATATTTTATGAACTTTTTATTTGATTTATGAATCAATGACTTAGAACGGAACTTTCAGGGATTGCAGCTTCTCGTTTGTGCATTCGACGCCCTGTTTTACATAAACTGCTGCCAATTTGCCGTCATATTTCCAGCGTCCGTCTGCACGCGCCGGGTTGCGATGCGGAAAATATTTTTGGCGCATCAATGCGGGTGCGAGTCTGCCACCATAATCTTTCACATGACCTGTGCCATTGCGCAGCAGCACCGCCATGATGGCATCGCTGCGCAGCAAGTCCGGCTCGCCCATCTCATGCAATGCGTCGATGAATTCGTGGTCGGAAGTGAATGAGGTGCTGATGACGCTCTGATGCGCGTAAGTTTTGCGCTGTCCGTTGTTTGGTGAGAATTTACTCAGATCGCGAGCATGCAAGAATGCGGCCACATGTGCGAACCCGCCATCGTTGAACCAGTCCCACAGTGTCGAGAAATATTCCTTCACCTTCTCATCATCCGTCAGTCCCATTTCAGCTTTAGAGGCGCACTCAATAACATCGTAGCGCCTGTCGTCAGCAGGGATGTAGATTCCGGTCAGCAGATGGTTGGTCGTGACAATTACGCCGCAATGCATCTTGACGGAATAGGTGTGGCCGTATTTCGGATTGACGGTGGCATAATCTGGTGAGCCTGCGATCAACACCTTCATGCGTTCGTTGAATGCCCATTTGCTCATATCATGCAAATTGGCCGCTTCGCTAACACGCACGAGCGTGGCCGTGACGTATTCATTGTAGGCCGAATCCAATATTGATGGCTCTGTGTTGGCCACGTTCCAAGCGCCAATGGCCGGAATGCAGAATTCAACTGCCGTGTCCTTGCCGACACCTTGGTCGCCTGCGATCAGCAAAGCGAATCGCGGCTTCTGTTCTGGACATTGGACTCTGTGAGCCATGTAGTCAAGGAATTGGTCTGCGTCACCCGGCTTGTTAAACACGCGCTGCACGTGCTCAAGGAACGGTGAAGCTAGGTTTGCCTTGCCTAACTCGATGACGGGCTTCCGGTATGCGTTAAACACGGCGGAGCCAGTCTCAACGATAAGGTCGCCTTCGCGACAATCGAATCCTTTTATGTAATCGCCCTCCAATGCCGGGGTCTTGGTCATGCTCGTTGCGAGCATGTGTTGTTGAAGCCATGTTGACGCCTTTATCAGCGCGCCTTCCTGATTGATCTTTCCAACTGCGCAATCAACTGCCGCCGCTATCCAAAAGCTGGCTGTAGGGCGGTATATGAAATTGTTTCCGGGCGCGAAGAACACAAAATTCTGAATCGGGACGATTCCTATTTCTGGCGACCAACCTCCGCTGATGGCCAGATAAACAATTGAGCCTACCGATAAATTGCTGCCTGCCGTCACATCTTGGCTGATGTCGTAAAATGCCTCTTTCATTATCTCATCGTGATTTCTGCCCTTCTGGCCTCCCCAGCCATCAGACCAATCATTGTATAATTTCCAAGCGTCTTCTGAGCGTCCATATTCACGACCAAGAATTATGCCAATGTTGCGCCATGTGTCTCGATCGTCCGGAGAGACGTGGTCAAGCATGGTTCTGACTTGGCCTAGGCTGTATTTCTTTTGGCGATTATAGCTTCCGCGTAAATCTTTTTTCTTCTCAAGCAAATATTCTGGCAGATCGTCGAGCGGTGCATCATTCATCCATTCATATGACGAACCACTGCGATGACGCGATGGCGCGGCAATTATATATCCGCCATCAGAGCGCACATCGATGCCTTTCCCAAGACGGTTGCTGCCGGTCTTCAATGCAGAATTGTATTTGAATAATACGTGCAGACCGCCACTGCCGGTCTTGGACATCAATGTGTTTGGTTCGCCTTTATCGGCTATGAGTGCCGACCATGTCTCTGCACCGCATTTGCCATGGCCGATGTCGATGTCAATCACCGTGATACCGGAGGCTTTGCCAGTCACAACGCCTATGTTTGATGGGGGAGAATTTTCACCAAACCAACTTTCTATCTGGGCAAGGTCTTGTGATGCTTCTTTCAACCCACGAGGCGTGCGCGGGTGTTTGCCGGAATCTGGGCATGCAGCCTTGCCACATGAGCATTCGCCACCTTCCAAGACTGTGTGACAAGGAAATATGCGCCAACCTTGTTCGATATATTTCCTTGCAGCTGATAAAATTTCTTTTCTGTAATTTTCCATCGGTGCCTCCTCAAGATATTTTTTCGTAAAGAATGAACGCTTTTATTGCTCCGCTTTTTGTGCGCCAAATTCCGTCTGGTGTCGTCGGGCAAGGTCGCGGTGCATACCCAAGGTGTCTGGCGACAACAGATGTGTGTTCTCTGCCACAATTGAATGTCGTGGAATGCACTACCTGTGGCCAGTTTAATTTCTCCAATGCTATGGAGGCTATTTCGATTTTGTCTTGTAAAGATTGTTTCTTGCCCATGGTGAATTGTTATTGCTATTTGTCGTTTTGAAATTATGCCTGGAAAGTTTCTGGAAAGCAAACTTTATTTTGCTCATAAAATAATACGTTTTTTGAGGGACGAACGTGGGGGGACGTGCCCCTATAAAGTCCACCCCCCCTATAATTTATACTTTCCCTTTAGATCTACTTAATGATTTATGTTCTCCACCAAAGTATAGGGGCACGCCCCCCCACGTTCGCACGTTCGGTCGGAAGTGCTTGGAAAGTGACCCACGTTCGTGCCCTACGTCCAGTTGAAAAATAACTTTCCTTTTGCATTCAGATGGCGCATAATTGCAGCAGCAAGTCGTGGTGCATTCAGAAAAAGTTCAAAACGATGAGGTATTGTTACAATGGCTGACGGCAAAGTTGGTGCACCAAAAGGAAACCGCAACAGCGCGAAGACCCGCATCTTCACCAATACGCTTCTTGACCTCATCAAGAACGAAGAACTCACACTCCCCGAAAACAAACGCCGCCTGCGCATGTGCGCTGGCAAATTGCTGTCGAAAGCAGCAGCGGGCGAAGCATGGGCGGTAAAGGAACTCGCAAACCGCATCGAAGGCAAAGCGATTCAGGGCGTGGAACTTTCTGGCCCCGGTGGTAGTGCGGTAAATTTCTTTGACCCTGCAATGATGCGCAACCTGTCGCCCGGCGAACTGGACAAGCTCAAGGAACTGCTGGGCAAGGCCGCAGTCGGAATACCCGATGAGGAATATCCCGGTGAATAGCGCCGCGCACATGCTCGCCGAACTCAACGCACTGGAAGACGTGCGCACGAACCCGCTGCATTTCATGCGCGATGTGCTGCACCTCGAAGGCGATCGCTACTACCTCGACAAATGGCAAGAGGAATTGGTCGAGGCGATTGCGGACGTGTATCGCAAGCAGAACAGCATTCCCACAAAGCTGAACCACGACGGCAAGACGATGTTCACTGTGCGCGCGATGCACGGCCCCGGCAAGACATTCACCGTCGCGGCGGTCATGCACTGGTTCAACAATGCGTTTCGCGGGCGCATCATCTGCACCGCACCAAAAGAGAAACAGCTCGCCACGCGCCTGTGGCCAGCCTTCCGCAAGATCGCAGTTCGCGCAGGCCGCGAATATTCTGACGCAATCAAAATCGACAGCACGAAGATTGTCTGGCATGGTGACGAAGACTGGTGCGCACTGGCCGAGACCGCATCACAGCCGGAAAACCTCGCGGGCTACCATGACGACTACATGCTGTTCATCGTGGACGAGGCATCGGGCGTGAACGAATTGATGTTCCCTGTCATCGAGGGGGCAATCTCTACCGGCACCGTCGTCATCCTATTGCTCATCGGCAACCCGACAAAAAACCAAGGGACATTCTTCGCCTCGCACTGCACGCCGAAGGTCGCAAAAAACTATTACCAGATGCACGTTGACCTCGACAAGACAACCCGCGTCAGTCGCGATTGGGTCAAGCGCATGGAAGACAAATACGGGCGCAACAGTCCAGTCGTCAAGGTGCGCTGCTATGGGGAGTTTGCGGACACTGATGAGGCGCAGCTTATTCCGTATGACTGGATTGTTGCAGCGATGGAAAAAGAAAGCTGCGCCGATGGTTCGGTGCCGCGCTTGCGTATATCGGTTGACGTTGCTGATGGCGGCGATGACTTCACCGTAGTAACTGCGGCGCGTGTATATGAAACAGGCAAAGACGTGCTGGAGCAACGCCAGTTTAACTTCCCTTCTGCTGAATCGCCAATACTCGCAGCGCAAGCGGCCATCGCGTTGTTCGATGCGCATCGTGGCGACGTGCGCAATGGCGATGACATGGTGATTGACTCGCTCGGCGTAGGTGCGGGGACTGCGGGCTATCTGATCGAGCGCGGGCATAACGTGGTGGCATATAAAGGCGGCGCAGGCTCAGACGATACGACACAGTGGCGCAATCGCCGGACGCAATCCTACATCTGTATGCGCGATGCGCTGCGCGAGGGCAAGCTGTCATTCGCCGAGGGCTTCACTGACGCGGAAGACATGGACGAGTTCACCGCGCAGATGTGCAGCGTTAAAACGAAACCGGGAAGCGAACGTCTTGAAGAATTGGAGACCAAAGAAAGTATGAAGGCACGTGGACTTAAATCGCCGGACAAGGCCGATGGCATTGCGATGCTGTACGCAACACAAGCACCAACCATGCCGACGCAGTTGGATGTTATCATTCCGACGACTGCTTCTGTCGCAAGTCAGGGGGACTGGTCGTGAACATGCCCGCCGAAGAATACCAAATGATCCCGCGACTGATGGTCGTGGACAGCCGAATGGATATTGCTCGGCGGTACAGTATATGCGATAGGGGTTAAAAATGCCGCGAATCAAACCGCTGATTATTCCATCACCATCAAATGGGTGCAGCCATGAAATTATTTGGACGTGAACTGAGCTTTGCAAAGCAACCCGCCGAACTTCCTGCGATGTCCGGAGAAGCCGCATGGTCTGAGTCATCCATGTATCGCGGTGCGGACTTTCCGAAATACAACCCCGACGCACTGCTGGCGCGCAAGGGTTACGCCATCTATGGCAAGATGCTCCTCGACGAACAGATCAAAGCGGTCGTTCGTTTCAAGCGCGACGCAATCACCTCGCGCGATCATCTGTTCACCTGTGACCACGAATTGCTGAGTGCTGACGAACAGCAGAAGCGTATCACCATATTCAACAAGACCATCGAGAAGATGGAAGCGCCATTCACCGATGCGCTCAACGGCATCATGTCTGCGATGTATAACGGCTTCTCCATGACGGAGAAAGTGCTACAACCGATCAACATCGACGGCACGACATGGATGGGCGTCAAGCGTTTGAAGTTGCGCCCATGCGACACATTCTTTTTCCATGTTGACGAATACGGCAATGTCGAAAAGCTCACGCAGCAATACGAAGGCAACGAGCAGGAACTGGACTTGACGCGCTTCATTCATTTCGTGCAGAATCCGGACCATGATGAGCACTACGGGCGCAGCGAATTGCGCGAATGCTATCGTGCGTATTTCAGCAAGGACATGATTATCAAGTTCCAGAATATTCATCTGGAGCGGTTTGCGGCTGGCTTTGTTTGGGCAGCACCAAGAGATGGTAAGACGCTATCGCAGAATTCTGTGGAATTCACGACGCTGAAGAATGTGCTGAACAACCTAAAGGCAACGAGCAGCGTCATTTTACCCAGCGGCTATGAGTTGAATATCGAGCACCCCGCAACCACAGACGCATTCGAGCGTGCGATCAGCCAGCACGATAAGAGCATTGCCAAGGCATTGCTTGTTCCTAACCTAATGGGCATCAGCGAACAGGGGGGCACGGGCAGCTATAGCCAGTCGCAGACGCAGCTTGAGGCATTCCTCTGGACGTTGGACGCAGACGCTACCCGCCTTGAGGCAGCGCTCAATCAGCAATTGTTCAAGGAGCTGGGCGACTTGAACTTCGGCGATGGTATGTATCCGCAATTCAAGTTTAAGCCAGTCAGCGACACCCGCAAACTGGAGATCGTCAAAATATGGCAGCAGCTTGTGACGGCGGGCGCAGTACAGGCGACCGATGCGGACGAGGCATACTTGCGGGACGCGCTGGAGCTGCCGAAGAAGCCTGCTATCGAAGGCGATGCACCTGACTTGATTTTGAATGGCGCGCAGGTCACATCGCTGGTCGGCATTGTTGCGCAGGTGGGCAGCGGTACGCTATCGCCCGAAGCGGCCAAGGCGCTTATCACTGCTGTGTTTCCGATTACAGAGGATCAGGCAGGCAAGATGGTGGACAGCGCGAAGGTTGAGAAGCCTGAACCCGTTGCTGCATTGCCGGGCGACCCCGAACTCGGCGAAGATGGCAAACCACTGCCGAAGCCAAACGAGCAGGAAGAAACCATCGTCGGCAAGATGGGCGTATCAGTCAGCGCATTTAGCAAAGCGATGAAGCGCGTGGACTTCGCGGTCATCGCGAACAAGGCCGACAACAGTAGCAAGGACACTGCATACGAACTCGCCGCAATTAACAGCGCGGCAGTTGCGCGCATCGTTGCGCTGGCTGAGGACTTGAAGCTGGGCACCGCTGAAGGCAACCCGAACGACATCCAGAAAATCAGCTACACAGCCGCCGAAATGTCCGCGCTCAAAGCGACCGCATCCAAGGGGCTGGTCGAAACATGGCGCATTGGTGCGTCGCACGCGAAGCGCGAACTGCAAAAAGCCAAGGGCGCTGCATTCGCAACCAATGATCTTGCACTGCAAGATGTTGCCGCTGCGTACATCAAGCAAAAGGGCTACACGCTCGCAGGCGACATCAGCTCCGCGACGAAAAAGACAATCAATAATATTTTATTGGAAGGCGTGAAGGTCAGCAAGACAGCGGAAGAAACCAAGCAAGCAATTTACAAGGCGCTGGAAGCGGACGGCATGTTGACGGAAGAGGCGGTTGAAGAAGCCCTTGGTACGACAACGGTGAAGTCTACGAATGCGCGCATTGAGACCGCCGTTCGCACGACCTCATTCGAGGCAATCAACGAGGCGCGCTACAATTTCTTCAGCGACCCTGAACTGGCAGGCTTTGTTGAGGCGCTGGAATATAGCGCCGTACTGGATGACCGCACGACTGAGATATGCTCACAGCTCAATGGAGAAACCTATGGCATCGACTCGGACGTGTGGTCAACCTTCCGTCCGCCGAATCATTTTAATTGTCGCAGCCTGTTGATCCCAGTCACGGTGCGAGACACTTGGACGGAAAGCGGAGAGCCGACAGCAATGCCGCAAAAAGGATTCGGCTTTAGTAAATGCAATCATAATCACGGAGGGAAATGAAATGAGACTTCACAAAGATGATCTTGGCAATGTGGTGCAGGCGGTAGGGCTTGGTGTATCGGGCAGCACCACTAATATCGTGACGGTTGCAGCGAGCTGCGCGATTTCCAGCGTGGCACTGGACGGACTGTATCGCATCACCAGTAATGTGGATGTTCACCTCGCCGTGGGTTCGGCCGCCACGAATGATGAGCCGTTGTGGGCTAATACAGAAACTCACAAATACATCAACAATAAAAAGCTGGCCGCGTTCTGCGACGTGTCTAGCGGCATTGTTTCAGCCACGCTCTGCCCATAATCATGTTAGCAGGCATTTCAAAAATAGGGTGTCTGGGAAATCACGGGCAGCAGTTGACGCTGAGCCAGCGCATGGCTGCGCTCTTCGCCGCCGGTGAGCAGGGCTTCTTGTACGACCCATCAGACCTATCCACGCTATCACAGAACTCCGATGGCACTGGCGCGGTGACAGTCGGCGACCCCGTTGGGAGAATGCTCGACAAGTCCGGCAGAGGGAATCATGCTACTCAATCAATAGCAATCAACAGGCCGGTATTGCAGATTGATGGTAACGGTAAATACTACTTAGCCTGCAACGGCACAAATACATGGATGCAGGTTGCAAGTTTCACGCCTGGAGTTGGAATACTGGCATTAGCAGTAGGTGTTCGGAAGACTGCGATTGGTAATAACTGGATTATCAGCAGCATGATGTCAGGAGCAATCAATAGAAAATGGCAGTTAAATGGCAACGCAAATGGGTACGGATTCCTTCACTATAACGATGTAGGATTGTCCTCAGCCGTAGCTAACACCACAGATTATGCGCCACCAAACACAGCAACGCTATTGAGCTATTCTGATTATGCTCAAGTTGCTGTGGCGGACGAACTTAAATTAAAAATAAACAGTGTTATTCCTGCTTTGACTTATACGAATAACAATATCTCATCTGCAAATTATGCAGCCAGTCAGCTTAGACTATTCGCAGCTTATGATGGCGCGGCAAATTTCTTTACAGGCAATTTCTACGGAGCTGTCGGCAGGTTCGCAGCTACCAACGCCACCCAACTCACCTCTATGGAAGCTTACATGAACAGCAAGACAGGAGCATATTAAAATGGCAAACGAGCAGATATGCTTAATAGTGACCGCTGCGAATCAAGCGCAGGCGCAGATGTTGTGCGAGACTCTGGGCGGAGCTTCCGGGGCGGGGATGTTCGTGGCTGGCATCTCTCCGGGAGGGGTCGCGCCTGCTACGCACTTTATCAGCGAAGGGGTTATCCGTGCTGAGATGGCCGCGCTAACGAAGAGCCCCGCTGCATTGTTCGCGGCTTGCCAGCAAGCGGCATTACCGCAGACGTTGGCGGACTGCGAGGCATTGCTGTCTGCCTCCGACGTTAGCCATGACACCCCCTTCGCAGCGATGGCGCGCCTGAGTCGCGAGCTCGGGGTGGCGCCTGAATTGCAATTGGTCAATTAGATGACAGGGGAATAATCATGCCATACGAAAAGCGAAAAAAAGACGGAAAGATTTGCGTGTATAAGGAAGGCTCGGATAAGCCGCTGGGTTGTCATGAATCAGAAGCGGATGCGGACGAACAGATCGCCGCGCTGTACGCGAACGAAAAGAATATGTCAACCGGTGCTACACTCGACGCAGAAATATTTGCAGTTGGCAAGTGGAATGGGATGCACTTTGACAAGGATGATCTGGAGGGTATCGTCGCCGCATTTTCTGCACTAAACGGCAATCACGATGTACCGCTGAAATTTGGGCATAACCCTGAGCAACCAATGACAGACGGCCAGCCCGCGCTTGGATGGGTCGAGCGCCTATGGGTTGCCGGTGATATGCTGATGGCGCGGTTGAAGGACATGCCTGAAATCGTCGCAAGGGCGATCGAGAAAAAGCTGTATAAAAAAGTTTCAATTGAACTGGATTTAGACGTGCAGTATAAGGCGAAGCACTATCCGTTCGTCCTGTCTGGCGTTGCACTACTGGGTGCTGATATTCCTGCGGTCAACACTCTTAAAGATCTGACGCACTACCTTGGCCGAGGCGCTGCATTCAGCGCGGGTCGTCGAGCTGTGTTCTCAGCAATCGCAGGGCAATCACAATCAGGAGACAAGAACATGGAACAAATTGAAAAATTGACCAGTCAAGTCGCCGAGCTTACGGGCAAGGTTGCAAACTTCACGACCACCACCGCCACGCTTTCCGCTGAAAATGCGGAACTCAAGGCGAAGGTTGCGAAGTTTGAAGCTGAGACCAAGGCTCGCGAAGACGCTGACAAAAAGGCGGCGGTCACCGCCAAGCGTGCCGAAGTTACCGGCATGCTCGAAGACGGCGTTAAGCGCGAAGTCATCACCCCAGCACAGCGCACGCAATACACCGCGTTGCTGCGCGTAGACGATGACGCTGCTGTCATGGCAATCGACATCGAAGCGGTCAAGGCATTGGTGCCAGCAGGCGGCAAGCAATTCAGCCGCGAGCAGGGCAAGCAAATTGGCGGCGACAATGCCGCAGGCCTGACCGCACCGCAGCAAGTCACGCAGGAATGCAATGCGATGATCTCGAAAGGTGAAGCAAAGACCTTTTTCGAGGCGCAGAACTTGCTGTTCACCCGCAACCCGCAGCTCGCACAGGAATACGTGCGCTTCAACGAGAAGGAGTAAATCATGTCCGGACATGGAGACAACATGCAAGTCGCCGTCGCAGCAGGTGCAGACCTGCGCGCCGCGCAATACAAGGTAGTGGGCGTAGCGGGCACCATCGCCGCTGCTAACGATGCCGCAATCGGCGTGCTACAAAACAAGCCGAACACTGGCGAGGGCGCAGCGGTGGCATTCGCTGGGCACATGAAGGCCTACGTCGGCGGCACTGTGACAGCAGGCGGTCGCTTGAAGGTAACAACTTCGGGCTGGCTGGTCGCCGTCGCTTCCGGTGATGGTAGTTGCGCGAAAGCGTTGGCTGCCGCAAACAGTGGTTCGGTATGTGAGGTTCTCGCGAACTTCGCCGCCGCCGCTACAACGTACTAAGGAGAACGCAACATGAAGAAGTTTATCGTATCGATGATCGCAGCATTTGCGATGGTGTTCGCCATGGTGGGTAATACCGCTCTTGCCGCACCGCTTGTCTTGGCGGCATTCGCAATTGACGTAACGCCCTCTGTCGTTTTCCAGCGCCAGTTCGATGCCGCGCATGCGTGTCTGTTTAACTACATGACGCGGTGCGGCTTGCTCTTGTGCATGGGCAACGCCACTGGACGTGATGTCCACGTTGACCAAGCACTGACAAGCATGGCGATGGGTTATCGTCCTGACGGCTTCATTGCCGACATGATCTTTCCTACCGTACTTGTCCCGAAGCAGGCTGATCTGTATATCGAATTCAGCCGTGCTGACCGGCTGCGCGTGGAGAACACCACTCGCGCGCCTGGCACACTGGCTCGGCGTATCACTGAAACCGTCGGCTCGGACACTTACTTCGCGCGTAACTACGCACTAGCGAAGGAAGTGTCGATCGAGGACAAGACCAACGCCGACCCGCTGTTGCTTTCCAACCTGTATAATGGCGCGTCTACTTTCCTGCTGGACAAGCTGTATCTGGACTGGGAACGCCGCATCGCGCTAAAGGTGACTTCGGCCACCAACGTAGGCTCATCTTCGGCGGTGCAATCGGCATGGAACGGCGCTGGCAATCCGCTGGGCAACATCAACACAGCGATTGACAACGTTCGCTTCTCGAATGGCGTGCGCCCTACGGATGTCATCTTCGGCGAGGAGGCGTGGAATTCGTTCCGCCGCGATAGCAATATCCGCAATCTGATTTTTGGCACGAACAACGGCGGCGGGTATCCTACCGAGCAGCAGGTTGCCACGCTGCTGAACGTCAAGCGGGTGCATGTCGCAGGAGCGTTCTACAACTCCGCGCAGGAAGGCCAGTCCGAATCGCTCAGCTCCATCTGGGGTGACAACGTGCTGGTGTACTACCGTCCTGACGCACCGACCATCGAGCGCCCGAGTTTCGGTTATAATTTCCGCTGGTCTGCTCCCGGCATTCCGAACCTGCAAGTGGAACGGCATCCATGGGACAGCAAAACGAAATCGGAAGCGATTGAAGTCGGGTTCTACCAAGACGAGAAGGTCACTGGCGCGAGCTATGGCTTCCTGTTGCGGGCGGTGAACAGCTCGACGTAATATCCTGCCGCCGCAGGGCGGGACGTCCACTCTTCACCCCGGTGGCCGTCCCTTTTTGCGGAGGCTATAGCAATATGGCTTCCGCACTTTTTGCATAGGAGAAATGAAATGTTGACACCAGCGAAAGATGATCCAAACTATAAGATTGAACGGGAGCGCCAGAAAAAGAATCCCGGCGCATTCGGAGTTGTGATGGGCAATCCCGATCCGAACCTGCCCACCAGTGGCGGGCTTGTCCCCGCAGAGCGCGGCACGGCTGCCGTTGTTAACTGCGATGCTGAAAAGTACGCAACAGAATTGAAAGCATGGGCGGAAGAGACCGCAGCGAAGAGCCTTACCGAAATTGCGAAGCTGCTCCCGACCATGGAAAGAACACCGCTGGAATGTTTGATTGCAGCGGAGAAGGCAGGCAAACAGCGCAAAAACCTGCTGGATGAATTGAACAGCGCATTGACCAAACTGCTCTAAAGGAGAAAACAATAATGTATATCGTTATGCACTGCGGCGGAATTCCTTTCAATGGCGACACAATAAAAACAAAGTCGCTTGGAGGGTCGGAGTCGGCTGCCTATTACATGGCACGCGCACTTCAGGATAAAGGGCACAGCGTCATCCTCTTCACGAACTCGGAAGAGACTGGCACGTTTGATGGCGTGAAATACGAATACGCTGGCGCACCGACAGAACAGCACCCGCTCGGGGAGCGGTTTTCTTTCTACGCGGAGAACACGCCGCACGACATCTGCATCATCCAGCGCCATCCGCAGGCATTCTCGCGCAAGCTGGCAAGCAAGCAGAATCTGTTATGGCTGCATGACCTTGCGCTGCTGCGCACGAAGGATGCCATCATTGGGCAGATGTGGAACGTTGACAAGGTGCTGGTAGTCAGCGAATACCACAAGAACCAAGTGCATGACGTATGGGGCATTCCGCTTGATCGTATCGCGGTGGTGAACAATGCTGTTGACCATACGCTTTATGACATCGTTGAACCTCATGCTTTAACAGAGGGTGTGCGGCACTTGATTTATTCTTCACGCCCCGAGCGCGGCCTGATTGAGTTGGTCAAGCAAGGCGGCATCATGGAACGCTTGGCAGGCGAACCTATTCATCTGCATGTCTGCGGATACGACAACACTACGCCGCAGATGAAACAGTTTTATGAGCACCTGTGGAAGCGGTGCGAAGAGCTGCCAAATGTAACGAACCACGGCGCGCTGACGAAGGCGGAACTCGCGGGGCTTCAACTGGCCTGCGATGCATGGGTGTACCCGACGACCTTCGAGGAGGTGTCCTGCATCACTGCGATGGAAGCGATGGTGGCTGGCCTGCCAGCGATTGTGAGCGCGGTTGCTGCATTGCCGGAGACGTGCGCTGATAGCGGCACGCTGCTGATCCCGCTACGCGATGGGCAACCCGACATCGCACTGTTCTGTGCTGCGCTTCTCGAAGATGATTCTCGCGTTTGGGAAAGCTCATCCGCCGCGCAACTCACTGCCGCGCGAAAGTTCACGTGGAAGAATTCCGCGCAGCAATTGCTTGACTGCGTGATGAAGACATTCGCGGATGCCGCGATTCCATCATCGCTGGCGCACCATTTCATGCGCCACTCCGACATCAAGCCATTTGAATTGCTGGAGCTGCATCACGGCGAATCGAATTTCGTCACGAACATGCGCGATGAATACCGCGAGGGCTACGCATTCTACCGTGACAATGCCTACGCAAAGCACTATGCGGATTATTACCAGTATGAAAAAGATCGCGGCGTGAATTATGGCCCGGAAGATGTGACGCGCACCTCGCGCTTCCAAGCTGTTGCGAATATGGTCGCCGAATTGCCAGAAGGCTCTCGCGTACTGGATTACGGCTGCGCTCATGGCCACTACACGGTGGCATTGGCGAAGCGGTTCCCGAAACTGGCATTCGTCGGTGCAGACCTCGCGCAGAGCAATATTGATATTGCGCGGAAGTGGGCGGATGATGAAAAGCTGAGTAACGCAACCTTCCTGCACGTGGAGCATGGGGTTGATGATTTGCCGGGCGAGTATTCCGCTATCATTGCGGCGGAGGTCATTGAGCATGTCGGCAATCCGCAGGCGTATATTGACACCTTGGCTGTGCATCTGAAAGACGGCGGGCGCATGGTCATCACCACGCCATACGGACCATGGGAGGCACAAGGCTACCGTGAGCACGGATATTGGCGCGCGCACCTTCATCATTTCGAGCGTGCTGACATCCTTGAAGCATTCGGCCATCATCCTGATTTCCGTATCATGGCAGCGCCCGCCGGGCAATCCATTTTTGGTTCGCCGCTGGGTAGCTATATCTTCACCTTCACGAAGCCGACCGCACCGAGCAACCCGATCAACTATCTCCGCAAGACAATGCTGACGATGCCGGATAATACGGTGTCATGCTGCATGATTGTGAAGAATGCGGAAGCGGATATTCAGCGTTGCCTGAATTCTGTATTGCCGCACGTTCAGGAAGTGGTCATCGGCGTGGACAAAACCACCACCGACAAAACCCGCGCGATGATTACAAGCATCTCATTGAGCAATCCGCTGGTCGCGTTCACCGTATTCGACGCTGAATCGCCACTTGAAATCGGTTTCGCTGAGGCGCGCAACGCCACGTTAAGCAAAGCATCGTGCGATTGGATACTATGGATTGATGCAGACGAAGTGCTGGTGAATGGAAGCATCATCGTACAGTTTGCCCGCAATTCTATGTATAACGCCTTCGCGGTGAAGCAGCATCACCTGAGCCATGATCCGGTTGCCATCATCAAGACCGACTTGCCTTGCCGACTGTTCCGCAATCGCATGGGTATCAAGTTCTTCGGGATTGTGCATGAGCATCCTGAATTGAAGATGAACGAAGGCCTCGGCCCGGTGATGCTGTTGCCGCGCACAGAGATTGTGCATCATGGTTATCATGACGAAGGCGTGCGCCGCAAACGTTTCGACCGTAACCTGCCCTTGCTGACGCGCGACCGCAAAGAAAACCCAACACGCATTCTCGGAAAGTTTCTGTGGCTACGCGACTTGGCTCAGTCCTGCCAGTATGAAATTGAAGCGGGCAGGGCTGACCCCACAATCATAGAGCAGCGCGCCGCCGAAGGCATTGTGCTGTGGGAAGAGCTGATGGATGCGAAGAACTACCGCCTTGTGATCGATTCGCTGCCATACTATTCCTTGCTCGCAAAGATTCGCGGCAAAGGCTTTGACTTCTCGTTCACGCTGGATGCAAACAAGCACGGCACATCACAGGCAGAGAAACAGCCCGTGATCGCCGGATACTTTGACAGCAAGGAGCACGCCCTGCGCCTGCTGACTGAACTGGCAGAAGACAAGACTGCTACATTTGATCGGAGGTATCAATAATGCCACAAGTCTGTTCATGGTCGGATGTGCTGGTGCGGTATCCAGAACTGGATAAAATCGTAAACGTAACTTCGTTTACGACTGGCACGGTGATTGATCTTGCGGAGGCCGCAGTCAATGCGCGCCTTGCGTCGCAGTACACCACGCCATTCAGCAATAACAATCTGACCGCGAAAGACTTGGTCATCGACATGGTGTACGTCCAGAACAATCTCACGCGCCAGCCGGAGAAGGCGCAGGCGTTGAAGGATTATCTGGACGAGCGCTTCAAGGCATTGCTGAATGGATCGGCTGAAATGCTGACATCATCCGGCACCGTCGCGCTGGTGGCAATCGGTGACACGGTGTGGTCGAGCACAGAAGACTACCCACCGACTTTCGGCATGAGCGATATTGAAAAAGCGGAAGTAAGTTCCGCGCAGTTGTATGACGAAGACGTTGCGCGGGGAGATTACAGATGAGCATTTCAGTCACGCCGAACAAGGCCACAATCGAAGCTGCTAAGCGCAAGCTGGCTGCTGCGCGTGATGGCTTGAAGAATAACGGCGTGGCGATGCGGCAAGTCGCGGTGTTCCTTGATCAATGGGTACAGCGCAACTTCCAGAGCAAAGGCGGCAAAGTTGGTGGTTGGGAACCGTTCAAATATGGTGGGAGGCTGACAACAAAAGCAAAGGCCAATGCCCAATCAATTGATGGAAAGCGATGGGTAAATGGTTCTGCTGCATTGTTGCAGGACACCGGCGCGTTGCGCTTGTCATTCCTGCCATTCGTTCGGCAAGGGAGCGCGGGCATCGGCTCTGATCTGCCCTATTCAAAGGCGCACGAAGAAGGCTCGAATGATCTTCCGCAGCGGCGCATGTTGCCGAAAACCGCCGAAGTGCAAGTGGACGTGAAAGAGATTCTGGACAATTTTGTTTTACTCACGATAAGGAAGGCAAATGCTTGATGTATCTACACTGACCATCGCCCTCCATGGCATCCTTGATGCCGCTGCTGGGTTGTCCACCGCCACCATAGAGCGCGGCACGCGGATAAACTTTGACCCAGCACGCGCTCTCGATGGGTGGATAGGCGTGTATCCCGGTCAGGTGGACACCGTGCCGCAAGCGATGGCGGGCAAGCAATGGCAGGACAACGTCATGTTGCAAGTTGTCGTTCAAACTGCATCGTTCCGTGATGATGGGCAAGCGGCCAGCGACTTGCTGGAAGATTTATTGCAGAAAGTTCTCGATGCAATAAACGCAACCAACCTGACGCTGGGCATCACGGGCGTGCGCATTACGGGATTCAGCCGAGAATATCGGTATGTGGTGTTTGATGATGACGGCGAAGGAGATATTTTCATGCCGCAAGCAATCATCAAATTCAATTTAACCTGTCGTTCTAATTAATTTTTAAGGAGGTCGTCATGTCATACGGTCAAGATGCAAGAGTAGGAATAAGTTTCCAGAACAGTTTTGATGCCGCGAATGTGGCATCATTACATTGGCTGGAGCCGATCAGCGAATCCGTCACGTTGAAAAAAGCGCAGCTCACCCAAAAAGGATTGCGCGGCATCTACGATGCTGGCGCGAATCAGGAAGGGTTGAATACTGTAGCGGGTGACCTTACGCTAGAAGCCAAGGCGAACGCGCTGGGCGTGCTGTTCTCCGCCACGCAGGGCGCACCGACCACGGTCACCAGCGCCGCGCTGTATACGCATACATTCAAACCACGCACGACAGATCACAATCCACTGAGCGCCGAGCGGCCATTCACCTATCTGAAATATATGGGGGATGCGGGTTCCGCACATCAGTTCCACAATATGAACGGTGATACGCTGGAACTCGCCATTTCAAACGGGGAATTGCTCACCGCGAAGATGGGCATGGTCGGGGGCAGCTTCTCCCGTATCGCAGCAGTAGCGGCCACCTATTCGCAAAGCAACGCCATTGACTGGGCGGTCAGCTCGGCGGTATGCGGAGGCGTTGCGCTTACCGGCATCCGTTCCCTTACCATCTCGCAAGAAAACAAATTGCAGGCCAAGCATGTTCTGGACACTGACAAGTTCCCAGCGCGCATCAAGCGCACGGATGCGCGCGTAATTAACATTTCCGGCACGCTGTTGTTTGATGACCAAGTTGAGCTGAACGAATTCCTCGCGCAAAGCGAGCAGTCATTCATGCTGAACTTGACCGGCACATCGCTGGTGCAGTCGGGCTATTATGAATCGGTGAAGATCGACATTCCGGCGATGCGCTACACTGAATTCCCGGTGGCCGTCGGTGGCGCTGGCGAGATTGAAGTCAGCTTTAAGGCGGAGGCCAAGTATCACACCGGCTCGGCAACTGCAATCGCATACACGCTGCAATGCGGAAAGGCAGGGTTCTAATCATGGGACAATGGTCAAACAAGCCCGTAGTGCTCAAGCCCATCGAGTTTGATGGCGACAGCATCGTGTTCTCGGTCGGTCGCCTTTTGGTTGAGGACATGATGACGCTGGCAAAATTCCACAATGCTTCCAACGGCACGCTGTCTTTCGGTTCGCCGCTAGAAGTATGTGCGATGGCGCAGGCGATATTGCCGAAGTATGTGAAGAGCATTTCCGGACTTCGCAAAGATGATGGCGGTGAAATGACGGTCGCTGAATTCATCGAAGCCTCGAAGGAGTTTTATTTTGTGCCGCTGATAGGCACGCTCTTTGCCGAGCTGATAACAGTCAGCACAGTGCAGGCGCAAGCAAAAAACTCCGCTCCGCCTTCGGCAGAATAATTCGGGGCGTAAGACGCTCGGAGGCGGTGGAGGTAGCAGGGCTGGAGGCGGCGGAATGGTTAAAGATGTACGCCCATACGCACGCCGACGGCAAGCGGATTGAATGGCCTGATGGTGGGTGTTACTTGAAGCAGGTGCAATTGCTGGTGGATATTTGGGAATTGATTGCAGGGGAAATAAGGGAGTATCGCCGTGAGCAACGTGATTGAATTCGCAGTACGCGCGATGGATGATTTCAGCGCAACGATGACCAAGTTTCATCGGTCTATGTCTGATGCTGAAAAAATAATGTCCACCCTCGGCGTTACCGCAGCGGCATATACTGCACTGCGCATGGCGCAAGCATCGCTTGACAATGCTGAGGCCATGGGAGATGCTGCCGAGAAAGCAAATATGGCAGCAGAGGAATTCTCTGCGCTCGCATGGGCGGCGAAGATGTCAAATGCTGAGCAAGGAAATCTGACCGTTGGCTTGAAGATGCTGGGCAAGGCAATAAGTGAAGGCGAAGCTGCCGTCACACCGGCAGGAGAAGCCCTGCGCAATCTAGGTGTGTCGGCGCAGGACGCGAACGGTAGGGTGCGCCCTGCGCTGGACGTGCTGCTAGACATCTCTGATAAATTCCAGAATGCCGCGCAGGACGCGAACAAGACCCGCGTAGCGATGGACTTATTTGGAGCGCGTGCCGGACCGGGACTTGTCCCATTGCTGAATAAGGGCAGCGAAGCTATCCGCGAAATGATGGGCGATGCGCAAAAGTTGGGCATCGTAGTATCGTCCGACTTTGCAGCTTCTGCAGATCAACTCAAGGACAATCTGGCAACACTATCCGCTGTTGTGCAGGGCTCTGTCAATGTCGCAATGTCGCAGCTATCGCCAGTGCTAGAGCAATTGACTGGGCAGGCGATCGAGCTGGCAACATCGGGCGATAACGTGCAAGAAGCAGGTCAGGTCATCGCAACGGCTTTGCGTCTCGTCATGACTGCCGCACTTGGCACCATCGGCACTGTGAAGGCACTTGGCGATGCACTTGGCGGTGTCATAGCTGCATCTGTGATGCTGGCCAGCGGCAACATGCGAGAGGCGTTGGACACGTTGAAGATGACCACTCTCGATGTCGGCGGCACAATCAGTGCGACATTTGATCAGGTCAAAAACGTATGGGATGAAAATGCGCAAAGTGCCGCCGCGAATTCTGCGAAACAAATCAGTGCGGCGATGCAGATGAAGGATTCTCTCGCGTCTCTTGCGAAAGAGGAAGAGGAAGCGATCAAGCGCGAAATAGAGCACAGCAACAAAATGCAAGGTATCGTCGCTGATATGCAGCTTGCCTACACTACGTACGGCATGAATGCCGATCAACTCAAGATATACACACTGGCCGTACAGGGTGCTGACGAGGCGCTAATCGCTGAAGCGGTAAACTTGGCGGCAGCCAATGCCCAGCAGGAAGAGCATTCCGCCACGCTCAAGCGTGGCGAAGAGATATTATTGTCGCTGCAAACCCCGCTTGAACTGCATAATCAAAAGCTGCAAGAGATCAACGCATCGCGGGAACAGTTGCTGGCGGAGGGCAAGTTTGATGCGGCTCTCGAAGCGGAAGAAGCTAGGTGGCAGCGCGCGCAGGCCGCTGTGGAATGGTATGGCGTGTCTGTCGCAAGCGTATCGAAGGGTATCGGGGACGCTATGGCCGCAACCGTTGTGGATGGTGTGAGCTTGGCGAAAGGCTTGGAGAATGTCGCCAAGACGGTGTTGAAGACAGTCATATCCACCCTCGTTCAGATGGGCGCGCAACGGCTGATATTGGCGATGCTCGACCGCACTGCAACGACAACCGGCGCATCGCAGAAACTTGCCGCTGGACTGTCTGAAGTGTACGTAAACTCGTTTGCTTCTGCTGCGGCTATTCCGATGGTGGGCTGGGCGATGGCACCGCAAGTCGCGCTCGCAAATACCGCCATAGCGACCGCAGGAGCTTCCGCTTCCATGGCAGCGGGCGCTGGGCTGGGCGCAAGCGTCGCGGGCGCGGCACACGGCGGCCTGGACTTTGTTCCCGCAGAATCCACCTTCCTGCTCGACAAGGGCGAGCGCGTTCTTTCCCCGCGTCAGAATGCTGACCTTACTGCGTTTCTGGAAGAAGGCGGAGCGGGCGGGGAAAAAGTTACAATTCAAAACTTGACCATCCACATTCTAGAAAATGCCACTAATGTGGATGCGTTTGCACGAATGGACAAAGCGCAATTACGCAACACGCTTGGACAACCGATCATCGATGCGCTGAACGAGATGTTTCGCGCTGGCACCGTCCCTAATTTTGCGACACAAGGAGGGAGATAATGGCAGCATACCGCCTATTTGATGGCACCAGCGCAGTTAGTATAACGCCAGAATATGATATTAAATTTGACGCGCGCAAGGTGGAAAACTCACATCGCACGCGCTCCGGAGCGAACTACCGCTATCGTTGGAGCACGTATAAGCATGTGAAGGCTACGCTGGAATACATCTCATCGTCAGATATGTGCAAGATCAACTCATGGTGGGGCGCAAACACACCCTTGGTGCTGTACGACCTTGGAAGCGTGGCGGTAATTAGCGGCTATCTGGTAAACGCGTCCGCGCCAATTGACGGACTTGTGAAGCCATACACCAATTTGTTCAAGGGCATCATCGAATTGGAGAGCTACTAAATGTACTCCGTCTCTTCCGCATTCCTCGCAAAGGCTGCGCTACATAATGCGCAATGGCTTCGCCGGATGTATATCGGTGCTAGCGACTACACGGGCTACGTCGCAAAGTGGCCTACCATATCCAAGAAGTGGGATGATCTGCGCACGCAGACTGTGTCTATTGAGTTGAGCAACGAAGACAAGACGTTTAATTTCTTGTCGGCCGATCCTAAGTTGATGCGCAGTACGTGCAGTCTGAAGCTTGGCTTTGCGCACGTCGGTAGTGAAGAATTCATAACTGTTTTTGCAGGCACGATTGATGCTGCACGGTTTCAAGGTGGCGGCTGTAACATGACGCTTGTTGATAAATTTCGCCGATTAGCTGACCGGAAGATTGGAGATAATTCTTCCGCAGTGTCCTACACAGCATCCAACTATCTCGTGCATAATATGGCATGGTATGCTTGTACGTCACTTGGCGGCTTGTCTGCAATCGCAAGCACCAGCAACCCAGACATTGATTATCAAAGCTTCTCTTCGTGGACATCGGCGTTCAGCGCGGACAACGTACGGGTGCAGGCAGAACTGACCGGACAACAGCCAATTGAAATTTTACGCAAGCTGGCGCGACTGACGCAATCCGCCATTTATGTTGAGAATAACCGCATCAAGTTCACGCGCTTCACCATTGCTGGTAGCGGCTACTACACGCTCGACGAAACAGAAATCGTGGATGCGGCTGCATCTTTGGATGATCGTGAGTTGGTGAACAAATCATGGGTTAGTGCGGCATACGACGTGTCTTCTCGCATGTTCGGTTTGACTGTCTTTCAACAGTCATCCGACAGTCAAGCAAATTATGGATTGAGCGAAGAACTTATTTCGGAAAATGCTGTATGGTTGGTTGACTCTGTCTCTGCGCTGAATCTTGCGCAACGCATAATAAATTCACAAAGCGAAATTAAGAATAAGTATCACATCAAGACGGCGCTGCAAGCATTGCCAGCGACCATCGGCGACACTATACTGTTTCAAGACGCATTGCTGGAAGTGAGTGATACGTTTCGCATCATGGGGGAATCGCTAAACATGGATACGGGGGAGAAGACGTTTGACATCGATCAGACACAGTACTATGGATCGTTTATTTTGGACGTATCGCTGCTTGACGGTACGGATATTTTGGCATAGGAGAAAAACATGGGAATTAAAAGAACAATCGAATGTGACGTGTGCGGGGCTATTGCGGAGGAAGCTGCGCCGAACGCTGGATGGCACGGCTGGGGCGCGCTGCATGGCATCACTTTGGATGGCACGGACAACCCTGTTTTGTGCCCGCCATGCCTCGGCAAAGTTGCCACCTTTATAGACAAGGAGAAGCAGCATGACGTGGACTAACCTATCTTTTGCATATGGCTCGGTGCTTACGTCTGCGAAGATGACGCAGTTGTATGATAACCATGCTGCACATTCAGAATCTGGACACCCAAACTATGCGACATTTCGCAAGATATTCACTGCGGGCGGCACATGGACAAAGCCCAGCAACGTCGCAGCGAATACGCCCATACTTGTCGAAGTGTGGGGCGGCGGCGGAGGCGGTAGCAGCGGCGGAGGCGGCGGAGGCGGTGCGTATTCCAGCAAAGTGTTTCTCGCCAGTGAATTGTCCGCGTCAGAAACAGTTACCGTAGGTGGCGGAGGTGCTGCCAGCACTGCTGGCGGCAATTCTTCTTTTGGCACTAAGGTCACAGCCTTTGGCGGCGGAGGAGGCGCGTCTGGCAGCACTGGCGGGGGCGGTGGCGGAGGAGCACGTGGCGCTGGTGCGAGCGGCTCTGGTGGCACAGGCGGTACAGGCGGTACAGGGTATGCGGGCACGTCTGGCGCTTCTGGAGTTGTCGGGGTTGGGGATTGTGGTGGCGGTGGCGGGAATAACCTCGTCGCTGGAG
>Ga0224495_10000256_pt1 | contig 42962 bp, 41 predicted proteins | sample SF_Jul11_sed_USG_FD_168128 | JGI IMG/M metagenome (GOLD analysis project Ga0224495, IMG submission 168128) | Sediment microbial communities from San Francisco Bay, California, United States - SF_Jul11_sed_USGS_4_1 | ecosystem: Environmental > Aquatic > Marine > Sediment | place: USA: California...
TGATGCGTGGGGCAATTTGCCATTACAGGAGTTGAAACAGGCTGCTTGATATGTCCGTCAGGCAGGGAAGGTAAAGCGGACAATTCGTGTGCTATAAAACCGGACAAATCTATTTGCTCCTAACAGCTGATCATTTTACCCGACACGTTGGTCGTTACGGTTGACGCGTTGTTTTGAATTGGCGTTGAATCAAGCGAGGGTAGAAAAATAAAACGCCGCGAACAGTGGAGTATTTGTAATGTGTCTGGCGGAGAGGGGGGGATTCGAACCCCCGTTGGGATATTATCCCAAACACGCTTTCCAGGCGTGCGACTTAAACCGCTCATCCACCTCTCCGAAGGGCGCGCAGAATATCCCATTACTTCAGTTGTCGCAATCAGAAATGGTTTTTCCATTGACGCAAGGCAGTGAATACGCCCAGTTCACTGATATCAAGTTCGTTGGTGTCTTGGGGGGCACGTTGTTTCAGGGTATGGATGATTTCTGGCCGGGTGCAGCGCAGGAAGGGGTTGGTGGTTTTTTCCAGCGCGATGGTGAAGGGGACGCTAGGTTGGTCTGTGGCGCGAAGTTGCCGGGTATCTGAGATGCGTTGCTGTATTGCGGAGTTGCCCGGTTCGCAGGTTTCAGCGAAGCGCAGGTTGGCGGCGGTGTATTCGTGGGCACAGTAGACGAGGGTGGTGTCGGGCAGGCTGGCTAAGCGTTGCAGCGAATGGTGCAGTTGCGCGGGTGTGCCCTCGAAGTTCCTGCCGCAGCCTGCGCCGAACAGGATGTCGCCGCAGAAAACGAGGCCGGGGGCGAAGAAGGCGATGTGGTCTTCGAGGTGACCGGGCACGTCGATGATGTCGAATGCGATGTCCAGATAGATGTTCGGCCGTGCCAGATCTAGATGATCGCCTTCCTTCAGGTCGTCGGTGATGTGTGGATTTTTGGGATGTCGCCGTCCGTACACCGGCACGTTGTATACTTCACGTAATTGGGCGATGCCACCAACATGATCCTGGTGGCGATGGGTGCAGAGAATGACTTTAAGCTGCAGGCTCCGTGCCTTGAGGAATGCCATAACCGGTTCTGCCTCGCCAGGATCGACCACGGCGGCATGTGTTTCGTCATGGATAGCCCAGATATAGTTGTCGTTCAGGGCCGGGATGGCGGTGATGTGAATTTTTGATCTGGCTGACATTGAGCGGGTGGAACGGAAGCAATGCCGAATTGTAAGTCAATAGCGCAGAGTTTGAGTGCATGGTTTGCCACCCCGCAGGGGAACTACGTGCTGGAACGCGAGCGGCAGTATTTTGATCGCACGGTGGGCGATATCTTCGGCTACAACGCGTTGCAGCTGGGTTTGCCAGAGCATGACTTCCTGCAAAGTAACCGGATGCCGCTACGTTTCAGTGCGGGCAACCAACAGGGCAATGCGGTGCGGCTGATCTGTGCGGAGCTGCCGTTCGACAGCGACAGCATGGATCTGGTGGTGATGCCGCATGTGTTGGAGTTCTCTGAGAATCCGCACCAGACGCTGCGCGAGGTTGCGCGGGTGCTGCGACCCGAGGGCAGCCTGGTGATCAGCGGCTTGAATCCGCGCAGTCTGTGGGGCTTGCGTCGCGTGTTGGGCAGGCGCGAGGGATACCCGTGGCAAGGACGCTTCATTTCCCTGCCGCGCATGAAAGATTGGCTGGCGTTGCTGGATTTCGAGCTGGCAGACGGGCGGTTTGGCGCGTATGCGCCACCGTTCCAGTCCGCCAAATGGCTGGAGCGCTTCGCCTTTATGGAGAAGGCGGGTAATCGCTGGTGGGCGGTGAGCGGCGGGGTGTATTTCGTGCATGCGATTAAGCGTGTGCCGGGCATGCGACTGATCAAACCGAAGTGGAACGAGGGGCTGGTGAGCAAGCTGATGCCGGCTGCGCCCAAGCTGAATAACAGGATAACGCAACGCAGAAAGACCGATCCGCAATGAACAAGGATGTCGTGGAAGTATTTACCGATGGCGCATGCAAGGGGAATCCCGGCGTGGGCGGCTGGGGTGCGCTGTTGCGCACCCGGGGCAATGAACGCGAGCTGTTTGGCGGCGAGGTGCACACTACCAACAATCGCATGGAACTGCTGGGCGCGATCTCGGCATTGGAGGCGCTGACACGCCATTGCCACGTTCGGCTGCATACCGATTCGAAATACGTGCAGCAAGGAATCAGTGAATGGATACATAACTGGAAGAAACGAGGCTGGAAGACTGCCGACAAGAAACCGGTGAAGAACGAGGATCTGTGGCGCAGGCTGGATGTGCTGGCCGGGCAACACCAGATCGAGTGGATATGGGTAAAGGGACATGCAGGGCACGATGGCAACGAGCGCGCCGATGAGTTGGCGAACAGGGGCGTGGAGATGATTCTGGAGAATTCAAATGCGTAAGATTGTGCTGGATACCGAAACGACCGGGCTGGATCCCAAGCAGGGACATCGCATCATCGAGTTGGCTGCGATCGAACTGGATGGACGCAAGATTTCATTGCGCCGTTTTCATCGTTACCTCAATCCGGAACGCGAGATTGAGGCGGGCGCAGTGGCGGTGCATGGCCTGACCTACGAGCGTCTGCAGAACGAAGCCAAGTTTGCCGATATTGCGACGAGTTTTTTGGAGTTTATCGATGGCGCAGAACTCATCATCCATAATGCTCAGTTTGATATGGGGTTTTTGAACAATGAGCTGAATTTGCTTGGTTTGCCGCCGTTGCAGAATGAGGTGATGGATACCCTGAAGATCGCTCGCGAGATGCATCCGGGAAAGAAAAACAGTCTGGATGCATTGTGCAGTCGCTATGAGATAGACAACGCACATCGCAGTCTGCACGGTGCGTTACTGGATACCGAGCTGCTTGCCGAAGTGTATTTTGGAATGACGCGCGGGCAGGAAAGTCTGCTTGGCGACGACACACCCGCAGTGCGAAAGCTGGCAGTTTTGAGCACTGATGCATCGCGGCCCAAGCTGCGTGTGTTGCAGCCTAGCGCAGAAGAATTGGTCGCACATGCTCATCAGATTGAAGATATAGACAAAGCGAGCAAGGGCGAGTGCCTGTGGAAGAAAATCGGGGAGCAGGCTTGATAGCGGCAAGCAAAATCGGCCGCATCGCAATACTGGTATTTTTGGCATTGGCAGTGATTGCGGCTGAGCGCGTCTACAACATCTGGGACACACAACGCGATAGCATCTTTGAGCCGGAGGCGGCATTGCAGACCACTCCCGAGCGACTGGGAGTGTCTTATAAGGAGGTGCATATCCCTTCGGGTAGCGGCATTGAGAGGGGCGATCTGTATGGATGGTGGATTCCTGTTTCCGCAAGCAATGCGCCAACTGTGCTGTATCTGCACGGCAATTCCCGCAACATCAGCTATCAACTCGAGAGCACGTTACATTACCGTGAGATGGGCTATAACCTGTTGCTGGTGGACTACCGCGGCTATGGCAAAAGTACAGGCGGCAAGCCCAGCGAGGAAAAAGTGTATGAGGATGCAGAGGCGGCATGGCAGTATTTGGTAGGTGTACGCGGCGTGCAGCCGCAACGGGCATTCATCTATGGCATGTCTCTGGGCGGGGCGATCGCGATCGATCTGGCAGTGCGCCATCCCGAAGCGGCCGGACTGATCGTGGAAAGCAGTTTTACCACGATGCAAGCGATGGGTGAGATCAAGCATGACATGCTGCCGGTCGGTCTGTTGTTGAACCAGCGTTTCGAATCGCTGCAGAAGATCGGGCAACTGAAAGTGCCGCTGCTGTTGATACACGGAAAACGGGATGAAAAGATCCCCTATGCGATGTCGCGGCAGCTTTATGCGGCTGCACCGCAGCCCAAGACGCTGCTTCTGATTGAGGGCGGCGAACACAGCAACACACGGTCGATAGGCCGGGTCGAATATCGCGATGCGGTGTCGGCATTCATCAGGAAATACGCTCATTAACCCACGCTCCTTATGAGCCTTATGGAATCAATATGAAAACAGATGTGATTATTATTGGCTCCGGCGCAGCCGGCCTGATGTGTGCCCTGCAAGCCGGACAGCGCGGGCGTTCGGTGGTGCTGGTCGATCATGCCAAGAAACTTGCGGAGAAGATCCGAATCTCCGGCGGCGGACGGTGCAATTTCACCAATGTCGATACCAAACCGGAAAATTTCATCTCCGAGAATCCGAATTTTTGCCGCTCGGCGCTGGCACGCTACACGCCGCATGATTTCATCGCACTGCTGAAGAAGCACAGGATCGCTTATCACGAAAAGACACTCGGGCAACTGTTCTGCGATGAATCATCGGAACTTGTCATTGCGATGCTGCGGACAGAATGCGATGAATCCGGTGTGAAGCGTTTCATGACCTGCGAGATCAGTGATATCCAGTACACGGTCGATGAAGGGCAGGCAAAACCTAACGGGCACAGGTTTCACGTCAAGACATCAAGAGATGACTTTAACGGAACTTCGCTGGTGATTGCAACGGGAGGGCTGTCTATTCCCAAGGCCGGGGCGACGCCGTTTGGTTATCATGTTGCCGAGCAGTTCGGCATTCCCATCACCAAGCTCAAGCCGGGTCTGGTGCCGTTGACTGTTGCGCCGGACGACTGGAAGTCCTATGCCGACCTGACCGGTGTCTCGCTCGATGTGTCGGTGAGTTTCGGCAAGCAATCGTTCCGCGAGAATATGCTGGTCACCCATCGGGGGCTGAGCGGCCCGGCGATATTGCAAATCTCCTCGTACTGGCAGCACGGTCAGCCGCTGCATATCGACCTGTTGCCGGGTTCGGATATGGCCGCCATATTGACCGAGCAGAAGACTAGTAAGAAATTGCTGAGCAATTACCTGATTCAATGGTTTCCGAAGAATTTTTCCGATGTCTGGTGTGCGCAACTGGCTGAGAAAATCGGCGTAGAGAACAAGCCGCTCAACCAGTACAACGACAAGCAGCGCAAACTGATCGCGGAACAGTTGCACGACTGGCAGGTGACGCCATCCGGCACGGTCGGGTATACCAAGGCCGAAGTGACCTGCGGCGGTGTCGATACGCGCGCGCTGTCGTCCAAGACCATGGAGTGCATCAAAGTCCCCGGCCTGTATTTCATCGGCGAGGTGGTGGATGTCACCGGGCAACTGGGCGGCTACAATTTCCAGTGGGCGTGGGCCTCCGGTTTCGCTGCCGGACAGGCCGCATAGTCGGGCAAGGAGCGTGTGGGTACGTGAACCCTAATTCAACCGGATACCGGTAAGCATGTCGATCGAAACAGAACTCAAGCTGCGCATCACCCCGGAGGCGCTGGCAAAACTGAGGCGGCATGCGCTGCTCAGGACTTATGCCGTGACGCGTCCGGTCACGCGCCGTCTGTACAACATCTATTTTGACACCCCGAAACTGTCATTGCACAAGTCAAGGATGGCGTTGCGCCTGCGCCGCGTCGGCAGGCAATGGATACAAACCCTGAAGGGCGGCGGTTCGGTCAAGGGCGGACTGCACCAGCGCAACGAGTGGGAGGTGCCGGTAGGCGGCCCGGCACTGGACTTTGATTTGGCGGACATGGCCGAATGGGATGTCCATCTGCCGCCTTCGCTGCGCAGGAAGTTGCGGCCGGTGTTTGTCACCGATTTTTCCCGCAGCAGCCGTATGCTGAGCTATCAGGGTGCGGAGATCGAGCTGTGCATGGACCAGGGAGATGTGAGCACTGAACAGGCCAGCATGAATATATGCGAACTTGAGCTGGAATTGAAGTTGGGAGAACCGCGGCAATTGTTTGAGCTGGCTTTGGCGATGTTGGATGTCGTGCCGTTAGAACTTGAAGTGTTCAACAAGGCGCAGTATGGTTACCGGTTGATGTCGGGTTGTACCGACACTCCGGTCAAAGCGACCGTGCCGAATGTAAGAGAATCAGAGACGATCACAGAGGTGCTGCAAGCGCTGATCTGGTCATGCCTGCAACATTTGCAGGTCAACCTGCGCGGCGCAATGGCGAATGAAGATGCCGAGTATCTGCACCAGATGCGTGTTGCTCTGCGCCGTTTGCGCGTAGTCTTGCGAATGGCTGAAAAGCTTCGTGGCGATGATCAGCTCACTATTTTGATTAATCAGCTTGCAGCATTGTGCGCCGCACTCGGAAAGATACGCGAATGGGACGTGTTCATCTCACAGACTTTACAGCCGATGTGCGAACGTATGCCGGACCATGCCGGTTTGCAAGTGCTACTTGCTGTTGGGGAACAGCGACGTGCGGCTTGTCACGCGATGATGCGCAGCGAGGGCAGGGCGCTTGATTTGCAGCGTTTTATCCTGCATTTTTCAATCTGGATGAGCGGGCCATATTGGCAGCAGGCTGAAGAAGTGCCGCAGGCGCGCGTTTTTGCGACACACTACTTGTGTAAACTGGCGTCAAGATTTTCAAGGGAAGGTAAGCAGTTAAAGTCGCCGGATAAGGATATGCAGAAATTGCATGCCTTGCGCATTCTCGCGAAGAGGTTGAGGTATAGCGCAGAATTTTTTTCTTGCTTGTATGATAAGCAGGCAAGAAAAGCATTTCTCGCCAAGTTAAGTGAGATTCAGGAAGTGCTGGGGAGAATCAATGATATTTCGGTAGCCCATCGCTTGCTGGATGAGTTGGGTGATGAAACGATTCGACCGGCGAGTGACTTGTCAGTTAATAGTGAAGGGATTGCCTTGGTCAAAGGTTGGATTGCAAATGAACTATTGCATGAATTTACTACATTGCAAAACGCGAACCGTCGTTTTATTAAACAACCAGAGTTCTGGGAGAAATAATCAACGTGAAGACGTTGCCAGAGTGAACGATGCCGTTTATCGTGTAAACTATTGCGCACTTAACGCAAACAGTTAATTGAGGCATCCATTTGCCGGGGAAGGGGAAATATGTACATCTCATCTAGACTCAAAGCGGTGATCTTGGTATTTTTGCTCACGGTAGGCGGCGGTGGAGCATTCGTATTTATCGACCCGCTAGAGCTTGATCTGCTCGGCATGCTGGGCTTGAGTCCGGCGGCCGAAGCACCTGTGGCGCCCAAAATGCAGCCTCGCGCAGCCCTTCCCAAGGGGGGTGTTCCTGCAATGGCACCGGCATCTACGACTACAACATTACAAACACCGGCAAAAACACCAGATGTCGTTCTTCAAACCGCACCTGTAGTGCCGGTCTCTCAAGACACTATGGCCATCCCTTTGGAGATGCCTGCTCAGACAATACAAACAGCCACGCTCCCCGCATCTTCCTCCAATCTGACCGCAGCTATTCTTCCTGCATCGCCGGGAGTTATGAAGGAAGTGCAAATCGTTCAGCCGCCCTTGAAAATTTCCAAGTCTCTCCAGGTGGAAAAATCTAAGTTCGTGTATCCGCCTTCAATCGATTTGAGGCATTGCCTTGATCAGCCGAGCCCCCAGGAAATTGCCAAATGTGCGGGTGAGTAGAGGCCTCTCCTGTCTTCTCCGGCCGATGTGACCAAGTTGCGCGGGGACATCACGCTCAAGGCGCGACATCGACCATCTGGCCTGAATAGTAGATTTTCAGGTGAACCGACTTTCGCTGATTACGTCCGGCGTACTCGTGACATGCTCAGTCAATCCCATTTCAGACCGGTTTCTGCCGATCTTGAAAGAGTCGTCGAAGGCAACTCACCGTTCGAGTTGGTTCCCTCTGCCGCAGGCACAGCGGGAAAACAAAAAGCCTACCGTCGCGGCATTCTGCTCACCCACGGCTTGACAGATTCGCCATATTTCATGAGACATCTAGCCGAGTTTTTTCAGCAGAATGGTTTTCGCGTCATGGTTATCTTGCTGCCCGGCCACGGGACGCAGCCAGGTGATTTGCTTGATGTACGCTGGCAGGATTGGGCAGATACCGTGGCCTACGGCACAGAGAGGTTGAGCGAAGAAGCCGATGAAATCTATCTGGGCGGATACTCGGCGGGCGCAGCACTCAGTGTGTATCAAAGCTTGTGCGATGATCGCGTGCGTGGCCTGTTCCTGTTCTCTCCGGCGTTGAAAATTTCGCATCGTGCGGCATGGGCTAATTTGCACAGGTTATATAGCTGGCTGATACCCTCGGCTAAGTGGGCCGATATCAAACTGGATCTCGATATTTACAAATACGAATCTTTTCCGAAGAATGCCGCAGCACAGATGTATTCCCTGACTAAAGCAGTCAGCGCTAAGTTGAGGGAGCGGAACGTGGCTGTACCGGTATTTGCCGCTGCCAGCGCAGATGATTCGACAGTCGATACGTTGGCTACCTTGCGTTTCATTGATCGTGCGAGTCACCCATCCTGTAAATTGGTTCTTTACACGACCGATATTTCAAGTTTTCCATTGGAGATTGCAACGGGGAAAATTGAATTGGTGAATAGTAAATTTCCCGAACAGAGGATATTAAGCTTCTCCCATACAGCAATCGTTATATCTCCACACGATGAACACTATGGTGTGAAGGGGACGTATTCGAACTGTGCCCACTATTATCCAAATTACATGGAACAATTTTCTGCGTGTCTCAAACATCCTGAACGGGATAATCAAGGCGAGATTATAAGTAAGAATCTGGAATCCGGAATTTTACGCCGTCTGATGTACAACCCGAATTTAAACGAGCTTAAGGTTTCAATGCAACGATTCATGGATTCCTCACTTGACTAATACATTTGTTTACGCGCACCGCGGAGCCAACAGGGATGCCGGGGAGAACACTCGCTCGGCATTTGTAAAGGCGCTAACTTATGGTATTGATGGCATCGAAACAGATGTTCAGTTGAGTCGGGATGACGTTCCTGTGCTCTGGCATGACAGATTTCTCGGTAAGCTCGGCTTCCCGGACAAGCATATCGATGATTTTGATCTGTCTCAGTTGAGAGGAATGAATTTTGCGGCACATTTTTCTTCGGTCGTTGAGCCGGAAGGTATCATGAGCTTGCGGGAATTTCTGGAAGCTTACAGCAAGCGCTGTCGCTTGCTAATCGAGATCAAGAACCGAGAATGGGAGCCGCGCTCACGCCATAAGATCAAGGTGAGGAAGACGCTTGAGATGTCCGCGCCAATTCGAAACGATTTCATTATGGTTTCATCGTTCAATCTGGATAGCCTGATCTATGCTCACCAATGTGCGCCAGACTTTCCGCTAGTTTACAATTTTGAGCCTGAGCAGACTGTTGCAGATGCGCAACGTGTATTGGCCATGCAGTCCTTTCTTCAAGGATTGTGTCTGCCGATAGCTTCGCTTAATGAAGTGATAGTCAAACTGCTACGTGATCACGGGAAATCTATTGCCGTATATACCTGCAACACTGAAGACGAAATTGGCAAGGCATTGGATTTGGGGGTGGATATATTAATCAGTGACGTCCCGAAAAAAGCATTGCAGATGAGGGATAGATGAGACGCGACTTTTCAAGACTATGCAATCGTGAGTTTGATCTGCTGGTTTGTGGCGGTGGGATCTATGGCGCGTGGACGGCTTACGATGCGGCGCTACGTGGACTGCGTGTCGCTATCGTGGAACAAGGAGACTGGGCTGGAGGAACTTCTTCCGTGTCGAGTAAATTGATCCACGGAGGGTTACGCTATCTGGAAGCATATGACTTCAAGCTGGTCAGAAAAGCACTCAGAGAACGTGAGGAGTTGCTGAAGAATGCTCCGCATCGTGTTTGGCCATTACGTTTTGGTGTGCCGATTTATCAAGGAGGAAGAATTGGTACCTTGAAGTTGAAAGCCGGATTGATTTTGTATGATTTCCTTGCGGGTATCCCTAGTGCTGATATCGTTCATCGACACTACAATCATTCAGCGTTTGCCAGACGTTTTTCATTTCTCAATGACGCTATGCTCAAAGGCGGTTTCACGTATGGCGATGCGCAGACCGATGATGCGAGACTTGTGCTGGAATTGATTGCCGGAGCGATGGCGATTGGAGCGGTGTGTGTAAACTATTGTCGCGTGACCGGATATCGTGAGGATAATGAACCGAATGGCGCTGTAACACTTCAAGATATGGCTGGACATGGCACCGCGCAGATTAACGCACGACAGGTCGTTAACGCCATTGGGCCTTGGATGGCGGAAACAGAACAGGGAAAAAGCTGGTGCCGGTTGAGTAAGGGTATCCATCTGGTAATGCCCGCCTTGCCGACTGAAGAAGCTTTGTTGTTGACCGCAAAATCGGATGGCAGAGTGTTCTTCATCATCCCATGGTATGGCATGAGCTTACTGGGTACGACTGATGACGACTACGTAGGCGACATTAGTCGGATTAAAGTTGAGCCGAGTGAAGTTGCCTACTTGCTGGATGAAGTCAATCGCTATCTGAAAATCCCATGGACTGCGCAGGATGTCGTCGGTAGTTATGCAGGTGTTCGGGCGATGAAACGCGGCGACTCGGAGTTTCCTTCTGCCGTGAGCCGAGATTGGGAACTGAAAACCGTTAGTGACGGTATGCATTATTCTATCGGCGGGAAACTTACCTCGTCTCGGCAAGATGCGGCGAATATCGTTAATACAGTATGTTCTCGCCTTGGCATCACTACGAAACGAACGACCCTTACGCGTTCCTTACCGTGGGCGCCAAAAAACTATACCGAGTGGGAAAAAAATGCCGGCTTGCGCGCTACACATCTCGGTATCGAGCCTGATTGTGCAAAATGGTTAATGCGACGGCATGGCATACGGATAGATGAAATATTTCACATCGTCAAATTATTCCCCGGATTGGCTGGGCGTATCACGCCATCGCTGCCCTTCATTTATGCCGATTTGTTGTTATGCGCGCGCGATGAAATGGTGGTGCATCTGGATGATTTGCTGCGCCGTCGAATGCCGCTGCTGATTCTGGCGAAATTGACGAAAGAGGAGTTGCAACGTATTGCGACGGTAGTTTCCAAAGCGCTGGGTTGGAGTGAGGATACTGTCACAGCTGAAATTGAAGCCTGTCGCACACGATGAATGCGACTGTTGCGATCGCGCTTGATCTTGGTACAACTTCGATCAAGGCTGGTTTGTTGGGTCAGAATGGTAAGCTCGGCAATATCGTTTCTCTGGCTTCCCCAAAGATCATAGTTGACGGTGGCCGTTATGAGAGCAATGCGCTTGCCTACGCTGAGATTTCTAGGCAAGCGTTGCAGGAGTGTATGGAACAGGCCAGTGGGTGCCGGACACTAGGGCTGTGTAGCCAACGTTCATCATTTCTGATTTGGGAGCGTGCCAGTGGTCAGCCCATTACGCCGCTAATTTCTTGGCAAGACAATCGCGGAATATCCTCATGCGTGGAAATGCGTATGCATGAGAACTTGATACTAGAACGGTCAGGGTTGCCGCTCACACCGTATTATTTTGCGCCCAAGTTACGTGTTGTGTTGCGGGATAATCCGGAATTAAAGAAACTGCTGCTGCAGGGGAAGCTATTGGTTGGCATGCTGGATACTTTCCTGATCTGGCACTGGACCGGCGGAAGGCATTTTGTCACCGATGCCTCCATGGCAGCACGCACGCTGCTGATGGACACAGGCAAAAAACAATGGTCTCCAGTGCTGTGCGAATTGTTCAGTATCCCCGCACAGATACTGCCTCAGATCATCTCATCAGCGCGGATATCGCTGCAATTGGAAACAGGGCTGCTGTTGCAGGCCAGTGTGGGTGACCAGTCTGCCGCATTACTGGCCGGTATTGCCGAAGATAGTGGTGAGGCGATGGTCAATCTCGGCACGGGTTGCTTCGTTGTGCGCTATCTGCCGCCTGATAAAACTGCATCGAAGGGATATTTGCGCACGCTGGTTTATCAGGATGGCGGGCAACAGGCCCACTTTGCCGTCGAGGGAACACTTAACTCAATCGCTGCTGCGCTTGCACCTTATCCGGTGAGTGAATGCGTGTTCGACGATTTTGCGCGGGACGATGTTTTTTGTGTTGCGGAACCCAGTGGTCTGGGCGCGCCGTATTTTCGAAGCGATATTGGACTCTGTTTTTCAGAGCCGATCCTGCATTTGTCGCAAAAGCGTGTTGCGGTTCTGTTGCTTGAGGCAATTGTTTTTAGAGTCGCTCGAATACTTGAGGATTTTCATCGTGACTCACCGCTTTCACGCGTATATTTGTCAGGTGGCTTGTCTGAATTGACATGCCTGCAACAAGGTATCGCGCTGTGCGCGCCATTCGAGGTTTACAATTTGAGCCAGGGTGAGTCCAGTTTGCAGGGAGCCGCGATGCTTGCTGCTGGAATGGCGCCGGCATGTGGTAGAAGAGCTGCGCGAGTCTCAGTGGCGGATAACACTCGATATCTTCCCGAGAAATACCGGCGCTGGAAAGAATGGCTGGATAGGCTTTGCCTTAACGCATCGGAGTAAGAAGAGTGACGCCGGAATGCGTACATGGGCTACGCCGTCATGTACAATTGCGCCCGGTTTAAGTATTGGTTGGCTTGGTTATTGACTGAGTCGAATCGAGGTATAAATAAGGGGAGAGGTAAGGCATGGCTAAGAATTTAATCATATTGGGCATATCATTGTTGATGGCTCTGTTGTCTGGCTGTGCGCAGCAGTCGGTACTGAAGAAAGTCTGGATCGCGGATTGGAAAGAGGCAAATTCCTTCAGTGCCCCACGTGCCGGCACTGCATCAGTGGTTGTGAAGGATAAAATATATTTGATCGGTGGTGTGGATGGTAAAAACTTCGTCAATATTACCGAGTACGCACAAATTCAGAAGGACGGTACTTTGGGAGCTTGGCAGCAAGGAAACCCCTTGCAAGAAGAGCGTGGTTTCATGGAAGCGGTGGTGCACGGTGATTATGTTTACGTTGTGGGGGGCGGTAATGGCCCGTTCGGACATCATCTGCTGCGCACTGCGGAACGTGCGCATATTCAACAGGACGGTACGCTCGGCCCATGGGAGAAAGAAAAGAACGAAATGGTGGTGACGCGACGTTGTAGCAAAATCATCGCTACCGATAAACGTATTTATTCCTTTGGGGGCTTCGGTGGTGTGTTACTCGACACCGTCGAATATGCCGATTTCCTCGATGATGGTAGCTTGGGCGAATGGAAGCTGGATCCCGAAGTGATGACGATACCACGCTACGTCAACAGTGTGAAGAAAGAGGATGACAGGTTTTTTATTATTGGCGGTCATGACCAAACCAAAGGGGTTGGTATTCCGGATGTCGAATGGACACGCTACACCGCGGCAGGCAATACGCAGAAGTGGCAGGCTACCACACCGATGCAACAGGGGCGCTATGGTCTGTCCAGTACAGCTTCAGGCGATTATATATACGCTATGGGAGGAATCTCGGGCGCGGAATATTTGGACAGTATCGAGCGTACCAGAGTTGGCAAGGACGGCGCTCTGGAACCGTGGAAATTTACCACGCCGCTAGATCAAGCACGCGCAAATTTCAGCATTATTGACTATGGCGGGAGGCTTTATGTCATAGGCGGAACAAATCGGGATGGCTATCTGGCCACGGTAATTTACGCCGAGAGGAATGACACCGGAGATTTTGGCTACTGGGGTACAGACGAGGAGGCGAGAGCTGTTAAGGCCAAGCTGGCCGAACTCGAAGCAATCAAGTCTCAATTACCGAACGAAGGCATGGTTATTGAGTTCATTCAGGCTGAAGCATACACCTACATCCATTTGCAGAATAAACAGGGGGAGCAGGTATGGATTGCGGGGCAAAAGATTGATGATCTCAAACGTGGCGACATTGTTGGCTTTAGCAAGGGAGTTAACATGTCAAACTGGTATAGCAAAGAGCTGCGACGGGGATTTGATATGGTTATTTTCGTGGGGCAAGTCCGGAAGCAGTAGTAGCATAAAAAAGTTTTTTTGGACAGACTTGCCGGGCTACATAGAAGTGAAACGTAGCAATATTCAGAGCAACATAAAGCCCGCTCAATGCGGGCTTTTGTTTTCCTAAAGTGATTCTGATCGTGATTAATAGTGCGTTGGACGGTAACTTGTAAGGTCGTTGAACCGATCTGGCCGGGTTGGCAAGCCCACTCAGTTTAGGCATAGCACTTGAAATTTTTTTGGTAGCCTCCACCTAGAGCCAATCCTCATAAATAAACGTAAAGGAATTTGTATGACTGAAAATATTACCGCCAGTCGTGAAACGATGGGATTTCAGACCGAGGTTAAACAGCTTCTGCAGTTGATGATTCATTCGTTATATTCCAACCGCGAAATATTCTTGCGTGAACTGGTTTCCAATGCGTCTGATGCCTGCGACAAGTTGCGCTATGAAGCGCTGCATAACGACAAGTTGTTCGAGAGCGACTCCGACCTGAATATTCGCATCAGTTTCGACAAGGATGCTCGCACGCTGACAATCAGCGATAACGGTATCGGCATGAGTCGCGACGAGGTAATTAATAACCTCGGTACGATCGCGAAATCGGGCACACGCGAATTCTTTTCCAAGCTGAGCGGCGACCAGCAGAAGGATGCCAATCTGATCGGTCAGTTTGGAGTTGGTTTCTATTCCGCCTTTATCGTGGCGGATAAAGTGACGGTCACAACGCGCCGTGCGGGTGAGCAAGCTGACCAAGGTGTGTGCTGGGAGTCCGATGGCGGCGGCGAGTTTACACTCGAAATGCTGGATAAACCTGCTCGCGGAACCGAGATCACGCTGCACCTTAGAGCCGATCAGGATGACCTGCTTAGCGGCCACAAGATACGTTCTATCGTCCACAAATATTCAGATCACATCGTCCAGCCCATCATCATGAAAAAGGAGGAATGGAAAGATGATGCGCAAGTCATCACCGATGAAGATGAGACCGTCAATCAGGCTTCCGCATTGTGGGCGCGTTCCAAGAACGAGATCACCGAAGAAGAATACAAAGCGTTCTACAAACATGTCGGGCACGATTATCAGGATCCGCTGGCATGGTCTCATGCGCGGGTGGAAGGTCGTCAGGAATACACGCAGCTGCTCTATATTCCTTCGCGTGCACCGTTCGACATGTGGGATCGCAATGTGCGCCATGGCGTGAAGTTATACGTGCGCCGTGTGTTCATCATGGATGATGCCGAGCAATTGTTGCCGCCTTACCTGCGTTTTGTGCGCGGGGTCGTCGATTCCAGCGATCTGCCGCTGAATGTGTCGCGCGAGATCCTTCAGGAATCAAAGGATATCGAAGCGATACGCAAAGGCTGTACCGGCAAGATATTGGGCATGCTGGAAGACTTGGCTACTAATGACAAGGAAAAATATGCCAGCTTCTGGGCAGAATTCGGCCAAGTATTGAAAGAGGGCGCGGCTGAAGATTTTGCCAACAAGGACAAGATCGCCGGTCTGCTGCGTTTTGCATCGAGTCACACTGATACCGACGAGGACAGCGTTTCTTTGGCGGACTACATCGGCCGTATGAAGGAAGGGCAGGACAAGATTTACTACATCACCGCAGAGACGTTTAACGCGGCGAAGAACAGCCCGCATCTGGAGGTGTTTCGCAAAAAAGGCATAGAGGTGTTGTTGTTGACCAATCGTGTCGATGAGTGGGTGGTGGGTTCGGTAACAGAATTCGATAAAAAACCGCTGGTCTCGGTAGCCAAGGGCGGGCTGGATTTGGGTAGCCTTGAAGATGAAGCCGAGAAGCAGGAGCAGGAGAAGCAGGCCAGCGATCATAAGGATCTGATCGAGAAGATCAAGAAGACGCTGGATAAGCGTGTCAAAGAAGTCCGCGTGACGCATCGCTTGACCGATTCGCCTGCCTGTTTGGTGGCGGATGAGCACGACATCGGTGGAAACATGGCGCGTATGCTCAAAGCTGCCGGACAGAAAATGCCGACGATGTTGCCTATTTTGGAGATCAACCCGACCCATCCGGTTGTGGTACGGCTGAAGGCTGAAGAAAAACATTTTGACGACTGGGCTGCCGTGCTGTTTGATCAAGCCCTGCTGGCTGAGGGTGGTCAGCTCGACGACCCTGCTGGGTTTGTCAAACGCGTCAATCAGCTGATGCTGGAGATGCGGGGTTGATTTTATGTCAGGGGCCGGCTTTTACGTGGAAACTCTGTCTTTGGTGGCTTGATGTGTAAAATTGAAGTTAGGAAATATCCATGGCGATAAACAAGGATTTTGTGATGAGTATCCAGAAATACTAGTTGTTTCAGAAATGATGTTCAGATAAATCACTTGACTACACTAGCCAAAGCAGCGTAAAAGGCTCACTGGTGTTTGATTCAAGGTTTTTGCAGTACAGGGTTTCCCATGTGAAATCTTCGATTCAAATAGTTCTGCGGGGGTTTTCCCCGTTTTTAGGTAGGAGATACACACATGGCAACAGGTACAGTAAAGTGGTTTAACGATGCAAAAGGCTTTGGTTTTGTTACGCCTGACGATGGCAGCGAAGATTTGTTCGCTCACTTCTCTGCGATTAACATGAATGGATTTAAGTCTCTGCAGGAAGGTCAAAAAGTCAGCTTTGATGTGACTCAAGGTCCAAAGGGTAAGCAGGCCGCCAATATTCAAGCGGCTTAATTATTTTCGCTTGATTTGCTAAAAGCCCGGCACAGAGTGCCGGGCTTTTTATTTACCCGTATTGATTAACTCTAACCTCGTTGGTTACCCACGTGGTAATAGATTGATTTCGCAATGTAAACATTTACGCGTATACAGAGGGTTGAGATGCGTTCTTGTTTGTAGTAATTATGCAGGCGAATTTGTTTCGATATTTCAGCAGGCATCACTGGTAATTCTCACATTGCAAAAATAATCCGGGTGAGCGCTATACAAGTTGCTTGGAATTTCGGGCAATTTTGATACAATGCCGCAGCTTTTTGAAATTTAATCAAGGTGGGAGAGTAGAGATGTCAATTGAACAACGCGTTAAGAAGATTGTTGCCGAACAGCTGGGTGTGAATGAGTCTGAAGTCAAGAACGAATCGTCATTTGTAAATGATCTGGGGGCTGATTCTCTGGATACAGTTGAATTGGTAATGGCTCTGGAAGAAGAGTTTGAATGTGACATTCCTGACGAAGATGCGGAAAAGATCACTACAGTACAAGAGGCACTCAACTACGTACTGGCTCACCAGAAGTAATTCACGCGTAATTTTCCATTATTTCCATCGTATTAATTTGGCGGAGTCGGTTTGTCTAAACGTAGAGTCGTCATTACCGGACTGGGGATTATCTCTCCAGTCGGGATAGGCATCCCCGCGGTCTGGCAGAACATCGTCGCTGGGAAATCTGGCATTGCCGGAATCACACATTTTGATCCCGCTGCATTGGCGGCAAAAATTGCCGGTGAAGTCAAAGAGTTCGATGTAACTCAATATCTTTCTGGCAAAGATGCGCGCAGAATGGACAGGTTTATTCATTTCGGCCTAGTCGCGGGAATGGAGGCATTCAGAGACTCCGGTTTGGTAGTTACCGAGCAGAATGCTGAGCGCATCGGTGTGAATATCGGCTCGGGAATAGGTGGTTTGCCTATGATCGAAGAAACTCATAACGATTACTTGGCAGCAGGCCCGCGCAAAATATCCCCATTTTTTATTCCCGGTACTATCATCAACATGATTTCCGGCAATCTTTCCGTAATGTATGGATTGAAAGGCCCTAATCTGGCGATGGTTTCTGCCTGCACTACCGGCACGCATTGCATCGGTGAGTCGGCGCGCATCATTGAGTATGGCGATGCCGACGTGATGGTTGCCGGAGGTTCGGAGGCAACGATTTGTGCGCTAGCTGTGGGAGGATTTTCTTCCGCACGTGCGTTAAGTACACGCAACGATGATCCGGCAACCGCAAGTCGTCCTTGGGATAAGGATCGGGACGGTTTTGTGATGGGCGAGGGCGCGGGGGTGCTGGTGCTGGAAGAATATGAGCATGCCAAAGCTCGAGGTGCCAAGATATATGCAGAACTGGCTGGTTATGGCATGAGCGGAGATGCCTACCATATCACTTCGCCGAATACCGATGGTCCAAAGCGTAGCATGTTGAACGCGCTTAATAACGCCGGGCTTAATCCGAGCGATGTGCAGTATGTCAACGCGCATGGCACATCTACCCCGCTGGGCGACAAGAATGAGACCGACGCGATCAAGCTGGCATTCGGCGACCATTCCAAAAAACTGGTGGTGAATTCCACTAAGTCGATGACGGGTCACCTGCTGGGCGGTGCTGGTGGTGTCGAATCGGTGTTCTGCGCATTGGCTGTACATCACCAGATTTCACCACCGACGATCAACATATTCGAGCAGGATCCGGAATGCGATCTGGACTTTTGCGCCAACACGGCGCGTGACATGAAGATCGACGTTGCTGTCAATAACAACTTTGGCTTTGGCGGAACGAACGGCACGCTGGTGTTCCGCAAGGTCTAACATAATCCGGTCGTGATGCTGGTCAATGGCAAAAAATGCGACTTGATCAGCATCCGTGACCGCGGTCTGCTCTTCGGAGATGGCGTATTTCGCACCATGCTCGCTTCTCAAGGCCGCGTGCAGCACTGGCCCCTGCATTACCAAAAACTTCAACATGACTGCTCTGCGCTGGGTATAAGCTGCCCGGATTTTGGCTTGCTTTCAGTTGAACTGGATGAGTTGCTCATCAAGCTTGTTGAAGGCGTGGTGAAACTGATTATTACACGCGGCTCTGGCACACGTGGCTATTCCCCCCAAAATTCGAATGAACCGACGCGTATATGGGGTGTTTCTGCCTTTCCGGCCTATCCATCCGATTGTGCTACCAGTGGCGTCAAGGTACGCTGGTGCCAGTTGCGATTGAGCAATCAGCCACGGTTGGCCGGAATCAAACACCTAAACCGTCTTGAAAACGTGCTGGCGGCCGCTGAGTGGTCTGATGCCGACATTGCAGAAGGTTTGCTGCTGGATGAATCAGGCAATGTTATCGAGGGGACGCGTAGCAACTTGTTTATGGTATTTAAAGGCAGCCTGATTACCCCCGATTTGTCCAATTGCGGTGTTGCCGGAGTGCAGCGTGACCGTGTGATAGCATGGGCAGCAAAGCACAGTATCCCAATTGAGGTGCGTAATATTACCCAGGCTGAGGTCTTGAATGCCGATGAGATATTTCTAGTGAATAGTGTCATTGGACTATGGCCGGTACGAGAGCTTGAGCAGAGACGCTGGATGACATTTCCTATCGCAATAAATCTCTTAAAATACTTTAAGAGTGATTTTTAATTGTATGAATTTAATTAAAAAATTATTATTAATATTTATTGCACCCGCACTCTTGGCCGCAGCTCTAGGGTATTACGCATATCAACCATTAAAGCTGCCTGTTACGCCATTTGAATTCGAATTGAAGCAGGGTGGTAACCTGAAGAGCATGGCGCGCCAATTGCAGCAATCTGGGCTGCTGGAAAGCGACAGCGCATTTGTCTGGATGGTACGGTTGATGGGCAAATCATCCCAGATCAAGGCTGGCTACTATGAGCTTGAGCATCCGGTTTCACCCATGGAATTGCTGTCTATCTTTAGTAAAGGCGAGGTCATTCAGCGCAAGCTCAGTATTATAGAAGGGTGGACGTTCAGACAGTTCCGCGATGCCTTGAATGCCAACCCAGACTTGAAACACACCACTCTAAATATGACCGATGCAGAAATTCTGCTTCAAATTGGTGCAACAGAGGGGCATCCCGAGGGCTTATTTTTTCCTGATACCTATCGTTTTGCGGCCGGATCAAGGGATCTGGTGATATTCAAGCGCGCTTACCAGACCATGCAGCAGCGTTTGCAAGACGCATGGACTACCCGTGAAGCCAGTCTGCCGTTGCAAACTCCCTACGAAGCCCTGATTCTTGCATCCATTGTCGAGAAAGAAACGGGTACACCGAGTGATCGCCCGATAATTGCCGGTGTATTTATGAACAGGCTCAAGAAAAACATGCGGCTGCAAACCGACCCGACCGTTATTTACGGCATCGGCGAGAAGTTTGACGGAAACCTGCGCAAGCGCGATTTGCTTGCTGATACCCCGTATAACACTTATACCCGTTCCGGGCTGACACCAACGCCGATTGCATTGCCAGGCTTGGAAGCCCTGCAGGCTACGTTGCATCCAGCCAAGACGAGCGCGTTATACTTCGTAGCACGCGGAGATGGCAGTTCACATTTCTCCAATTCGTTGATACAACATAACCGGGCAGTCATTCAATTCCAGATCAAGAAAAAATGAAAAAAGCAAAATTCATCACTTTCGAAGGCATGGACGGTGCGGGAAAAAGTACCCAGTTGAAGTGGTTTTCCGGGATATTACGCCAGCGCGATATTGACCTGGTCGTTACCCGTGAACCGGGTGGCACGCCCTTGGGAGAGCAGTTACGCGAGATATTGTTGAATCAGGAAATGAGCATTGGCACCGAGGCGATGCTGATGTTTGCCGCCCGTCTTGAGCATATCGAGCAGGTCATCAAACCTTCGTTGCAGGCCGGGAAATGGGTGATTTCAGACCGCTTCAGCGATGCCAGCTTTGCCTATCAGGGCGGCGGACGCAATATGGATTGGGGCAGGTTGCGCCAGCTTGAGCAATGGGTGCATCCCGACCTGCAACCCGATTTGACGCTGTTTTTTGATGTGCCGGTCGAGGTGGCCAGGCAACGTTTGTCGAACAATGTCTCGCTGGATCGTTTTGAGCAGGAACAGTCGGATTTCTTCGAGCGTGTGCGATCAGGCTATCATCGTCGGGTGAAGGAAAATCCCCAGCGCTATGTCGTGATCGACGGTGCCCAATCGCTGGACAAGGTCAGGCAGCAACTGGAAGAAATTATTAAATCGTTATGAGTGAAATTTACCCATGGCAGCAGGATCACTGGAAGCGTTTGCAGGAGCTCTGCAAACGCCCCCCGCACGGCTTGCTGTTCAAGGGTAACAAAGGCATAGGCAAGCTCGACCTAGCGTTGAATTTTGCGCAGTCTTTGTTGTGTGGGCAGCCCGGTATGGACCGGCTTGCCTGCGGCAAGTGTCACTCCTGTCACTGGTTCGGACAAGGCTCGCACCCCGATTTCAGGCTGATACAGCCTGAGGCTTTGAGCCAGGAAAGTGATGATGGCGAGGAGATCAAGCCTGCTTCAGGCAAGAAACCTAGCAAACAGATTTCAGTTGATCAGATACGTGAATTGGCCGATTTTCTCGGTATGTCGGCTCATCAGGGGGGCCGGCGCGTAATCGTGGTTCATCCTGCCGAGGCGATGAACATCAACGCGGCGAATGCGCTTTTAAAAAACCTTGAGGAACCCCCGCAGGGGATGTTGTTCATCTTGGTATCGCATAAGCCCCAGCAGTTATTACCCACGATACTCAGCCGCTGCCTGTCATTTGCGTTACCGTCGCCCGATGTTGCGAGTGCCGTCCGTTGGCTGGCAGGGCAGGGTGTGAAAACCCCCGTTGATGCGCTGGCTGCCTCGGGATTCTCCCCGTTGCAGGCGGCTCAATTCAATGAGCAGATTGGCGGCGAAGAGCGCGAAAAATTGTTGCGCGCACTCTGCCAGCCCACAACGCTGGATGTGTTTGCGCTGGCAGAGTTATTGCAGAAGACAGAGCAGGTACAGGTCGTACAATGGCTGCAGCAATGGTGTTACGACCTGAACTCGATGAAGCTGGCAGGCAAGCTGCGCTACCATTCCGGCGAGGAGGCCGTGATTGCGAAGCTGGCCGGGCCGGTTGCCCCATTAAACCTTGCCCGGCTGCAAAAGTACCTGCAAACCGCCAAGCGCGAATCACAGCATACCCTCAACCCGAAACTGTTTTTCGAATCAACCCTGCTGGTTTACTGCCAGCTGATGCAAGCTTAACCATGCCTTTCGTTGATTCGCACTGCCATATCAACTTTCCGGAACTTGCTGCCAATATGGACAACGTTCTAGCGCAGATGCGCCAGAACGAGGTGGTGAGCGCGTTATGTGTTTCGGTGAATTTGGCTGACTTTCCGCAAGTGCTGGCACTGGCAGAGCAGTACCCACACATATACGCTTCTGTAGGGGTGCATCCCGATTATGAAGGTGTTGAAGATCCCGATGTAGTCAGATTGCTGGAATTGGCTAAGCATCACAAGGTCATTGCGATCGGCGAAACGGGACTGGATTACTTTCGACTCAAGGGTGATCTGGAATGGCAGCGCGAGCGTTTTCGCAACCATATCCGTGCCGCACGCGAGAGCGGCAAGCCGCTGATTATCCATACCCGCGAAGCTGCAGCAGATACTTTACGCATCATGGCAGAGGAGAGGGCGAGCGAAGCGGGCGGAGTGATGCATTGCTTTACCGAGACGTGGGAAGTAGCCGAGGCTGCGCTGGCGATGGGCTTCTACATCTCCTTTTCCGGTATCGTTACGTTCAAGAATGCCAAACAGCTTAAGGAAGTCGCCCTGCGAGTGCCTCTGGAGCGCATCCTGATTGAGACCGATGCCCCTTATCTGGCACCCGTTCCGCACCGTGGTAAGCTCAATCAGCCTGCCTATGTGAAGCATGTGGCTGAGGAAATCGCCACGTTGCGCGGTATCAGTCTCGATGAGATAGGGTACACCACGACAGAGAATTTCATGAAACTATTCAAATTGGAAGCAGTCAACCAGTAAATTTTCGAGCGAAATTATTGACAGGAAGTCGAATATCCCTATAATGCGCAACTCGTTTCGCGGGAGTAGCTCAGTTGGTAGAGCGATACCTTGCCAAGGTATAGGTCGAGAGTTCGAGACTCTTCTCCCGCTCCAAATCTGAGGGAAAGCATTCTGGCTTTCCCTCACTCATTTCAAAAAGTAATTTTGCATTACGGCGAGATAGCAAAATGGTTATGCAGCGGATTGCAAATCCGCCTATCCCGGTTCGATTCCGGGTCTCGCCTCCAATACATGCCCGGGTGGTGAAATTGGTAGACACAACGGACTTAAAATCCGTCGCTCGAATAAAATCGGCGTACCGGTTCGATTCCGGTTCCGGGCACCAAATCAAATAGTTGCTGTGTTTTATAGGCCATTCTTCGGAGTGGTCTTTTTGATTTATGGGGCACTGGCGGGGCACTCCCGGAAAAACATTTGAGATACATCACAGCAAGTCAGCACCGATGCGGTCAGTTTGTGGATTGCTTTGGCTGGTTTCGATGCGTGTGTTTTGAAGTTTAGCTATGTGGCGATGATTTCAATGACTTGAATTACTTCAGCGTGCCAGCAGAATGTCAGGAGAGGCACTGTGACCTTCCGGTTCTCGGCCTAAACAGACACCCGTCCCATCAATCAGCTTGCCATGAAGCGGTCAGTCGTGAACGAGTGCAATGACCCATCAAGAGACATTTACCTGAAAATAGCGGGCACTTCAACTCACATTATGCGGCCACACCACGTCAGCGGTGAATCCACCGAAGTGGACATTGTTAATGTGCAAAACACGGATTGACGTTAGAATTTGCCAAGTTCATCAAGACCATCAGGATCGCAACAGCCATGCTCCAAGCAGCTAACCTTAAAACGTCTCCACTATGAACAAACAACAACTCGCCGCCAAAATCTGGGAATCGGCCAACCAGATGCGCTCCAAGATCGAAGCCAACGAATACAAGGACTACATCCTCGGATTCATCTTCTACAAATACCTATCCGACAAATTGGTGCGCTTCGCGAAAGGCGAGGACTTCAGCGACGCGGAACTCCGCGCGCTCTCAGAGGAGGACACGGAAACCGTTGACCACATCAAGAGCAATATCGGCTACTTCATCGCCTACCAGCACCTTTTTTCCACCTGGATCGAGCACAAGGGCGACTTCGATGTCTCGCATGTGCGCGATGCCCTCTCTGCCTTTAGCCGCCTCATTCACCCGAACCACAAGCGCCTTTTCGAGGGCATTTTCAAGACGCTTGAAACCGGCTTGAGCAAGCTCGGCGATACCGCCGCGAAGCAGACCAAGGCCATCAGCGAGCTGCTCCAGCTCATCAAAGACATCCCCATGGATGGCAGGCAGGGCTACGATGTGCTCGGCTTCATCTACGAATATCTCATCAGCATGTTTGCCGCCAATGCGGGCAAAAAGGCGGGCGAGTTCTACACGCCGCACGAGGTTTCCGTGCTGATGTCCGAGATCATCGCGCACCATCTGAAGGATAGGGAAACCATCCAGATTTACGACTCCACCAGCGGCTCCGGCTCGCTCTTACTCAATATCGGCCAGTCCATCGCCAAGCACATGGCGGATAAGGACAACATTAAATACTTCGCCCAAGAGAACAAGGAAAACACCTACAACCTCACGCGCATGAACCTCGTCATGCGCGGCATCCTCCCCAGCAACATCGTCACCCGCAACGCCGACACCTTGGAAGATGATTGGCCGTACTTTGACGATCAAGACCCGGTTAATACCTACAACCCGCTGTACCTCGACGCCGTCGTTTCCAATCCGCCCTATTCGCAACCATGGGACCCGCAGCACAAAGACAGCGATCCCCGCTACGCCCGCTTCGGTCTCGCGCCCAAGACCAAGGCCGACTACGCCTTTCTGCTGCACGACCTTTACCATCTCAAGCCGGACGGCATCATGGCCATCGTCTTGCCCCACGGTGTCCTGTTCCGTGGCGGAGAGGAAGGCGCAATCCGCAAAAACCTCATCGAGAATAACCACCTCGAAACCATCATCGGCCTGCCGCCCAACATCTTCTTCGGCACCGGCATCCCCACCATCATCCTCGTGCTCCGCCAGAAGCGCGAGAGCAGCGATGTCCTTATCGTGGATGCCTCCAAGGGCTTCGCCAAGGAGGGGAAAAGCAACAAACTCCGCGCCTCCGACATCAAGAAAATCGCCGACACCGTGATCGGGCGCGTCACCGTGCCGCGTTACAGCCGCCTCGTTCCCAAGACCGAGCTGCAGACCAATGATTACAACCTCAACATCCCGCGCTATGTGGACTCGTCCGACCCCACCGAGAGTTGGGATCTCTATGCCTCCATGTTCGGCGGCATCCCGCAAAGCGAGTTGGATGATTTGGCTGTCTTTTGGCAGGCCTTCCCAAGCCTGCGCTCGGCGCTGTTTTCCGAAAACGGCACGCCCTACGTCGCGCCACAGGTGGAAGACCTCGCCCAGGCCACCCGCGAACATCCCGAGGTGAAGAAATACGGCAAAACATTCACCACAGCCTTTGCCGATTTCACGCCCTGGATGCGCTGCGCATTGCTGGAGCAGATGCTCACCCTTCAGATTCCCCGGCAGGAGGCACTCATCAGCGAAGAGCTATTTGCCCGCCTCGCCCCGCTGCCGCTCATCGACCGTTACCACGCCTACCAAATCCTCGACGATCACTGGCAACCCATCGCCATTGATCTGGAAATTCTCCAGACCGAGGGCTTCGATGCCTCCCGCGTCGTTGACCCCAACCTCGTCATCAAAAAGAAGGATGGCAAAGACGTTGAAGTGCAAGATGGCTGGAAAGGCCGAATCATGCCCTTCGAGCTGGTGCAGTCCACGCATCACAAGAAGGAGCTGGACGCGCTGCGCGAAAAGGAAACCCGTCTCAGCGAAATCACCGCCTCCCTTGAGGAAACCTTGGAGAGCCTCAGCGAAGAAGAAAAGGCCTTTGAGGCCGTCAACGACGCGGGCGACAAGTTCGTCAATGCCGCCGTCGCCAAGGAGGCAAAGCTCCTGCTTGCCGAGGCGAAACAATCAGGCGACTTCAATCCCGACTCCTACGAGGCCAAGATCATCCAGGCCGCCGACTTGCTCGCCAAGGAGAAAACTCTGAAAGCGGCAATCAAACAAGAGGCCGCAGCCCTCCACCTCGAGACCAAGAAAACCATAGAGACCTTGAGCGATGCGCAAGTGCACGAACTCCTCGAACGCAAATGGATCACGCCCCTCAGTGACGAGCTCCACCGCTTGCCCGATCAGCAGATCGATGGCTTGACCCGTAAGCTAGAAGGCCTAGTGGAAAAATACCGCATCACCTACGCCGACAACGCCCGCGAAATTCAGCAGACTGAAGCCGCGCTGGCGAGCATGATCGAGGAACTTGACGCGAACGAGTTTGACCTTAAAGCTCTAACGGAATTGAAAACCTTATTCACTGGGAGTGGGGGGCAGGTTAGTCCAGAAAGACTGAAGCCAGCGATGCTCCAAAAGATGTTCCCGCAACCCGGCGCCACCACCCCCGAAATCCGATTCAAAGGCTTTTCAGGCGATTGGGTGGAGAAGAAGCTAGGGGACTCAACCACAAACGTTGCCAACAATACTCTGTCAAGAGCCAACTTAAACTATCGTTCGGGTTTAGCTAGAAACATCCACTACGGGGACATTCTGGTCCAATACGGAGAAGTGTTAGACGTTCAAAATAATGGCATTCCATTTGTTTCGGACGATGCAGTAGCCACAAAACTGAGGTCCTCCAATTTGGCGAATGGGGATATTGTGGTGGCTGATGCGGCCGAAGACGAAATGGTTGGCAAATGCACTGAAATTCAAAATGTAGGCGATCAGATTGTGCTCGCAGGGCTGCACACGATTGCATTACGGCCACTGGCTAATTTCGCGCCTTTCTACCTTGGATATTATCTTAATTCGAATGCTTTCCACGACCAGTTACTTCCCATCATGCAGGGTACTAAAGTTCTTTCTATCTCCAAAACAGCCATAAAGCACACGGCCATCTGTTTTCCGATCGATGAAGCAGAACAACAAAAAATCGGCACCTACTTCTGCGCATTGGACAAGCTGATTTCAAAACGCGCAATCCAGCTCCAAAAGCTCCAGCAGATCAAATCCTCCTGCTTGAAAAAGATGTTTGTCTAAGCCTTTTGCCGATCACCCATGACCACCTTTTCCAAAGAATCCGAATTTGAAACTGCCGTGATCCACGAGCTGCGCCAGCGCGGCTGGGGCGATGCGGAAGTCATCAAGAACCCGACTGAGGCGGACTTGCTGGCGAACTGGAAGCAAATCCTGTTTGAGAACAATCGCGGCAAGGATCGGCTTAATGAAGTGCCGCTCACGAACAGCGAGATGCAGCAGATCATGGAGCAGATCACCGCGCTACGCACCCCGCTCAAGCTTAACGGTTTCATCAACGGTAAGACTGTCGCCATCACCCGCGACAATCCAGCGGACGGGCTGCACTTTGGCAAGGAAGTGAGCCTGAAAATCTACGACCGCCACGAGATTGCCGCAGGCCAGAGCCGCTACCAGATCGTGCAACAACCACGCCATGCCCGTGGCGCGCAGCTCCTCAATGACCGGCGCGGCGACCTCCTGCTGCTCGTCAATGGCATGCCGGTGATCCACATCGAGCTGAAGAAGAGCGGTGTGCCGGTGAGCCAGGCCTACAACCAAATCCAGAAGTATTCGCGTGAGGGGATTTTCAGCGGCATATTTTCGCTCGTCCAAATCTTCGTGGCGATGGAGCCAGCCGAGGCACTTTACTTCGCCAATCCCGGGCCGGATGGGAAGTTCAATAAGGACTACGCCTTCCACTGGGCGGACTTCAACAACGAGCCGATCAACGATTGGAAGACCTTCACCTCCAGCCTGCTGTCCATCCCGATGGCGCACCAGCTAATTGGCTTTTACACCGTGGCGGATGAGTCAGACGGCGTGCTCAAAGTGATGCGCAGTTATCAGTACTACGCCGCTCACGCCATTTCCGACAAAGTGGCCAAGACGGATTGGAAAAACCCGAACCGTCTGGGCGGCTACATCTGGCACACCACCGGCTCGGGCAAGACGATGACGAGCTTCAAGTCTGCCCAACTCATCGCCAATTCCAAGGATGCAGACAAGGTGGTTTTCCTGCTCGACCGCATCGAGCTGGGCACGCAGACGCTTGCGAACTACCGCAACTTCGCCGGAGACGGCAACCAAGTGCAGGCCACGGAATACACGGGAGTGCTCGTGAAGAAACTCAAGAGCACCGATCCCGCCGATACCCTGATCGTTACCTCTATCCAGAAGATGAGCCGACTCAAGGATGAGGAGGACGGGCTGAAAGCGCACGATCTGGAAACCATGCGCGCCAAGCGCATTGTGTTCATCGTTGATGAATGCCACCGCTCCACCTTTGGCGACATGCTCATCGACATCAAAAAGAGTTTTCCCGGCGCGGTTTTCTTCGGCTTCAGCGGCACGCCCATCCACAAGGAGAACGTCCGCAAGGACAACACCACGACCGATGTCTTCGGCGATGAGCTGCACCGCTACAGCATCGCCGACGGCATCCGCGACAAGAACGTACTCGGCTTTGATCCCTACCAAGTGCTCACCTATCGCGACCGCGATCTGCGTGAGGCCGTCGCGCTGGAAAAAGCCAAAGCTTCAACGCCGCAAGAAGCCTTTGCCGACCCCAAGAAAAAGAAGGTTTTCAATCGTTACATGAACGACGTGCCGATGGCGGGACACCGGGATAGCTCCGGCATCTATCAAACCGGTATCGAAGACCATCTGCCCGACACCCAATACAGCCGCGACGAACACCATAACGCGGTGGTTCAAGACATTGCCGACAACTGGATCACCCTGAGCCAAGGCAGTAAATTCCACGCCATTTTTGCCACGAGCAGCATCCCGGAAGCCATCAGCTACTACCGCCTGATGAAGGCGCAGTGCCCGGAGTTGAAAATCACCGCGCTTTTCGATCCGCATATCAGCGATGAAGACGGCGGCGCTGATCCCGTCTTCAAAACGGAAGGCCTCGTCGAAATTCTGGACGACTACAACGCATCCTACGGGCAGAAGTTCGACCTTGGCAGTCACGCCAATTTCAAAAAAGACCTCGCCGCGCGTCTCGCTCACAAAGCGCCCTACATCCGCATCGAAGCCGAACCTTCGATGCGGCTCGATCTGCTGATCGTGGTGAATCAAATGCTTACCGGCTTCGACTCGAAATGGGTGAACACGCTCTACCTCGACAAGCTGTTGGAGTATGAAAACATCATTCAGGCGTTCTCTCGCACCAACCGCCTGTTCGGGCCGGACAAGCCCTTTGGCACCATCCGTTACTATCGCAAACCGCATACGATGGAGCGAAACGTCGCTGCCGCCGTAAAGCTTTATTCCGGCGACAAGCCCATAGGTCTCTTCGCGGATCGCTTGCCGATGAACTTGGAGCGGATGAACGCAAGCTTTGCCGAAATCACCGCTATTTTCAGCACAGCGGGCATCCCTGATTTCATGAAGCTGCCGGATGATCTTGCGGCGCGCGCGGCCTTTGCCAAGCAGTTCAATCAATTCTGCGCCATCCTTGAGGCCGCAAAGATCCAAGGCTTTACTTGGGAGAAATCGGTTTATGAGTTCGGCGAGGATCCCAAGACGCAAGTCACGCTCGATATTAGTCACCATCAATATCTGACGCTTTTGCAGCGCTACAAAGAACTGGGTGTGGGTGGCGGCGGCGGTGGCGAAAGCATTCCCTTCGAGATCGACAGCCACATCACCGAGATCGACACGGGCAAGATCGACGCCGACTACATGAACTCGCGCTTTGCAAAGTATTTCAAAATCCTGCAAAGCGGTGACGAGCAGGCCAAAGAAGCGACCTTGGCCGAGCTGCACCGTTCCTTTTCATCGCTCTCCCAAGAAGAGCAAAGAATCGCCGAGATTTTCCTCCACGACATCCAGCGCGGCGACGTCCAGATCGATCCCCATCGCACCTTCCGTGAATACCTCACCGACTATCAGGACAAGGCAAAGAATCAGAAAATCGCCGCCCTTGTGGCTCTACTCGGGATGGATAAAGCGAAGCTCATCGCCCTGATGAACACCCATGTCACCGAAGCCAATCTAAATGAATATGGTCGATTTGATGATTTGCGGGAAACTGTCGATCAGCAAAAGGCAAAAGCCTACTTTGAAGGCCTGGAAGGTGAAACGCTCCCGATGTTCCGGGTAAAAATCAAAGCTGCCAATCTGCTGCAAAGGTTTATCCTCGAAGACGGCTTTGAACTCGAAGAGACGGATCATTCCTCATGATCTAGCTCGGCTCACTCGACGCCATCGTCGCCAATCTGCCCTTCAGCTATCTTGACGAGTTGGGTCTGTCACTTTTGGCGTGAACATCAGAGCGTGCGTTCAAGGCGAGATCCCAAAAAATTGAGCGTCTCTTTCGGGCACGAAGCGGAAATGAGAACCATAAATTAGACTACCCAATAACTGCCATTCGCCTACGTCTCCATTGGCCGAGCAGCAGAACTTCATGGTAATAGACCTAACGGGCCGATGAGTGTCATCAGCAGAAGTTCAGTGCCTCTCTTGGCCAAGCACTGTCACCACATTTCCCAACACCTAAAAAGTATCTCCATATCCTCAGCCAATTTCTCCAAAACTTGTTCACAAAAGGCGAAATTTCACCTGTTGATGCCCCGATATTGCCCTATGTATCGTCAGTTAGCTTTTAACTTGCTGAAATATAAGTAAACTAATATTAGTTTCTTCGGATTGCTAATCAAGTGTTGTTATTTATTCTGGTTTGCGCCATGATGTTTGCCTGATTTTCTGATTCAACAGCGGGGCAATATGGCTAACATTGAAAAGCGCATAAGTGAGGATGGTTCTACTTCGTATCGCGTGAAGATTCGATTGAAGGGGCATGCACCAGAATCAGCAACATTTAGCCGTAAGACCGATGCCAACGAATGGGCGAAAAAGACTGAGGCCGATATTAAGGCAGGTCGCCACTTCGGGATCAGCAAGCGCCACACTGTTGCGGAATTGTTTGACCGTTACGAAGCCAGCGAAAAATATCGCAAACTCAAATCGGCGGACTCGGTGAAGGCCAGACTTGACTGGTGGCGCGATCTCCACGGCGACTCTCTATTATCTGACATGACCCCGGACGTAATTGCCCAGGCGCGGGACAAGCTCAAGGAAACACCCAAGCAATTGGGCGGGGGGGTACGTTCAAATGCGGATGTAAATCGCACGTTGGCTGCGCTATCGAGCGCCTGCAGCTATTGTGTGACAGAGTTGGGATGGCTGGAACGCAATCCACTGGAGAGGGTATCAAAGGGTTCCGAGAGCAAAGGCCGTGTGCGCTTTTTATCTGATGAAGAGCTGCCGCGTTTCCTGAAGGCTTGCCGGGAATCCAGCAGAGCTTCGTTATACCTTGCCGTGGTGCTGTCGCTGACTACAGGCGGTCGGCAATCTGAGGTGATGGGACTGCGCTGGGCACAGATCGACTTGAAACGTCGGACGGCCATGTTGGGCGACACGAAAAACGGCGATGCGCGTGTGCTGCCATTGTCCGGTGAAGCGATTGGATTACTGCAAGAGCGCGCCAAGGTGCGGAGCCTGACTGATGATCGTCTGTTTCCACCGACAGCGGCAGCCAAGAAGGCGGAATACCTTGACCTTCGTCAGCCGTTTGCCGCTGCACTGAAAGCCGCAGAAATCGAGGATTTTCACTGGCACGACCTGCGCCACACCGCCGCGAGTTACTTGGCTATGGCCGGGACTAGCCCACTTGAGATTGCCAAGATACTCGGGCATCGCACCATGGCGATGGTGGCGCGGTATTCGCACCTATCGCCGGATCGAGTAATCGCCCTGGGCGATATGCTGGCTGAACGCATGGGCATGGGGGTGGCATGATGAGTAAAGATTACGTGCCACTGTATCCCTTGCTGGAGAAGTATTGGGACAAGCCGTTAGCTAAAGTGCCAGCGGTGTTACGGGATAGAGTGTGTCGGTTATTTTGGAACACAACATGGGACAAAGCGGATATTGAGATACGACAAGATGCAATCCGGTGCCATGATGTTTTATGCGACGACACCCAAGAAATGAATACGTGGCACCAACTTTTCCTTTATGCCAAAAACACATCAGAAGACGGTTTAGATGATGGGATATTGCACTGCATTATTGAAGAAGCAAAGAACAACGGAAACGCTGCTGCAGCCTGCATTCTGAAAGACCACGTTGCTATTCCATTGGCAGAGCTTCTTGATGGCAACATCTTCCCCTTTCCACACTGGCCTAACACAGAGCCGTTACTATGGCGCAAGCTGTACGAGTTCAGCAAGACACTATCCACCATGCGAGACACAGCAAAAAAGAACAAAGACTATGCAGTTGTTCTTGCGCTGGATGATGTTTCTGCACAATTAGAACTCATCCTGGATATTGACCGTGACCGTATTGGTGATCAGGTTGTGGCAGCGTATGAAGCAGAAAATACTCAGCAAGCCGCACCTGTGGAGCAAGCCGCGCCTGATGCTGTGATGGGCACGTCCAGTAAAGATTGTAATGTGCCAACGACAGGCAAGGGTAAGGCAGGGCGACCAAAGTCTATTGAAAAAAAGGTAATCGCTGTGCGACAAATGATGGAGAGGTTAGAGAAGGCCGCTTCAACTCAATTCAATCCACAAGCCTTGCGTGGCAGTGCCGCCGATTTACTTGCTGCCTGTCAGCGATTCGAGAAGAGCAACAACATAGAACCAATGCTATTTAGCACGTCTCAAGACACGTTCAACAATTGGCTAAGGCGTGCCGGATATAGTTTCCCTACAGGGCGAACATTAGATTATGAAAAAAACTATTGGACGCAATTAGTGGTGAAAGCCACGGTTTAATTGTACCAATAATTATTTGCGGGGTTTATTGCAGTGACAAACTGTAACCCTTTCCAGTATTGATTTTTACGAAATACGAAACCCAGTTTTTAATTGGGTTTTCTATTTTTCACTGCATTTTTTCTCTGAAAGAACACCCCAACAATACGCCCAGAAATTCCGCATTTGCTGGAATACAGGAGCGTATATCATGCAAGAATTACAAGCCGCAGCAAACACACTTCCAAGACTTTCAACCGTTAATAATCTGCCAAGCCAGTTTCCGTTGGCAAACCTGACCGTCCCAGCAATTCACGGGCATATTTTCAAATCACAAGACCGCTTCGACAGCAAAGGCCGCAAAATTCCCGGCAACGGGTTGGCTGCGGCTGGCGCAATCATCAGGCGTGGTCGCAAGGTTCTAATCGACGTTGACCGCTATGGCGCCTGGCTGTCCGGTTCCGCTGGGGGGCCGAAATAATGACCGCCCCCAAGAAAGCAAAAAACCCACAAGGCAGGCAGGCCAAGGGGGTTTTCAATACAACATCAAGCGCAACCATTCTCACCGATATGCTCGAATTGATCAAGCCTGTTCTGTTGGCTGGCAAGAGTATTCGCCTGATTGATTTCCCACCGGAGCAACGCCCGTATGTAGTCGGCGCCATCGCTGTGCTGCGCGACGAGTTGCCGATCCACACCGGTTGGCAAACCATCCGCGAATCGCACTTGTCGCAAACTAGGCTACGCGCGCTGCGTTATAGGATCCCCGGCGAATTTCTGCGGGAGGACGGCCATGAGTAATGGATTGTCAAACGCGCTGACCAGCATTCCCACCATTGAGCAAGCTCTGAGCTTCATCCTCGCCGATGACCGTGACATTTGGATCGAATGCGGCATGGCGATTAAGGCAGAACTGGGCGATGCAGGCTTCGACGCATGGGATAGTTGGAGCGCGACTGCTGATAGCTATCGGGCACGAGACGCTGCGGCATCATGGAAATCATTTAAGGCATCCGGCGGTGTGAGCATCGGCACATTGTTTCACCATGCCAAGCAATACGGCTATCAGTGCAACACCACCAGCAAGCCGATACCACCAACACCAGATGAGCTTGCCCAACGACAGGCTAAGCGTAAGGCTGAAGCCGATTTGCTGGAGACGCGGCGCACGGCAGCTGCGAACAAAGCAGAAGCAATCTGGAATGCACCGACAAGCGCATTGGAAGCAGGTTGCCCGGCTGTAATCGAGCATCGATACCTTAAGCGAAAAGGTATTCAACCTCATGGTTCAAAGGTATTTCGTGGCAGTTTGGTCATCGGCGGTATGGACTGCAACGGCGCACTGATGATACCGATGAAGCTGCACGGAAAGATAATCAGTCTGCAATTTATCAGCAGCAAAGGTGAGAAGCGATTTTTGCCAAACGGTGAGAAAGGAGGTTACTTAATCGGCAAGATTGAGGCTGGCAAACCAGTCTGTATCGCCGAAGGATTCGCAACTGGCGCCAGTATCCACGAAGCCACCAACCATGCCGTGATCGTCGCATTTGATGCAGGCAACCTTCGCAAGCTCGCGGAAGCATTGCGGGAAAAAAATCCTGGTGCTGTAATAATGCTGTGCGCTGACGATGATGAGAGCGGAGCAGGGCAGCGCAAAGCAACTGAAGCGGCGCAAGCGGTAGGTGGATTGATTGCCGTGCCGGAATTTGATGAGCCACGTCTGGGTGGATGTAAGGACTTCAATGATATGGCAACGCTCTACGGCCTGGATACCGTGAAGCATGCCATTGAAGTAGCGAAGCCTGTAGGGCAAAAATTCGCCACCGTAGGATTGCATATTAGCGATTCAGTTAGTGGCGACAATACCGTCGTACCACCCGCACCGCCCGAGCCGCTCCCTACGTTGCCTGATGTACAGGCATTTGATTATGCCTACTTGCCGGATGCGCTGCGCGGCTATGTGCGGGATATTTCCGAACGGATGCAATGCCCTCCCGATTTTGCAGCGGTTGGCGTGCTGGTGATGACGGCGACCATCGTCGGGCGCAAGGTCGGTATCCGCCCAATGAAGCACAACGACTGGACCGTGATTCCGAACCTTTGGGGCGCGGTAGTCGGTAATTCCGGCGTGATGAAATCCCCTACATTGGCGGCGGCTTTATCGCCCATTAAAAAGCTACAGGCAGCGGCTTACGATGCATTCAACAAGGCAAAGGCCAAACATGACAATCAGGCTGAAGTTGCCAAATTGCAACAGTCTGTCAACAAAACCGAAGCGCGGAAGAAACTAAAGAGCAACAAAACCGCTGATGTCTCTGGGTTGCTGCAATCTACCGAAGCAGACGATGTGCCTATCCTGATGCGATACATAACCAACAATGCCAGTTATGAGGCCTTGGGCGAATTACTGATGGAAAACCCCAACGGCTTGCTGGTGGAAGCGGATGAGATCATCGGACTGTTGAAACAGCTTGATGCCGGCGGCCAGGAAGTGGCGAGATCGTTCTATCTGACAGCGGCTGACGGCGACAAGCCCTACACCTTCGACCGGATCATGCGCGGCAAGGGACTGCACATTGACGCGCTGTGCCTTTCCATCATCGGCGGCATTCAACCCGGAGTTCTGGCTGAGTATGTGCGGCAGGCCACCGGTGGCGGCGCGGGGGCGGACGGATTGTTGCAACGCTTCGGGCTGATGGTGTACCCGGATATTTCGCCAGACTGGAAAGAGGTAGATCGGTATCCTGACAGTACATTGCGGGAAGCGGTGAACCTGCTGGCCGAAAGGCTGGACAACCTGAATCCTGCCGAGATCGGCTCGGAATTTGACCCTTATGGCGGTGTGCCGTACCTGCGCTTTGACGATGCGGCGCAAGCGCTGTTTTCAGAATGGCGTGCTACTTTGGAAACGCGGCTACGATCTGGCGAAGAACATCCGGCTATCGTGTCGCATCTCTCGAAATACCGGAAGCTGATCCCCTCGCTGGCGTTGATAAACCACCTTTGCGATAGCAGGCAGGGCGCAGTCAGTGAAGAGGCATTGATGCGCGCTGTCGCCTTCAGTGAGTACTTGGAAAGTCATGCACAGCGGATATATAGCTACGCCACCCGACCGGATATTGACGCAGCCAAGACGCTTCTGAAGCGGTTGGCCAGCGGCAAGTTGTCCAATCCGTTCAAGACGCGGGATATTTATCGTGCCGGCTGGGCTGGCCTTGAAACTCCGGCCAAGGCACAAGCGGCCATTGAACTGCTGATGGAATACCGACACCTGCATGAAAGGGTAATGGATACAGGCGGGCGACCAACAAGCCACTTTTACCTGAATGAAGCGGTGACAGCATGAACTACCTTGCCAGATTGAAGCAGCTTGAAGATGAAAATATTTCACGCCACGCCCCTGATATAGACCTGCCAAAACCGCCAAAAGCCCCTTTTGTCAGTTTTGGCGGTACGGGTACGGGGCATATTGAGAAAAAAATTATTGATAGCGAAACACCTAAGCCGGAAACACTACAGGATCGGCAGCGGGAAGCGCGGCGGCAAAAAGTTATTGCCATGCTGGAAGCTGCACCCGGTACACAACGGGCAATCTACACCGACACCGACAGCGATCCACAAAATGTCATTCTTGCGATTGCAGTCTGTCACATCGCCACCTGCGAAATGCTGATACAGAAGGGTAAATATGACGCATTCCGGCTGTTGGAATTGATTGAGCGGATGGGGGTGCAGAATGTCCACTGAGATCGAATCCAGCGGAAACCATTTGCCGGAAACATTCGACCAACAAGGAAACCCGCTGACTCCTACCCCCCTGAAAATTGACCTCCGGGATGCGGCTGCAATCCGGCGCGAGCTGGGTTCTGTTTACCGTGATATGCGGGCGAAGCGGATAGACCCGGCGGACGGTACAAAGCTCGCCTATGTGCTGGATGCAATCCGCAAAGCCTATGAAGCCGAAGTGCTGGCGGCGCGGCTGGAAATTTTGGAAAGGACGCTTAGAAAATGAAATCAGATGCCATCACCAAAGGATACGAATCCTTAACAAATAAGCAGCGGGCAGCGTTGTTCTTTCAGTACGCAACCCAAGGCGATGAGCTTGAAGTTGTTCGGGTATTGTCGACTGTGCCGAAGAAGTCTTACACCATGAATGACGAGGAATTTATTAAGTGGTCAGCGGGGCTTTCAAAATTAGCCAGTGCATTTGCCCAGGAACACTGGATTGCGCGCCATTGGTTAATGGCTTCTGCATTGCGAATGAATGCACTCATTTCAAAGACCCCAGAAAATTGGGATGCGTGGAATAAGGCTTTAAATGAGGTTCAATACTGGCAACAATTCTTGCTCTCAATGGATGCTGCATTGAGCGCTGTAGCCAAACAACACGGATTCGATTTGCTGAGCATCTACCAAAGGGCCAGGACGATGCCTTATTCGACCAAAGCTGGCGAAGTCACTGCCGATCCTGAATTGATTGCGATCTGGATAGATACGCTCAACTATATGCTCGAACCATCGTAATGTGGGTAAGGTTGCTGGTACTAGTTGAAATCAACCAATCCTCCGTAAGCAGCAACTTGATATAGGGGGAAATGGCACGCCAATCGTGTTTCAGTTGCACTTCAGTGCTATTTAATGCACAATTCGTCCGTGGCTGATGCGATTTCTATTCGCGCCTCAAGCAGCCTTCACCACCCCCACTGAATCAAACATCCGAAATGACCTGCCGATCTTTGGCTAGGGGATACGGCTTTAGTTTTTTCCTGGTCGCTCTGACAAAGGAGACTCTTCATGTCTAACAAAACCAACAAATCATTACTTTCACCAAAGTTCGCTTTAGCGCTTCAGTTCGCCAACGAGATCCACAGCAAGCAATCCCGCCGAGGTTTGGGAGCACCTTATATCTCCCACTTGATGGCGGTGAGTGGTTTGGTGATGGAATACGGAGGTAATGAAACACAAGCCATTGCCGCGTTGTTGCATGATTCCGCTGAGGACCGCGGCGGGCGACCCATGCTCGAGACTGTTCGCGTCCTTTTCGGTGCCAAAGTTGCTAAGATCGTAGAAGCCTGTACTGATACTTTTGATGATCCTAAACCTGAGTGGCCGCCTCGCAAGAAAGCCTATTTGAAGGCGATGAAAAAGAAGCCAGGCTCAACGAAACTGGTGTGCTGTGCGGATAAGTTGCACAACATCAGCAATACACTGCGCGACATCAGAGCAGTAGGCGCGACAACCTGGAAGAGGAAGATGGCGAAAACCGAGAACAACACCAGCACAAAGCAATGCTGGTACTACCTCGGCTGCCTAAAATCACTTTCTAAGAGATGGAACAATCCAATCCTTAACGAGTTCGCTCGCTCGGTGGTGGTGTTGTGTGAGCAGGTTGGAACTGACGAGGATGTTTCTAAAGCGCGTCAACTAGCCGGAGGTGAATGATGAACGCTATTCCAATCCCGGAAAACACAATTGGCCGAGTCGGCATGGTGGCAGCTCTGAAACGTGTAGGAGATTCAGACATTGGCAAACTGGTCGTGCTGCGAGAGCCAGCAGGTATGGTTACGTCGCTGGTCGGTAGCAGCAAACCGGTGTTTGCATGGCTTGCTCAGGCACTTGGCGAACCTGTTGATTGTCATGGTAAGCAAAGCCGTAGCATTTATGTGGCAGATCGCTGCCTGATTCCTATCAGCGAAATGACTGATGCGGACATTGAGATCATTTCACGTTCACAGGCTCAAGCCGATTTTGACTCTGCGTTGCAAGAATTGAAGGTGCTCATTGATAGGAACGATATTGCGCCAGTGGAGCTTGAGTATTTTGTGGATAAGGCTGGTGCACAGTTCTTTATCGAACGGGCGCTTGAAGTGGTTGCGGTTCCTGTCGCATTGAGGGAGATCGGTTTTTATCCTTCACCTGAATCTGATGATTCTCTCTTGTGGACTGGAATACATGAAGGTATGGAACTTCACTTTCTTGCGGGTGAGAAGTGGGTCGATAACTGGGTGATCGTGGGAACAGGTAAATCAAGACGGCAAGCCGTATGGGATGAACGGACTTTGCCCAGCCAAGCACCACGGGGAAAAATCGTCAGCACAGTTTTGTCTATTTGGCACACCGCATTCGGCTCGGCTGTGATACCAGACTGTCTTGCGCTTGGTGCGGTTTATGAGCGTCATCAGGAAGAGATGAGAAGTCTTAATCTAGGATTACCGAATTTGTGGGTTGATCCACAGATTTTTCGGACGGTACTCAAGTGGTTGCGTTCTCGCCACGCTCGAGCGACTAAAGATTTATTGACCCTGTCCTTTTCGGATAGATTGTTGCGTCTTGATGTTGAAGGCGTAGCCTATGGTTGCTCTGGTGACGGTCATTGGGTAGATGATTGCAAGGTTTACCTCTCCGACTTAGTGAATCTGTCCCAAAATATTTCCAGAAGTCGAAGTATTCGGCTGGTACGGGATGCCAATCACATTTTGGTGAACGGATACCCGATTGAAATTCAGGCATGAGAAGGATTAGAGTAATAATCCCACGTCGTGAGAATGATTTTTAAGGGGATGAATTCAGTGAAACGTTATCCAAAAATGCTTGAAGTAATCGACGACGGCAGCAAACCGCCGAAGCTGGGAACGTACACGCCACCGCTGCCCTATTTGGCAGGGAAGTCCAAGGCTATCAACAAGATTATTTCCGGTGGACAAACTGGTGCAGATCGCGCCGCGCTTGATTTCGCTATTGCACACAACATCCCGCATGGTGGCTGGTGTCCTAAAGGACGGAGGGCAGAGGATGGTGTTATTTCTTCGCGCTATCAGTTAAATGAAATGGCTACAGGCGACTACCTTAAGCGCACCAAGCAAAATATTACAGACAGTGATGCCACGCTGATTCTGAATTGTGGTGAATTGGATGGTGGATCATTACGGACGATGCAGTTTGCTCAGCAACTCAACAAGCCATTCATGATTGCGCAATTGGATCGCGATGATTTAGAAAATCAAATTAAAGAGGCCAGCAACTGGATTCATACAATTTGCGGCAGTTTGAATGTTGCTGGTCCACGTGAAAGCAAGCGACCGAGTGTGTATCGACTCAGCTACGATTTTCTCACACGTTTGTTTGAGTCGGGGTAACTGCAGATGAACTTTCTATTAGCCATTTTTGCACTGACTCTTCCATTACATGCATGGGCTGACTTCACTGGCAATGTTGTTGGCATAGCTGATGGTGACACCATCACAGTGCTGGGTGCGGACAAGATGCAGCACAAAATTAGATTGACTGGTATTGACGCGCCAGAGAAAAAACAACCCTTTGGCAATCGTTCAAAGCAAAACCTGAGCGATATGGTTTTCAATAAAACCGTGACCGTGGAAACCGACAAGCGCGACCGCTACGGGCGAGAGTTGGGAAAAGTGCTGGCTGGTAACAAGGATGTAAACCTTGAGCAAGTCCGCGCAGGCATGGCTTGGCATTACAAAGCCTACGAACGCACGCAAACGGCTACTGACAGGCAAGCCTACACAGCCGCTGAAAACTTAGCCAAGGCCACTAAACGTGGGCTGTGGGCTGATTCTGAACCAATACCACCTTGGGAGTGGAGGCATCCGAAATGACTGACCTGACAAAGTTTCAGCAATATCTGGATCTCGCTGATAGGCTTGTCGAGATTGCCAGCAAAGAACAGTTGGCAGAATGCGCAAGGCTATTAGCCCTGAATGTTGCCCACTATGAAATGCAGTATGGCGAGTTGCCCCTGGATGTAACACTAGCAACGACCTCTTCAGACAGACCCAATGACCAGCAGGCCGAGATGGTGGCTAAAGGCATGGAAACGATGGTGGGCGTGCTGGGCAACGTTATACAGGGGTTTGAAAGGCCGGTGAGCCATTAGGTGCACTTTTGAACGACGGCTTTCAGGCGATGATACCAGCGGCTTGCAGTTCCGATTTGTGCCAATTGCAGTCCTTCGAGAATATTCTCCAAAGCGGTCATACAAATTAGTGCGCTGATGATTAATAGTGTCATTCACCATCATCAGCGCACATTGAAAATACGCTTCACAACGCATCAAGCGGGCTGTTGACCTTTTTCGTTACCTCCAATACATGCGTATAGAGCATTGTGGTTTGAAGATTGCGGTGTCCGAGCAAGAGTTGAATCGTCCGAATATCGGTGCCGGCTGCGAGCAACTGCGTTGCAAACGAATGGCGCAGGGTGTGGACCGTTGCGTGCTTCATGATGCCTGCCCGTGTTACAGCCTGCCGGAACGCTTTTTGTATTGTTGAAGTCGATACATGCCAACGAGCCAATCGCCCGCTTTGACCCCATGGGCGACATACCTTAGAAGGAAACACGAATTGCCAAAAAAGTGATTCAGACGCTTTCGGATACTTTCGTTCAAGCGCACCTGGCAAAGGTGCCAAACCGGCACCTCGGTTCCGGTCATCGGTATGCAATTGTGCAACACGCATCAGGTGAGCCTGCAAGTCAGCTTTCAAACTGCCAGGAAGAACTGTAGTGCGATCTTTTGCACCCTTGCCGTTTCGAATTGAAACGATTGACGAAGAAAAATCTATATCTTTGATACGCAAGGTACAGCATTCCTCAACACGCAACCCCGATCCAAACATTAATCGGGCCATCAGAGCCGTTGAGCCAGACATTTTCGCCAAAACTGCTGAAACCTCACTTGGGGCCATTACCACCGGAATACGCTGGTGCTGTTGAATACGCTGGAAGCCGGGCATTTTATCGAGGGGTGTTTCCAACACATCCCGATAAAGAAATATGAGGGCGTTGAGTGCTTGTGTCTGCGTTGATGCAGACACCTCCCGTTGTACAGCCAAGTGGTTCAGGAACTGCGAAACTTCACCTTCACGAAGTTCTCGTGGATGACGTTTATTGAAATGGAAGATGAACTGGCGAATCCAGAAACGGTAGGCTTCCTCTGTGCGTTTGCTTAAATGTCTGCGGCGGCATACCTCATGAATTTGATCCATTAAGCGCGGTGGCTTACTTGTTTGAAGAGGATGGCCAGGCTGTTGATGACCCCATAAGTGTAACTCCTTGGTGGTGGTTAAAATGCTTGGCATTATACAAACCCATTCGGTCTGTACTATTATGCATATGAGGAACAATAAAAACGGGGGGTTTCAATGAATCAATCACTTACCGAAAATTTGCATTCCACACTATTATCAATAGTACAGACCGTTGGGTCTGTCTAATAACTGTTGGGCATAACAAACCGATAAGGAGAAGCGCTTATGTTCATCATAGATGTTCCCGCTGTTCCTCCGCAGGAAACATCCGTCGTGCTGGTGCAGGCCGCAAATACATCATCGCAGCCCGATTATCTGCTCAAGACCTGCGATGAGGTGCCAAGCGCGGGTGGTGCAGTTACGGCGATGAATACAGTTAATCCCGCAGGTTGGCTTGTAACCCAAGTAGTGCAGCAGCGTAGTCAGAGCATTACAAGAGAAGAATTGCATGCCATGATGGCTTCGGTCAGCCTCACTCAGGTACAAACCTATGCACACGGCAAACTGATTCCCCATACTACTGGTTCTGGAAGAGTGTTTTACGAGTACCGCTCCGAACCTGGCTATGTGGGCAAGGACCAGGCCATCTTCATAGCCGAATTCGAGGGCAAGCGCTACAAGATCATCGCCAATGTGGTCGTCTCCATGACCATCAACGAAAACGCCCCCCAATGTCCTGAATCCACTCTTATTGAGATCACCAAGCCTTCATCGGGTGATTCCGGCTTTGGCACGGGCTACAACCTGGTTTCCGTTTCTGTCAGCTATCAGCCCAACCCGGCGTTCGAGAGGGACGCCGCAAAAGCGCGGCGCCCCTCAACTTTACGTTGACGCTGTAGAAAAACTCAATTTCAAAAATACGGAATCGTAATGAGCAAATATCGGCCTCTCAAAACGCGCTATATTCGACGATCATCACCTTGGGAAGGGTTGAGTGACCCTCGAAAAATTATTCGTTCGACCCCTTACGGGGTTTTTCTACAGCCTCGTTATGCCTAAAGGAGAGTTCAGATGTTCACGCATATGGTGCCGGTTAAAAAGTTAATTCACAAAGCGCGAAATACCGATTACGAGCTCCTCGTATATCAGGTCGAGGAAACTGGCGAATACCGCATCTACGTTGCAAAAGGCGACTTTGGCATTGGAGATATTTTCACAGCTTCTCAAGAAGTAGTTCAGGACGCGAAGACCACGGCTGGAATCGATATTGTTGAAGAGCTCATTTCTACCGCCATTAATGACATTGACAACAATGAGTTTGATCTTTACTAAAAGGCATAACCCGGCAGTCGAGCGGGACTGTAATCTTCCCCCAAAATAGTTGACACCTCCCCCTAACGGAACGGAGGTGTTTTATGGGCAAATCAAGACCGCCAAAAGTGCATCGTTACAGCATGCACTTCAAGGCAACCGCAGTAC
>Ga0224495_10000257_pt1 | contig 42956 bp, 37 predicted proteins | sample SF_Jul11_sed_USG_FD_168128 | JGI IMG/M metagenome (GOLD analysis project Ga0224495, IMG submission 168128) | Sediment microbial communities from San Francisco Bay, California, United States - SF_Jul11_sed_USGS_4_1 | ecosystem: Environmental > Aquatic > Marine > Sediment | place: USA: California...
TAAAAAATCGTTCCCACTATTCCTCAAGGAATGTGAGTTTAGATTTAATTATGGAACGCCAAAACAACAACTGAAATTACTTAAGGAGTGGGCTGATATTTAGTGCTAATCTACTTCAGCCCCTAAAGAAGTTTATCTGTTGCATGTCCTGCAATGAGTTGATTTTTTGTAAATGCGTGCCATATGCTCAGGCACACTATCCGTAACCACGTCGATATTTCATAGTTGAATAATAAAGTTAGAGAAGGCCACGAGCATCCTGCCATTTCTGCGTTACTCGATCTGGTTGCGTTCAATAGCACTCCAGCCTTTGTAATGATGACCGAATAGACATCTGAAGGGCTATGCTGCTTAACTGAAACTTAAAGTATCTGTTCCCCTTTTGATTTACCCGTGCTCTATGCCCTCGGATTTATTGCCCGTCCAGATGCGAACTTCATTTTATTAAAGTTGCATCTGCCTATCCCCTCAGAATTCCCACTCAAATTGTAATATTATTGTAACAATTTTATAATATTATGATATACAAATAGTTGAGTTTAGGCTTAATCACAAGTTGGTATAGAGCATGTGTATTCACTTCGTATGAACAATTGATGGGGGATGAAATGAAATTCAATGATATCAATATAGGAAAGCGTCTGGCGATCACTGCTGGAGCCACAACGTTGTTGACCGTTGCGCTTTCAATTGCGGCTTATCAGTCTATCAGCGCACTGGCCAGTGAATGGAGCGGGTTCCGCAACACTTCGCTGGAACAATTCAAGGCCGTATCCCAAGGCAATGTCAAACTGGGTGATGCCATCCATCACTTCAAGAATTATCTGTTGCGGGGCAAAGACTACGAACAAAAATTTCTTTCCGACCTGGAAGGATTGGAGCAGGCGATGGCTATATATACCCAAAGCCACGATGAATCCACGGATCGCGAAAAACTTGCGTTGAAAAACATCAAAGAGGGTACTGAAGCCTATCGTGTTGCCATGAAAGAAGCGGTTAGATTGAAGGCCGCCGGTGCGTCGATCGAGGAGATCGATAAATCTATCAAGGGCGCGGACAAGCCACTTGCACAAGCGTTAATGGAATTGAACGAGGTCACGATTGAAGAAACAGGGGTGGTCAGCGCAACTATCACTAAAACTGCTAAGGATGGAAAGCGGGTTGTCATTGTGATTAGTTTGCTGGTGATTGCGATAAGCATACTACTTTCATGGTTGACAGCAATCGGTATCACCCGACCCTTAAAAGGTGCAGTAGCGGTGGCAGGGGCTGTTGCACAGGGTGATCTGACCCAGCGCATCGAAGTGAAGTCGATGGATGAAGTTGGCGCTTTGATGCAAGCATTAAAAGATATGAACGATAGTCTGTTCAGTATTGCCAGCGAAGTGCGCGCCACCACCGCGGGTATTACTACCGCCTCGCAGGAGATCGCGCAGGGCAATGCCGACCTGTCGCAGCGCACCGAAGAACAGGCCTCCAGCCTGGAAGAGACGGCCAGCAGCATGGAAGAACTCACCTCCACCGTGCGCCAGAACGCCGAGAACGCCAAACAAGCCAACCAGTTGGCCGCCAACGCCTCCGATGTTGCAGTCAAGGGCGGCAAAGTGGTGGGTGATGTGGTCGAGACCATGGCCTCGATCAGCACCAGCTCGAAGAAGATCGTCGACATTATTAGTGTGATCGAAGGCATCGCCTTCCAGACCAACATTCTCGCGCTGAATGCGGCGGTTGAGGCGGCACGTGCGGGCGAACAGGGTCGCGGCTTTGCCGTGGTGGCCGGAGAAGTGCGCAATCTGGCACAACGCTCTGCTGCCGCCGCGAAGGAAATCAAAGGATTGATCGACGACTCGGTAGACAAGGTAGACAGCGGTTCCAGACAGGTTGATCAGGCAGGCCAAACCATGAATGAAATCGTGCAGGCGGTCAAACGCGTCACCGACATCATGTCCGAAATCTCCGCCGCCTCGATGGAGCAAAGCAGCGGCATCGAGCAGGTCAATCAGGCCATCACCCAGATGGACGGGGTCACCCAGCAGAACGCCGCGTTGGTAGAAGAAGCCACCGCCGCCGCGATGGTGATGCAGGAACAGGCCGCCAATCTGCAATCTGCAATGAGCGTGTTCAAGCTCAATGGCGGTGCCGAAGTGGCACGGTCAACTCCGGCATCACCAGCTGGCGGGCAGTTGGCATCGCGTTCATCATCTCGCACTGTTGCAGCGCCTGCTAATCGTGTGCGCAAGCTGGCAAACAAATCAGGGGGAGCCGGCGGCGATTGGAAAGAGTTTTAATCTGGCTTTCACGGGTTGATTTGGAATTGCGGCCTTTCGCTTCAGAAAGCACCCTTTTTCCGAGCTCGGTAAATTTCCACCAGAGGATGGCCTCGCCGCTACTCAGATATTGGTGTGCGGCGATCAGGGTGTAGAGCAAGCAGGGGCCGTGGCGCTGGACCATCGGGCCGGTCAAGGCAAGCTAAGTGTCCAGTGGTTCGCGCGTCGCAAGTTGTTGCGGGGTGTGGATGCCGAGCGCGCACAGGTCGGCCGCGATGGATTTGCCGATGTTTGGGATGTCTTCAAGTTTGGCGGTGCTGTGCTGTTTTTTCATGGCATGCTCCTCTGGGGGTTGCATCGAGTGATGCGCCTGACGGGTGCGGCTTATTTCTTGCGCGTCAACGGCGCGCTGATATTCAGAATGACTTCCGCGCCCAGCCATTTGGTGTTGCTCCAGTCGCCGGTGCCGATGCCGTATTGCAGCCGGTCGAGCGTGAGTACTCCGGCGATAGCCAGTTTGCCGTCCGTCTGCCGGGAATGCAGCACGACTTCCACCTCGCGGCGGTGGCCTTTTATCACGAGTGTGCCGCGCGTGGTGTGCGCCGTCCCCCGCGATTGCACCGCGCTGCTGACGAAGGTGACGCGCGGGAATTCGCTCACGGCGAAGAAGTCACTGTCCTTCAGTGCCGCGTCAAGTTCAGGCAGCCCAGTCTCTACCGATGCAGGGTCCAGCGCGGCGTCGATGCGGGCGAGCTTGCCCTGCGCAAAACAAACCTCACCAGTAAAGCGGCGAAAATTGCCGCTGTAGGGCGCGCCCGCTTGCAGCACGCGAAAGGTCACCGCGCCGCCGGTGGTGTCGGCGGTGTAACACTCCTCCGCAGCATGTGATGAAGCGGGCAGGCATAACAGAATCAGAGTGGCGGCGATCAAATACATCGAAGTCCGCTCGTGGTGAGCCTGTCGAACCGCATAACCCTTCGACAAGCTCAGGGCGAACGGCATTGTGATCATTGCACTGGTCAATAGTAGTATCCGTCTTGTCATCTTCCCCTCCTCCACCATGGCAACATCCTTTTCACCACGTTGTCGCGCAATACCAAGGCATGGCGCAGTGCCGCCCCGATATGCCCGGCCAGCAGCAGCACCAGCAGGCCCACCAGAACATGATGCAGCTCTTTGAGCAGCGGTGCGAGTTCGGTGTTCTTGTCGATCAGGTCGGGGATGAGCATCAGGCCGAACCAGTTGACCGTCAGCCCGGCAGCCGAGGCATACAACCATCCGGCGAACATTGCCAGCACGGGGACGAGGTAGAGCGCGTGGTGCATGGCGTGCGCGGCGCGGTGTTCCCATCGCGCCATGGTGTGCGGCAACGGCGGCGGCGCGTCTATCCGGCGCCACACGAAGCGCACTAGCACCAGCACCAGGATCGTCAGGCCCAGCGATTTGTGGTGCGACAACCACTGCAATCTGGCCATGCTCACCGGCAGGTTGGCGGCATACAGACCGAGCACGATCTGGGTGAAGACCAGCGCGGCCACGCAGCCGTGCAGCAGTTGCGCTATGATGCCGTATGCCTCTTTTGAATTCAGGAATCTGGCCATACCTGTCCTTGCGCGGCGAGGGTTTCGATGTGCTTATCATAACGCAGGAAAAAGCCTGTCGCGCAGTCATCTTGTCGTGCCTCCTTGCGCTGAGCGCGTGCCAGACGCTGCCCGATAGCGCAGCACCCGGCAACGGGACAACGATCACCAGCGTCACGGCAAGACATGGCGGGCAACGCTATCGCATCGATACACAGGCATCGCAGATCCGGCTGCTGGTTTATCGTGACGGCCCGATGGCACGCGTCGGCCACAATCACGTCATGGCAGGCCCGGTGACGGGCGATATCTACGTGTCCGATACGGCTGCGGCCAGCGGTTTCCGCATCGAGATACCGGTCGAATCGCTGCAGGTGGACGAACCCGCATTGCGCGGCGAGGAGGGCGGGGAATTCTCCGCGACACTTTCCGATCAGGCGCGCAAGGGCACGCGCGACAACATGCTGGGTGCGGAGGTGCTCGATGCCGCGCACTATCCGCTGATCGTCATCGAATCGGATGCGCTGATCGGGCCGCGTTGGAACCCCGACGTGAGCGCGCGCATCACCGTGCGCGGCAAGACCGGCACGCTGAAGTTTCCGGCGGCAGTGTTCGGGCAGGCCGGCGAGTTGACGGTGATCGCCGTATTTACCGTGCTGCAGACCGAGCTGGGGATGACCCCGTACTCGATACTCGGCGGCGCGGTGACGGTGCGCGATGCGATCGACATCCGGGTGCGGCTGGTCGCGCGGCCTGCAGCTGACTGAAGGTCGAACTGGCCTCAACTTCCCAGCATGCCTTGATTTAAATCAATTTTGGCGATCAGGATTGCACTAGCATCTCGAATTGGCTTCGCATGTATCAGGGCAAGCTATTTTCAGAACAATATGAGTAAGCTGTGATTATTACCAGAAGCAATATCAGCCTCGGGGAGAGTGATAATGGGAGCAATAGACTTCAAGGGAAACGAGTGGCCGGATAGGGGAGTCCTGTATAAGCGTACGTTATTTAGTTTCTGGAATTGTGTGATGCTGTTTGTTGTGTGCTCGGGTATGCAGTTTGCTGTCGCAGGCGAAGCGCTTGCGACATTTCGAGACTGCGCCGATTGTCCGGAGATGGTGGAATTATCTGGCAAGGGATATGCGATAGGAAAATACGAAGTGACTTTCGACGATTGGGAGCGCTGCTTGGCAGATGGCGGCTGCAACGGTTATAAACCTGCCGAGGACAAGAAGGCGGAACTGTGGGGCAGAGGGACAAGACCGGTGATTTATGTCAGCTGGGACGATGCTCAAACCTATATTCAATGGCTGTCGAAGAAGACCGGCAAAAAATACAGGCTTCCTCTTGAAGCCGAATGGGAGTACGCCTGCTTCGGCGGTGTCCCAACCAATTTTTGTGGTGGAAATGATCTCAAGGATTTAGGCTGGTACGAGGAAAACAGCGACAGCCAGACCCATCCGGTAGGACAGAAGCGTGCGAATGGCTATGGCTTGTACGATATGACCGGCAACGTGTTGGAATGGGTGGAAGACTGCTGGGAGGGACACTGCAAGGTTCGCGGTGGGGGGTGGCACTATGGCTCGAATCTTGTGCGAGCGACAAACACCCTCATGTTTGTCTCGACCCTGCGCAGCTACTCCTACGGTTTCCGGCTTGCCAGAACGATTCCTTGAAAGTGAGCTCCGGGATAGTTAAAAAACAGCATAAGCTGGGCGGTTTTTCTAGGTGATCAGAGAAACAAACTCTTCGAATTTACCACCCTTGGTTTTAGGTAATTCCTGTTTGAAATAACTGAACCTCAGTGGAAAGGGATGGCCGAGCGCTTGGTGGATGAGCGCGGTGAGTTTCGACTCCTGTATTTGTGTCAGCGGTGCCTCAACTTGCAACCTGATCTCGACATCTTCGGTTGAATGCTGGATGGCCTGATATTGCCGGATATCCGCAATTTCGCGGAAATGGTAGGCGCCGAGCAGCGGCCAGTGTTTGCGGCCATCCGGAAACACCACCATGTTGCGCCGCCGTCCCATGATGCGCGACAGCGTGGGCAGGCCGCGTCCGCAGGGGCAGAGCGGGCCGACTTCGGCGTAGTCGCGGATCTCGTAGCGGATCAGCGGAGTGGCGAAGTTGTGCAGGTCGGTAATGACGATCCGGCCAATCTCGCCCGGTTTGCATGGATCACCCTGATCATCCAGCACCTCAACGATCAGGCTCTCGCTCTGGACGTGATACAGGCCGCTGGCCGGACATTGCAGCGCGATCAGCCCGACCTCCTGAGAACTGTACATGTCCACGATCTCGATGCCCCCCAATTTTTGACAGCGTTCGCGCAGGCCGGGATTCAGGGTCTCGCCGATGGTACGCACCTGACTCAATGCAGGGGGAAGAGGTGTGCCATTCTCGTAAAGATCGAGCAATGCGCTGAGGTTGGAAGGATAGGTCAGCAGATATTTCGGGTTGATACGTTTGAGCCATGCGGCCTGTTGCGCAACATCCATTGCAAGCGGTTGCGCGTAGGAAGGGCCGGTGTCGAATAACAGCGTGGTCGGATGCCCCCAGCCGATGCGCGCTGCCTCGGTGGGATTGTCCATCGAAGGTGTAGTCGCTTTGATTACCGCAAGCGTGGCCGAGAAATCACGTTCATGCCACAGGTGCTCGCGCATCGACAGTGCGAGCCATATTAGCTGGGAGACTTCGGTGCGCAACATCGTGACGACTTGCCCGGTGGAGCCAGAGGTCTGTATTGTATTTACTACTCCATGCTTGGGAGGCAATGTTCGGCAGTTGATCTGATTTACCTGCTGCATCAATTCGACGCGGGTCAGCAACGGGATGGCGGAGAGGGTTTTCGTTGTCCATTCGCGGTTTGTGTCCAGTCCTGCTTGCCGGAAGCGTTCGCGGTAGAACGGCGATTGTTGCGCTGCATGTGCGACGAGTAACGAAAGTTGTTCGAGCTGTTTGTGTTGCAGCTTCTCGGTCGGCCACCACTGGGTCTCATCAAGTTGGGTGAGCTGGGCAAGCAGGTTGGCGGCGACCGGGTCTGGGATGGCAGGCCAGCCGATACCGGCTATGCTGCTCTTCAAGGCTTGCGGGAATTTCATTTGCGCGCCTCCAGTATGAGGATGGGGCAGCGTTCGGCCAGTTCATAATGCCCATAGATCACGCAGGTCTCTCTAAGTGAGGGCGGGATGGCTTTGCGTACCTCCGACAGTGGCGCGTAACAATACCTTGCACTGGAATCGCGATAGAAGTCGATGGTCGCGATGTCTTCCGCAGTCCATCCGGTGGCGGCAGCAAGCGCTGCGCGGTCTGGAATAAGACGGTTAAAAGTTGCGCAGGTCTCGGCGACATTCACGCCGAAGTCGGGTGATTCGGAGGCAATCGCCATCGACAAGCGCCACTTGAAGGCGTGGAAATTTTGCATCTTGCCGTTGAGCGCTTCCGCGCACACGCGCTCGCGATCCTCGCCATCTTCGGCACCGACAAAAACACGGAGCAGGAGCTTGCCGCCGGGTGCCAGTACGCGATGAGCCTGTGCAAAGAACTGTTCGTGTTGCCCGGGCTGCGACAGCAGCACGAGGCAGCCGTCGCCGATGAGGGTGTCAAACGATCTGTCCGCGAACGGCATGTCCAGCCAGTCGCCCAGTATCGCTTCATTTTTATCCTGCCACAGCGTACCTATCATCGCGGCGCTGTTGTCGATGGCGGTGATGTCCGGCGTGAGTCCCGCCAGTTCCGGGGTGACACCCAGCAGCAGGCAGCGTCCCGGTGTGTTACCCATCGCCGAGCGGAAATTCTCCACATCTTCGGCGCAGGGTCTCAGCGGTGAACCGAGCCGGTTCCACTGCTTGGCGAAGTTCTGCCAATGTTTATTCGGTTCAGATGGAGGCATGGAGATGACAATATCAGTAAAGGTTTTTTGCTTCGAGTGCCTTGAACAGGATTTGCACGTTCTGTTCGGAAAATGCGCCGCCGTGGCGCTCGATCAATTCGATGCGCACGCCGGTGACCGGATCGCGCTGCAAAAAGGCTTGGCGTATTCCCGCATCGGATGCGATGGGGGTGTCTGCTTTGCCGCCAGACTGACTCACGCGTTTGAGTGCTTCATCCAGATTGCTGACGGCCAGCGCGATGTGGTGCATACCGGTTCCTTTCGCTTCGATAAATTTGCTGACCTGCGATGCGGGCGAAGTGCCTTGCACCAGCACGATGGTGGTTGCGCCGGAAATCAGCACGGCGTACATCATGCCGGAATGATCGCCGGATACATCGTTTTTTTCAGCCAGCGAGAATCCCAGCGTCGTGGTGTACCATGAAATGGATGCGGCTATGTCCTCGACCGCGATGGCGACATGATCGATGCCGAGGATCAGATCGGAAAACGAAGCGGTCAGTGTGTCGTCCATCATTCTGTTCTTTTCGCTCAGCGGTTAGGCACGAGATCGCCCAGCGCATCGAGCAGCGGGCCGAGGAATTTTTCGTAATGCCGCCAGCGCTCCACCGAGGTGGTGTAGATCGGCTGGCGCACCTGGGTGACGCTGGCGGTGCGGATCGAGCGCTTGGTGTTGTGAAAATTGAGGCAGGCGTCGCTCCATTCCAGTCCGCAATAATCGATCAGCTTGCGCGCCTGCGCTTCCTGGTCGGCCACGGTGTCCTCGTACTGGATGTCGAGGAAAGCGCCTTCGGGCAATACCTTGCGCCAGTGCTCCATCAGCTTGGCATAGTGGACATAATACCGGCCGAGTTCGGCGAGATCGTATGTGTGCTCCTGCTTGCGGTGGAATATTCGCGTGTAGCACGACAAGCAGGTGTCTACCGGATTGCGGTTGACGTGGATGATCTTCGCGTTGGGTAGCATCAGGTGGATTAGGCCGACCGCGAAAAAATTCGCCGGCATCTTGTCGGTGATGCGTTTCGCATCCGGTGCGCGCTGCTTGAGTCCGGCGACATATTCCGCACCCCATGCAGTGAGTGTCTGCCGGTCAAGTGTGCGCAGGTTGTCGGGGAATATGGATTGCCCGGTCGCTGTCTTGCCATTCTTCTCCATGATGTAAAACAGGTCATGCAGTTCGCCAGCACCATATACATCCGGATGGCTGGCGATGATCTGCTCGGTCAGCGTGGTGCCGGAGCGCGGCATGCCCAGCACGAACACAGGTACGTCCGACGGGTCGCCCGCGCCTCGCAGGCGGTCGATATTTTCCTTGTAGAAAATCTCCATCACTTTGGCAAACTGGCTTGCTGCAAAGTCCGGGTCGTAGGAAAGCTTCGCCCGCTTGATCTTGCAGCCTGCCATGTAGTGAGGAAAAGCTTTCTCGTAATCTTTTATATCGTCATAACACTTGCCCAGCGCGAAGTGCAGCGACATTTTTTTATTCTCGGAAAATTCGGCGGATTTTTTTTCTTCCACTAGCAGGACAGCGAAATTTTCATCCTCGGGTTTAACCTTCTTTACGTGCGAAATGTGTAACCGGGCGGCCAGATTGTCCGTTTTGAATTTCAGTGCGCGCAGAAACAATTCTTCAGAATCGGCCAGTTGCCCCATTTCCATGCGCAAATTTCCCAGACCGAGCAGTGCTTCATTACATTCCGGGTCGAGTTGTAACGCTTGCTCGTATTCCTTTTCGGCCAAATCGGGACGGGTCAATTCGGTGTAGATGCCACCCATCAGCGTGCGCGCCTTGGGATTATTTGCGTCGATTTGCAGGGCCTGCCGTGCGGCGATTTCGGCGGCGGGCAGGTTGTCCAGTGCCTGCAATGTGTTAGCTAATCCCATCTGCGCTTCGATATAAACCGGGCGTAGCGCAAGTGCGCGCTGAAAACAGGCGAGTGCGGCTTCGTTCTCTTCCAGAGCCAGATGAACGCCGCCCATGTTGCAGATCGACTCGGGATAATTCGGGTTGAGTTGCAAGGCTTTGTTCAATATTTCGGCGGCTTCGTCGGTCCGATCATCCTCCAGTATCAGCGCGCCGTAATTGTTCATCGGCTCCAGATAGCTTGGATTAGCTTCCATTGATTTTTTGTAATGTGCCAGTGCTTCATCTTTGTGTTTGCGTTCGCGGTGGATGCTGCCCAGATTGTTCAGTGCGGGCGCAAAGTTTGGCTCGATCGCCAGCGCGCGTTGCTGGCAGGCTTCTGCGTGGCCATGATCCTTACGGTCGAAATACGCGATGCCAAGGTTGCTGTGCGCCATCGCCATTTTCGGTTCCAGCGCGACCGCACGCTCGCCATGCGCAATCGCCTCGTCGAGGCGTTTTAACTGGCGCAATATCTCGCTGAGGTTGGCATGAAACAGGGCGACATCCCCTTTGACTTGGATCGCTTTTTGTATCAAATCGGCAGCCAGCGGATTTTTGCCCACCAGATGCGCGATCACGCCCAGCAGATGCAACGCGTAAGGATGATTGGGTTGCTGCTGCAAGATCTGTTGTAACAGGTGTTCCGATTCCTGCAAGCGGCCCTGCGATTGGAGTTGCGTCGCCAACGACATGGCCTGCTCTGTCGAGAGTTGCTGTGCCTGCGCCTGTGCCGGAGGAACAAAGCTGAAGCGGTTCTGGCTGGGGGTGTTGGGCATGGGGTGTATTGATCGTCCTTGGCATCCTGAATATGGGTGCTGTGTGTATGCTGACAGTTTACGACATTCATGCCAAATTTATACTGGAATACCATAACGAAAAACTCATCTTAGAGATATAAAAATAGTTGTTTTGCCCTATTGTTTTTTAATGAATAGGGGGGACAATACTTCTGCAGTGTAAATGGGTTTAGAAGAGATATTTGGCAAGGGAGTAAATGTCATGAAGAAGTCCGCTAAAAGGCAATTGAGTAAACAGTCGCAGCACCGCCTTAAACCGGCATATGCCGCTATGCTTTTGGCTTTTGCTATGGAGACGGCTCAAGCGAATCCGATGGACGCAACGGTCGTCAGCGGACAGGCCAGCTTTGCCACTAGCGGAAATACACTCACTGTCGTTAACACCCCTGGCACGATTATCAATTGGCAGAGCTTTTCTATCGGGCAGAGTGAAATCACCCATTTCGCCCAACAGTCCGCATCATCGGCTGTACTCAACCGGGTTATCGGAAGCGATCCCAGTAACATCCTCGGCACCCTGCAATCCAACGGACGTGTATTCCTGATCAACACCAACGGCATCGTATTTGGCGCAGGCTCCACGGTCAATGTCGCCGGGCTGATCGCGTCCACGCTGAACCTTTCTGACGCCGATTTTCTCGCCGGACGTTACAACTTCACCGAAGTGCCGGGCGCGCAGAACATCAGCAACGCAGGCATCATCACCGCCCAAGGAGATGGGCTGAATGGCGGGCAGATATACCTGATCGCCCCCAATGTCGAAAACAGCGGTGTCATCACCGCGCCGAACGGCGAGATATTGCTGGCTGCGGGCGCCAGCGTGGAGTTGCTCAACAGCAACGATCCCAACCTCAGGGTCAGCATCACCGCCTCTGCGGGCGATGTGACCAACGTGGGGCAATTGGTCGCCAGTGCCGGCAGTCTTGGATTGTTCGGTGCCGTGGTTCGCAACAGCGGCGAGGTGAGCGCAGACAGCGCAACGATGCAGGGCGGCAAGATCGTGTTCAGAGCCAGTGATCTGGTTGAAGCAGGCGGTACCATTAGTGCCAGCGGCGCGGGCGGCGGCGAAATCAACATGCTGGCCGATATGCAGGGTGGTACGGTCAATGTCACCGGCACACTGGATGCCTCGGCGCCGGTCAGCGGTGACGGAGGATTTGTCGACACCTCGGCGGCGCATGTGCAGGTGGCAGACAGTGCGCGAGTGACTACCGCAGCAGCCAATGGCAGCGACGGCAACTGGCTGATCGATCCGACTGATTTCTACGTCTCGGCAATCGATCCGTTGAACGGCAGCAGTTGGATGTCGAATACCACACTATCCACCAATCTTGGCTTCGGCAATGTCACGATACAGACACTGGCGACCGGTACGGGCAACGGCGACATTTTTGTCAATGACGCGGTGAGTTGGAGTAACGGCAGCAGACTGACATTGAATGCGATCCGCAACGTTAATATCAACGCCGGTATTTCGGCGGGCGGGTTCTTGGGTGCCGGTAGCATCTATATCCGGGCTGATTTGAACGGCACCGGTGTGGGTACAGTCAATTTTGGTGCGGGTGGCGCGATGGCTGCACAAGGCGGTTCGGTAGCCGTCTTGCCCGGATCGATCACCATTTTATACAACCCGTTGTCCTACACTTCCCCCACGGATTATTCGGTATACGTGTCTGGAATAGCCAATCTGTCTTCGGTGATGCTGGTGAACAATGTGACCCAGCTACAGGCGATTAACACCAATCTGGGCGCACTGTACGCGCTGGGACGGGATATTGATGCTGCGGGAGGTTCGGCTTTGAATGGTGGCACCGGTTTTATGCCGATAGGTGACGCCAACATCAATTTCACCGGAAAATTGGACGGCCTCGGGCACACCATCAGCAACCTTACCATCAACCGTCCCGCCCTGAATAATGTGGGTCTGTTCGGTGTGATCGGCGCGAGCGGCGCCGTGGCCAATGTTGGACTAGTGGGGAGCTGGATAAAGGGTAATACTGCGGTGGGCGGATTAGCCGGCGCCAATTTTGGTTATATTTACAACACCCACGTCAGCGGCGGCACTGTTAACGGGGTGAATAATGTGGGTGGCCTGGTCGGATTGAATCAGGGGGGCGACGGAGGTCCCGGTGGGGTGGGAGTTATCAGCTCGAGTGTGTCCGGTGTCGGCGGCACGAGTGCAGTCATCGCCAACAGCTATGTCAGCGGCGGGACGGTAACCGGCACAGGCAATAATGTCGGCGGCCTGGTCGGGCAGAATATTGCCGGTAACGGCGGCAGCGGTGGGGCAACTTCAGCTTCCGCTTCTGTTGCAGCAGGTGCCGGTGGGGCGGGCGGCGCAGCCACCATCAGCAGTAGCTATGTTACCGGTGGGACGGTCACTGGCTCAGGCGGCAATATCGGCGGCCTGGTTGGCAATAACGAGACCGGGATTGCCGGTGCGAACGGGATAGGTCTCGTCTTCGGCCTGGGTGGCGCCGGTGGTGTGGGTGGCATCGAGACTAGTTATGTCGAAAATGCTAACGTGACTGCCTTGGGAACAATGTTTGGGCCAACCCATCTTGGCGGACTGGTTGGACATAACACGGGTGCGATCACTGGCAGCTATGTCGGGGGCGGCTCGGTAAAAGCCATGCAGACAGATGGTTCCGGCGGCGTCGGCGGTCTGGCAGGATACAACAGCGGCAGCATTTCAAATACCTATGTCACCAGCGGCGTGGTGGACGGCAACGGGGTGTGGAACATAGGCGGACTGGTCGGCATTAATGATGTTGGCGGTACTATTGATACCAGTTATGCCGCCTCCACGGTCACCAGTGCCTGGGGGCACAGCGGAGTGGCGGGCCAAAACAATGGCGCGGTCAGTAACAGCTTCTGGAATACCGATCTGGCCGGATTGAGCGGCATAGGCTTCGGATCCGGTACTGCCACCAACGTGGTCGGGCTGATCACTTCCCAGATGCTGAACTCGATTAACTTTTTCGGTCTCGATTTCGTCAATATCTGGTACATCAGCGAAGGCAATACCCGGCCCTTCCTGCGCAGCGAATGGAGCACGAATATTGTCAACGCGCATCAATTGCAGTTGATTGCGATGAACCTCGGCGCAAGCTATACCCTCGGCGCGAACATCGACATGGCTGAAACCGCAACAGGCAACGGGATGTGGGGCAGTACGGGTTTTACGCCGTTGGGTGGAAATCCGGCCTGGCCATATTTCGGCATCGCGTTTAGCGGCCAGCTGGATGGCATGGGCTACAGCATCAACAATCTCACCATCAAACGCCCGTCAGCCAGCAATGTGGGCTTGTTTGGCGGGTTGGGCTGGAATTCAGTGGTCAACGATGTCCGTTTGATCGGCGGCAATGTGTCGGGATTGACCAATGTCGGCGCTTTGACGGGATATAGCGAAGGTATCATCAGCAACAGCTACGTCAGCGGAATGAATGTCTCCGGCGCAGGCTCGAATATTGGCGGGATGGTGGGCTTGAATGGCTGGGGCACCATCAGCGGCAGTTATGTCAGTGGCGGCAGTATATTGGGCGGATGGGCCGTGGGCGGGCTGGTGGGTCTTAACTGGGGGAATATCGATAGCAGCCATGTGTATGGCGGCATCGGCAGTCAAATATCCGGGACTGGTGCAGTCGGCGGCTTGGCGGGTTGGAATCAAGGTAGCATCAGTGGAAGTTATGTCAGCGCGGGCAATGTGAGTGGTAGCTCCAGCGTTGGCGGTCTGGTGGGGCGGGATACTAGCTTTCCGACTATCAGCAACAGCTATGTCAATTCCGGCACGGTCGTTACCGGCGGCACCTTCGTCGGCGGTTTGCTGGGTTGGGATGGGGGAGAGGGCGTCATCACGGGTAACTCCGTCACTGATACGAAGGTAAAAGGAGATAGCTTCGTGGGTGGGCTGATCGGGCAATACAGTCTTGCGACCTGGACAAGCGCTGCGGGCTACACCGACGACAATCACGTCATCAACAGTTTCGTCAGCGGCGGGACGGTTGTCGGCGGCCTGATGGGTGCAAATGACGGTTTGCTTATGAATAGCTCGGTCACCGGTGGTTCGGTATCGGGGACTTCGGAGGTTGGTGGCCTGGTGGGCGCCAACACCGGAAATATCATCAACAGCCATTACAACATCAACAGTGTCCTGATCAACGGTGTGAAGCAGGTCACCGCGTACGGGTTGTATAACGATGTCAAGAATATCGCGGGCATTGGGCAATATGATGACTGGTTCGACGGCGGGGCGATGACACTGCTTAACATAACCGATTACGCCATGCTGCCCGGCAGCGCCGGGAGCCATACCATTAATAGCGTGCAGGGCATGAAGGCGTTGCTTGGCTTTGCCGATGATGCGACTTACCGCTTCACCCTGGCAGCCGCTATCGATTTTGCGGCACTGCCGGGATATTACATCCCTTATCTGGCAGCGCGTTTCGACGGTGCCGATTTCACTATATCGAATCTGAGTCTCGATCAATCGTTCAATAATGATCTGGGCTTGTTCGGCCATATCGCGATGGGCAATACGGTGAGCAACGTGAAATTGCTGAACGCGAGCGTGGCGGGCGGCAATAATGTCGGCGCGCTGGCAGGTGTGAACGAGGGCAGTATCGTCAACAGCAGTTCTACCGGTGGAACAGTGATCGGCACTGGTAGTAATGTTGGCGGGTTGCTGGGGCAAAATGTCGCGGGTGTTGGTGTTTCTGTCGGCTATGGTGGTACTGTTGCCGGGGCGAACGGCAATGCGGCCACCGTCAGCGACAGCTATGTCAGCGGCGGCTCGGTGAGTGGCGCAGCCAATGTTGGCGGACTGGTCGGTCAGAATCTCGGTGGCATGGCGGGAAGAGGTGCCGATAATTATTCCGGTATCGGAGGGGGCGGGGGCGCGGGGGGCGCGGCCACCATCACGAGAAGCTTCGTCAGTGGCGTGGCGGTCAACGGTAGCATCAATGTCGGCGGACTGGTCGGTCAGAATCTCGCTGGCAATGGGGGTAATGCGGGCTACACTTATATTGGCATCGGAGGTGCGGGCGGTGCGGGGGGCGTAGCTTCCGTCAGCAACAGCTATGTCAGTGACACGACGGTCGGCGGCAACAGCAATGTCGGTGGAATGGTGGGGAGCAACGAATCGGGTATCGCTGGTTTGCCTGGCGCGGTTTGGGGTGCGGGTGGTGTGGCCGGTGCCGCAGGTGCTGCTGGGGTCTCCAGCATCAATACCGGTTATGCCAGTGGCGGTTCGGTGACTGGGTCCGCGAATGTCGGCGGCATCGTTGGCTATAACAGCGGTACCGTTACCAAAACCTTCTGGGATACGGCAATGGTGGCCGGAAACCTGACGAGTGGCATCGGTTATGAACAAACAACCTTGCTGCCCGGCAATGTAGGGGCGGTGGGCGCTACGCTCGCCGAAATGATGTCTTTGGCGAACTTCAGCGGCTGGAACATTTCCGGCACGGGCGGGGCGGGGACGATTTGGCGCATCTACGAGGGCAATACTACGCCGTTGCTCAGCAGTTTCCTGACACCGTTGTCGGTCAATGCGAACACTACCACGCTCACCTACGGTCAGACCTATACCGCCGTTACGACCTTTACGCCGAGTACTGTTGATCCGGCGCTTCTGCTGGGTAGTTTGGGGGGAACCGCCCAAAGTGCCATTAATGTGGGAACTTATTCGATTGATGCGTCGGGATTCTATTCCAGCCAGCTGGGCTACGATATTACCTACACCAATGGCAACCTGATCATCACGCCAGCGACGCTGACGGTGACAGCGGACAACCTGAGCAAGGTGATTTCTAGCACCGATCCCTTGCTGACTTATACGGTATACGGGCTGCAATATTCAGATACGGCAGCGGGTGTTTTTTCCGGGATGCTGGCGCGTATTCTGGGTGAAGGAGTGGGAACCTATCAGATTAACCAGGGGACGCTGACCTTGACCAGTGGCAACTACACCATGATCTTTGTGCCGGGTACCTTCACGATAGTGGCACCCACGGTGATCAATGAAATCGTGAAGACCGCCAATCAGGGCATTACGGAAATGCCGCTTCCCAAAGATTTGATATTGGCCGATGTGGGGACAAACGGCGATCCGAATGCGCAATCATTGCCCATGTGCTACTGAGACAACCTAAATTGACAGGATAGCTAATTTCATGAAACCTACATTTTTATTCATCGCGTTGCTGGGGCTGCTTCCGGGTTTACCGACGATTACAGCCGCAACAGGGGCAATCCCGGATGCACCTGCCATGGTGGAAGGCGAGTTGCGTTTTGAGATCGTGAGCTATGTGCTGGATGGCGCGAAGCTGCTGAGTCAGTCTGAAATAGACGGGGCCGTTGCGCCCTATCTTGGCAAGAACAGGGATTTTTCCGATGTGCAGGGCGCGCTGGAGGCGATCGAGGCGGCATATGCCAAGCGCGGCTATTCTGCGGTGCGGGTGCTATTGCCGGAGCAAGAGCTGGAGCAGGGCCGGGTGAGATTCCATGTGATCGAGAGCCGGTTCGGCAAGGTCGAAGTGAAAGATAACCGGTACGTCACTGAGGAAAATGTATTGAATGCACTGCCTTCGCTGCGCGGCGGAAATGTGCCTCGACCCAAACAGCTTGCCCGGGAACTGAAACTCGCCAACGAGAATCCCGCACGCAAACTGAATACGATTTTGAAGGCGGGTGAAAAAGATGACGAAGTGGACGCAAGAGTGATCGTAGCCGACAGCAGGCCATCCAGTTTCGGGGTGCTTGTCGACAATACCGGCTCGGAAGAAACCGGTTACTCGCGCTTGGGGCTTTCCTATAGTTACGCGAACCTGTTCGATGCGGATCATGTTGCCAGCATCCAGTATGTGACTTCGCCGCAGCATCCCGACCGGGTGAAGGTGTTGGGTGTGGGCTATAAGGTTCCACTATATGGCTCAGGGGATATCTTCGAGTTTTTTGGCGGTTATTCGAATGTGAATGCGCTGGTGGGCGGTTTGGCCAATTTTCAGGGCGGCGGTTTGCTGTTGAGCATGCACTACAACTTCTTGATTGATCGTGCCGGCCATTTCGATCCGCGTATCTCGCTGGGGCTGGATCGCCGCGATTTTCGCCGTATCGAATTGTCCGGCACACCACCAACGGTGTTATATGGCGAGATCGTGGTGGTGCCCCTGAGCCTTGGATATTCGGCTCAGGGGAAATTCGACAGGAGCGACGTCAATTTCAATATCGCCTATTCGGCCAATATTCCGGGTGCCGCGAAAGGGAAAAAAGCTGATTTTGCCGCATACGATAATTTAAACGGCACGAACCCCAATCCGAGCTATCGCTTGATACGGTATGGCGCGAGCTATGCGCAGGCGGTGAGTGAAGGCGGCGCACAATTCCGCGCTGTCCTTAACGGGCAATGGAGCCGTGATGTTTTGATCGAGGGCGAGAAGATACGCATGGGAGGGGCTGACGGGGTGCGCGGATTTTCCGAGGGTAGCGACGGCGGGGAAACCGGCGCGCGGTTGAATCTGGAAGGGTATACACCCGATTTTGGCTGGGGCGACACGGGACTGCGCGCGGTGCTGTTCTATGACATGGGGCAGGTGAAACCAACCGACGGCGTTGCTACGGTAGTCAAAAGTGCGGGAGCAGGTTTGCGTGCCAATTATACTGAGCAACTTTCGATGCGACTGGATTGGGCGCAGATCAAGAAAGCAGGGATCGATCCCTCCCAACGGGTGAAAGACTGGCGCTGGCATGCGAGTTTGAACGCCAGCTTCTGATTTGGCTATGGGTTGTTGAATAGGGCTTTCAAAAGGCGACAGTCAGGTCGCCTGTTATAACGATGAGGTATATAAGATGAAAACCGCAAATTTCTTGTACGCAGCGTTGCTGATGATGTTCTCGGTCGCAACCTATGCTGCCGAAACGGCGGGCGTGGTCGGCTATATGAGCGGCACACTGGTGGCGCAACGTCAGGATGGAACGATCAAGGTGTTGGCCAAGAAATCGGAAGTGTTTGCGGGCGATATGCTGATTACCGCCAAGGACAGCTATGCCAATGTGAAGTTGAACGACGGTTCGCAAATGACACTGCGACCGAATTCCAATTTGCGAATTGAAGACTTTCAGTTCAACAAAGAAGCGCCCAAGAAGGACAATATGGTGCTGAGCCTGCTTAAAGGCGGTTTCCGAACTGTCACCGGGCTAATCGGCAAACGCGGCAACGCGGACGCGTACAAGGTGCGCGCGGCATCGGCGACGATCGGGATACGGGGCACCGATTTTACTTCGCGTTTGTGTATCACCAAGGGGTGTAAGGACGAGGATGAGTCGGTTGCGCAAGTGGTAGCCAATGCGCCGGTGACGATACCCGTAGTGATTGGCCGGGTGATGAAAGTGCAGGGCGAATTGTCCGCCAAAGGCGATGATGACAAGGTACGCAAGCTGGTTTTGGGCGCGCGGGTGTATGAGGGAGATGTGCTTACAACAGGGACGGGGTCTTATGCGATAGTGGCTTTTCGTGATGAGGGGCGGGTGAGCTTACAGGCGAATACCGTGTTTCAAGTCGAGAAATTCAAGTATGACAAGGTGGCTACCCAGGAGAATGCCGTGCTGAGGCTGTTCAAGGGCGGTGTGCGCGTGGTTACCGGTCTGATCGGGCGCGCGAAGCATGATAATTATCAATTCAAAGTATCCAGCGCCACGATAGGGATACGCGGCACCGGCTTCGATGCGTGGTGTAACGGGCCTTGCGCAAGCGGATCGGATAATCCGGGGGCGACACAGGATAATCCGCTGGATGGCGCGGGCGTTTATGTGTGGGGTGGAGAGGTCGTACTGGTCACGCCGGGAGGCTCGTTTGTCGTTGCGATACAGCAGGCGGCCATCATCGCGCGCGATACGGGCAAACCGATTCGTGTGATCGCTGTTCCTTCCGCGATTATCGACAATGCCACACCTCGTCCCGATACGGTTCCGGTGAATATTGAAGAACTGTTCGGTAGCGATGCCAATGCGGGCGATCCGGGCCTGTATGTGACGGTGCATGATGGTGAGGTGGTGCTCACTAAGGGCGATAAGTCCCTCGATTTGGGCGCGGGCGAGACCGGGTTTGCTCAGGATGACATATTGGCCCGTCTGGCCAAAGCCCCCGGGTTTATGGATGGCGATCCGAAAATGGATCCATTCGGAGAGGGCTTGAAGGACTCAGGTGCGGGAATGACGGATGCCGGTTGCAAGCTGTAGCGGGCTGTACCTTTCAGAGTGAACCCGATGCCGTGGCCTGATTACCACGGCATTTTTCATTAAAGATTAATCTTGCTGCGCGCCCAGCGCACTATCCCTGCGGTATCCATTGCGCCCGGTTGTCTGGCGATCTCGCGCCCGTTCTTGAACAGCGCGAGAGTGGGAATACTGCGGATGTTGTAACGGGCGCCCAGTTCCTGCGCTTCTTCGGTGTTGAGTTTGGCGAGACGCATTTCCGGCTCCAGTTGGGAGGCGGCTTGCACAAAGGCCGGTGCCATCATGCGGCAAGGGCCGCACCAGGGCGCCCAGAAATCAACTAGCACGGGGATTTCGCTGCGGTTGATGTGCTGTGAAAAATTTCCGCTATTCAGCTCCAAGGGATGCGCATCGAACAGCGTTTTTTTGCATTTGCCGCAGACAGGCTGACCTGACAGCTTGTCGGTGGGTACGCGATTAACCGCATCGCAATGCGGACAGACGATATGCAGGGAATCGCTCATGGTGTGCTCCAGTAATTGATGTCATGCACAAAGGTTGAGGCGTTAACGGATAATTCAAGTGGCATCCGGTTGCGTCGGCAGGAATCTAGCGTTGCAAGGCGGCTTCGACTTCCCGGCGTTTTTCCCGGCCGACCAGATGTTCGGCCAGATGAAGGGCGAAATCCATCGCGGTGCCCGGTCCGCGGGAGGTGATGATTTTCCCATCCTCGACGATGGCGGTCGGGTGCTGCTTTACGGCGGGGAAGGGGGTGAGTGCACCGGGAAACGAGGTGGCCTGCTTTCCGTCCAGTAGACCCGCCGTGGCAAGAATCGACGGTGCAGCGCAAATCGCGGCAACATACTTTCCCTGCCGGGACATTTTCAGCACCAGTTGCAACACGCGCGCATCGGCTTTCAGGGTGTTGGTACCGGGCTGTCCGCCGGGAAAAATGACGATATCGTATTCTTGGGTCAGGGCTTCATCCAGTGTGGTGTCCGGCACGATCACCACTCCGCGGCTGCCGCGCAATGCGCCTGCGGTGAGGCCTGCCAGCGTGACGGTGACACCGGCGCGGCGCAGGATATTGACGATGGTGATGGCTTCAAGTTCTTCGCTGCCGTCGGCAAACGGGATCAGTGCGGTTTTCATGGGCGTACCTGATGATTAGGTTGGGAATCACGCGAGCATAATTTACTGGCTTCGGCGCGGCATGACAAGCGCATGGCGGAAGGGTTATTCTTCTGCGGAAACATGCATTGCCTTTACTACCGACTCGCGCGTCAGATGCGGGGCGAACAATTCGATGAAATCATAGGTGTATCCGCGCAGGTATTCGTTTTTGCGAATGGCGATCCGCGTGATGTTCGGCTTGAACAGATTGCGGGTGTCGATCATCCGCAGGTGGCGATCACGATCGGGGATGAACGCCATGTCGGCCAGTATTCCGACTCCCAGCCCCAGTTCGACGTAGGTCTTGATCACGTCGGCATCGATGGCGGTCAGTGCAATATTGGGTTCGATCCCCGCCGTTTCAAATGCCTTGTTGATCTTGCCGCGGCCGGCAAAGGCGAAGTCGTAAGTGATGATGGGATATTGCGCGATCTTGGCCAGCGTCAGTTTCTTTTCATCCAGCAGCGGATGTTTGGGCGGAACGACCAGACAATGATGCCATTCGTAGCAGGGTAGTGTGACGAGTTCGTCGTATAGCGCCAGACTTTCCGTGGCGATGCCGATGTGTGCCTCGCCGCTCAGCAACTGTTCGGCAATCTGCGTCGGACTGCCCTGATGCAATCCCAGCTTTACGCCGGGATAGCGTTTCATGAATTGTTTGACCACCGGCGGCAATGCGTAACGCGCCTGGGTATGGGTCGTCGCGATGGTCAGGTTGCCGCTGTCCTGTGCCTGGAATTCTTCGGCCGCCTGCTTGATGTTGCCCATGTCGTGAAGCATGCGCTGGGCGATCTCGACCACTGCCTTTCCCGGTTCCGTAATTGCGACGATGCGCTTTCCGTTGCGCACGAAAATCTCGATTCCCAATTCATCCTCCAGTAGCCGGATCTGCTTGCTGATTCCCGGCTGGGAAGTGTAGAGCGCGCTGGCGGCGCCGGAGATATTCAGTCCCTGACGCACGATCTCATTCAGATAGCGTAGTTGTTGCAAGTTCATGGTGGCCTCGACTTATATTCTATGGTTATAAAATACTAACATAAAAGTATTTAGGAATATAAGAGGTGCAACCTAGAATGCGTCACGTCGATTCTATTCGGGTTGTGAATATGGACTGGATATACACGTTGTCCGGTTTTCTTGTCGGGGTGATTGTCGGGATAACCGGGGTGGGCGGGGGGTCGCTAATGACGCCGCTGCTGGTGCTGGTGTTCGGTATTTCGCCTGCCACCGCCGTCGGTACCGATCTGCTGTATGCCTCGCTGACCAAGTCGCTCGGCGGATGGGTTCACGGCAAGCGCGGTACGGTGGACTGGCAGGTTGTGAAACTTCTCGGTATGGGCAGTTTCCCCGCAGCGGTGTTTGCCATCGCGCTGCTGAAGTATCTGGCATTGGATGAGGATACGCTGGGCCGCCTTGTGACAAGCGTGCTGAGTGTGGCCTTGCTGCTGACAGCCTCTGCGTTGCTGTTGAAAGATCAAATCAAGAAGATTGCGCGGCGAGAGGATGGTACGGTGTACGAGCTACACCATCGTTATCTTCCTGCCGCGACGATAGTGTCCGGCATCTTCGTCGGGGCACTGGTAGCAATATCCTCCATCGGTGCCGGAGTGCTGGGTACGGTTGCGTTGCTGTTCCTGTATCCGCGTATGTCGGCAGCGAAAGTGGTAGGAACCGACATCGTACACGCTGTTCCGCTGACCGCGATTGCAGGAATGGGGCATATGGCTTTGGGTACGGTCGATTTTGTGCTGTTGGGTAGCTTGCTGCTGGGCTCCCTGCCCGGGATTTATATCGGCAGTCATCTGAGCGCAAAAATTCCTGAAAAGGTATTGAGGCCTTTGCTGGCAACCATGTTATTGATTATCGGCACCCGGATGGTGCTGAATTAAAGGAAAGATGAAATGAAGACGAATGCCAAAAACATATCCGATCTGGAAGAGATAGCGCGTTTCGAGCAGGCGATAGAGAACTTCAATGCGGGTGACATCGATGCAGATCGCTTTACGGCAGTCCGTTTGCAGCAGGGCGTATATGGCCAGCGCCAGCAGGATGTGAATATGTTGCGCGTCAAGATTCCCGGGGGGCGTATGTCGATCGCACAACTGGATGCCATTGCCGACATCACGGAAAAATATTCGATGCGGGGAATCGCGCATGTCACCACGCGCCAGGCGATCCAGATACATTTCATTCCACTCGCGGATATGCCTGATGCGATGCGCCGCCTGGCCGAAGTCGGGATGACCTCGCGCGAGGCGTGCGGCAATGCGGTGCGCAATATGTCTGCATGCTCACTTTCCGGGATTTGCCCGCGTGAACACGTGGATGTTTCCACTTATGTCGACGGGGCGACAAAACACTTTTTGCGCAATCCGCTGAACCAGCAGTTGCCGCGCAAGTTCAAGATGAGTTTTTCCGCTTGCGAATCGGATTGTGCGCAGTCGTTGTTGCACGATGCGGGAGTGATTGCAGTCAACAGGGATGGCAAGCAGGGTTTTATGGTGAAGGCGGGCGGCGGGCTGGGACATAAGCCGCGCGAGGCCATTGTGGTCGAGGAATTTATCCCGGAGAGCGAGTTGATGTTCTCGCTGGAGGCACTGGTAACCCTGCACAACAAATATTCGGATCGCACCAAACGTGCAAAATCGCGCATCAAGTTTCTGGTGGAAAAATTCGGCGCAGACGGTTTCCGCGAAAAATACCGCGAGGAATTCGGGCGTACCAGACAGGCGCTGGCCGATCAGGCGTATCCCATGGGAACGTGGCGGAAACGGACCGACAGCGAGGTGCCGGGGCCGGGTGCGCCGCGCAACTTGTTTGCGCAACGGCAGCATGGCCTGTTTGTCATGCCGGTGGCTCTGCCGATCGGCGACGCTACCCCCCGACAGTTGCATGGCATTGCCGCGTTACTGCGCGAACATGGCTTGAGCGAAATTCACACCACTCAAGATCAGAACCTCGCTGTTCTAAATGTGCCCCGTGAGAAAGTTGTCGTTTTGCGTTTGGGAATGGCTGCTCTGGATTTGTACGAGCCTGTCAGCGGTGACAATGTGGTGGCGTGCCCCGGTACATCGACCTGCCGCCTTGGAATCACAGCAAGCACCCTGTTGGCACCCGAACTTTCAGGCGGATCGGCCGACTTGCGTATCCGTGTTTCCGGCTGCCATAACGGCTGCGCGCAACCCGAGACCGGTGACATCGGCATCTACGGCGAGGGCAAGCGCATGCACGGCAAGTTGGTGCCGCACTACCAGATGTATTTTGCCGGCGAAGGCACGGATGGTGGAGCACTGGCATTGAAGGGGCCATCTCTGCCTGTGGCGCGTATCAAGAAAGCGATTGCCCGTGTGCAGCAGGCTCATGCTGAAAGCGGCGAGAAAAGTTTTTTTACCTGGGCACGTTCGCGCGATGCAGATTATTTCAAGCAACTGCTGGCCGATCTTGCAGAAGTGAGTGAAAAGGGTTTGCACTCAGTGATGCGCGACTATGGCGAGACCGCGGACTTCCGGGTGCTGAATCTGGGCGGAGGAGAATGCGCGGGCGCGACACAGGTGACGATCGGTGCGAATTTCTTCGAGGCGGCGCACGAGCGCGAGTACCGAAATGCGTTGGTGTTCCAGCGCAAGTACGACGAGGCTGCGCAGTGCAACGAGGCGATCCTGCGTCTGATCGGTTCCGGTCTGGTGCAATTATTGGGCGGCATACGTATGGATGATCTGGGACAACTGACTGAGCAGTTGCGGCAACTGGTTCCCGGCGAGATCGCCGAAGATTTTGCGCGCACGGTTATCGATCAGGCACACGCAGAAGAGATTGACAACGAACAGTTGGCGATCATCAGCGCCACGGTGGATAGCTGGACGGTCAAGGTGGCGGCATTTGCGATGGAGCAGGATGCACAGCTTGATTTGACCGAGGCGGCAGACGGGCTGTTGGTATAAAAATGGGTGGTACAGGAGAGATCGATATGAAGCAAAAAACCGAACAGGTGATTACGGTATTACAACAGGCAGTGCGGGAATTTTCGCTGGTGTGCTTTGCAAACAGTTTGGGTGCGGAGGATATGGTGCTCACCGACATCATCGCGAAGAATCAACTGAACATTCAGATGTTCAGCCTGGATACCGGTCGCCTGCCGAAGGAGACCTACGATCTGATGCAGGACGTGCAGGATCGCTATGACATTCCGTTCACGGTCTATTTCCCCGACAGTCAGCTGGTCGAGGAATATGTTGCGCGGAGCGGCATCAACGGGTTTTACGACAGCATTGAAAATCGCAAGGGCTGCTGTTTTGCGCGCAAGGTCGAGCCGCTGCGCCGTGCGTTGGTGGGTAAAGGCGCATGGGTCACCGGGTTGCGCCGCGATCAGGCGGTGACACGCGGCACACTGGAAGTTTCTGCATTCGATACGGACAACGGTTTGCAAAAACTCAACCCTCTGCTGGACTGGTCGCACAAAGAGGTGTGGGCATACATACGCGAACAGGATGTGCCGTACAACAAATTACACGACCAGTTTTATCCCAGTCTGGGCTGCGCGCCCTGCACGCGCTCCGTCACGCCCGGCGAAGATATTCGCGCCGGAAGATGGTGGTGGGAAGATCCCGCGAGTAAAGAGTGCGGGTTACATGCAAGCAATGCTGGAAAGATCGCCCACGGGACGGGCGTGCATGGAGTGAACAGCTCCTCGTTGCAGATCAGTCGCGAGCGCATCATCGAGATCGCATCGCCAGCCGATGTGAAGCAGGAAGTACCTGCCTAGGAGAGATAAATCATGAGTGAATTATTGATTGAAGATAGACCCGGTACCGTTCCGTTATCGGCGGGAGCCCTGAAACGAAAAGAGACCGGCAACGAAAGAGCAAAGATGACAACACACACCTTCACCCATCTGGACGCGCTTGAGAGCGAGTCCATCCACATCATGCGCGAGGTCGCGGCGGAGTGCAAAAATCCGGCACTGTTATTTTCCGGCGGTAAGGATTCGATTGTGATGTTACGTCTGGCGGAGAAAGCATTTCGCCCGGCAAAGTTTCCTTTTCCGCTGGTGCATATCGACACCGAGCACAACTTTCCCGAGGTGATCGCCACTCGCGACAAATTGGCCGCCGATCTGGGCGAGCGGTTGATCGTGCGTTCGCTGGAGGATTCCATCAAGCGCGGCAGTATTGTCATCAAGGATGAGAGCAAGCCGCGCAATCCGTTCCAATCCGTCACGCTGCTGGAGACCATAGAGGAATTCGGCTTTGACGCCTGCATGGGCGGCGCGCGGCGCGACGAGGAAAAGGCGCGCGCCAAGGAACGCATCTTCTCCTTTCGAGACGAATTCGGTCAGTGGGACCCGAAGAACCAGCGCCCCGAACTGTGGGATACCTACAACACCCGCGTGCATCCCGGTGAAAACATCCGCGTTTTTCCGATCAGCAACTGGACCGAGATGGACATCTGGGAATACATCGGGCGCGAGAAATTGCACATCCCGGAAATCTATTTCGCGCACGAACGCGAAGTGATCCGCCGTGGTGCTTCGGTGATCCCGGTGTCGCACCTGGTGCAACCCAAGCCGGGCGAAAAGGTGGAAGTGTTGTCGGTGCGTTTCCGCACCGTGGGCGACATGACCTGCACCGCGCCGGTGGAATCCACCGCGCGCAATGTCGAAGAGATCATCGCGGAAACCGCGACCACGCGCATCACCGAACGCGGCGCGACGCGCATGGACGACCAGACGTCGGATGCGTCGATGGAGTTGCGCAAGAAGGAAGGGTACTTCTGATAGTTTTGATTATCCACAAAACCTGTTCCTTCCTCCATGCAGGGGAAGGTTAGGATGGGGGTAGAACAGTAGCGCGCCGGAAGGTTGAAGTTTTTACCCCCTCCCTAGCCCTCCCCCTGTAAGGGGGAGGGGATGAATCAGGCAATGCTAAAATTGCTAAGAATTTGAGGAATAAATTATGAGCAACACAACACAACTACTAAGATTCATCACCGCCGGTTCCGTAGACGACGGCAAGAGCACGCTGATCGGTCGCCTGCTGCACGATTCGAAATCCATCTTCGAAGACCAGTTCTCGGCGATTTCAAAAACCAGCGAAAAGCGCGGCATGGCGGCGGTTGATCTGTCGCTGCTCACCGACGGCCTGCAAGCCGAGCGCGAGCAGGGCATCACTATTGACGTGGCGTACCGCTACTTCGCGACACCCAAGCGCAAGTTCATCATCGGCGACACGCCGGGACACGAGCAGTACACGCGCAACATGGTGACAGCGGCTTCGACCGCAAACCTGGTCGTCATCCTGATCGATGCGCGCAAGGGCATGCTGACCCAGACGCACCGCCACAGCTATCTCGCCAGTCTGGTCGGTGTGCCGCACGTGGTGCTGGCGGTGAACAAGATGGATATGGTGGATTACTCGCAGGGAAGATTCGAAGAGATCGTTGCCGAGTACCGAAAATTTGCCGCACAGCTTGGCCTGCACGATATCCATTGCATCCCGCTTTCGGCGCTGAACGGTGACATGGTGGTGGAGCGCGGCGACAACCTGGATTGGTACAAGGGCCCCGCATTGCTTGAATTGCTGGAAACGATTGAGATTGACCGCGACGTGAATACCACTGACTTCCGTTTCCCAGTGCAGTGGGTGTGCCGTCCGCAGACCGAGGAGCACCACGACTTCCGCGGTTACATGGGGCGCATCGAATCGGGTGAAGTCTCGGTGGGCGATGAAATCACCATCCTGCCGAGCGGCCGCAGCACGAGGGTGAAGGGGATCATCACCTACGACGGCAACCTGCAAACCGCCTATGCGCCGCAATCGGTGACACTGACGCTGACCGAAGAGATCGACATCTCGCGAGGCGACATGTTCGTGAAGAGCAGTGCGCATCCGCCCAGAGTGGAAAAAGAATTCGATGCGATGCTGTGCTGGCTGTCGGAAGCGCCGCTGGACAAGAACCGCAAGTACCTGGTGAAACACACCACGCGTACCGCGAAGTGCCTGTTCTCGCGCCTGGATTATCGCGTTGATGTGAACACGCTGGAGCAGCACCCAACCGACAAGCTCAATATGAACGAGATCGCACGCGTCAGCCTTAAGACCCAGTTGCCGCTGGTGATCGACCCGTACGCGGTCGATCACGGTACCGGCAGCTTTATCGTCATCGATGAGGCGACCAACAATACGGTGGCGGCGGGGATGGTTGCCTGAGGCGGGGCAGAGTTTTCGGGTGGACTTTGCAGGAGAGGGGAGTAAGCTTGCCCCTGTGCGGGTTTGCAGGATGGGTGGAGCGATGCTCAGTCCATCCATTCGTGCTTAAGGTGACTGGGCGCTAAATACAAAGGAGAGCGAAAATGTCGACTTCACAATATGAAAAACCTGATGAAGATCCAAATTTAATACCGCGTGAACTTGTATATGTGGCTGTATTTATCATTATCGGAGTAATCTTTGCAATGATGGTTTTGACAGGGTCGATTTTTTTTAGCTAGCGCGGGTTTGTACGAAGGGTTGAGTGCAGCGATACCCATCAATTGCCGGATGTATTTACTAAGGGTATCGCGATGCTCAGCGATTCTGCTGTGCTGGCTTTAGCGCAGTCTACCGGGATGTTCAGCCTTTAACTACTGTTCGCGTTGGTTTGAAATTGCCGTTCATTCACTTCTGCTCTCAACACATAAGCAAAGGCCATACATCTATGAAGTTGATGATCAATCCAAAAGTAACTCGCCTTACCTTTATCCTGTATAGCCTTCACTCATCCTTGATTCGTCACACGTATGTGTATAATCGACCGTCGTGCACTATTAGCGCAGATGTACTTTAATCCAACTTAAGTTCCATGCAGCCATGATTAAGCAACGAATCAACGCAATGCTTGTTTTTCTTCTGCTGGCCACCTTTTTGGCGGTCAAGTGGATGCCGTCGCATGCGCATTTGAACGCGCACCACGACCATGGCAGTGCACCACATAAGCATAGCTTTCAAGCACACGCCCATCAGCCGGTCGTTTTTCATGATGATCCCATTGGTTTGGATCATCAGCAGTTGGATAAGAGTCAGGTTGTTGATCTCGACCACGACCTGAGCTCGGCCAATGGCAAGCAATTCAACAATCCCGTGGTGCTTGCCGCTTTTGTTTATTATTTGCCGCTTATTCAAACAAGGGAAATTGGTCTGCCGGAGTGCTGCAATTTCCCGCCTCGCCTACTTCCAACCCATTCCGGGCAACCTCGCGCCCCCCCTGTGCTTTCCTGAACGTCGTTTAGTTTGATTTTATTTTCTGCGGCTGCAACCACCGCGCGGAACAATTAATATTTTAGGAGGTACAGATGTTATCAGTGATTAAACAATCACGATGGCTGCTCGCGCTTACTGTCGTGCTCTTTGCTGGCCAAGCATTAGGCCACGGCATGTCGGAAGCGGAGAAGCTGTCGATCATCGACGGCGGCAATCTGCGCTACATGTGGCTGGGCGCCACGCACATGCTTTCCGGCTACGACCATCTGCTGTTTGTATTCGGCATCGTCTTTTTCCTGACCAATTTTAAGGACATTGTCAAATACATTACGGCGTTTACCATCGGGCACAGTGTGACGCTGATATATGCAACATTCAACGCTATCCAGATCAATTACTTTCTGATTGATGCCGTGATTGGTCTGAGCGTCAGCTATATCGCGTTTGCCAATCTTGATGGTTTCAAGCGCTTGCTGAGTATCAAAGCCCCCAGCCTGCTGGCGATGATCACAGGCCTTGGCCTGATTCATGGCTTGGGCTTGTCAACACGCCTGCAACAACTGCCCCTTAACAAAGATGATCTTCTGCTGAACATCATATCGTTCAACATCGGAATCGAGGCGGGTCAGGTGCTGGCTTTGGCAATCATGCTGATGTTTCTGGCAACCTGGCGCAAGGCGCACTCGTTCAAACCCTTTAGCCTGTTCTCGAATTACGCGCTAATCGCTGCCGGTGGTTTTTTGTTTTTGATGCAGATGCACGGCTATTCGCACGTCAGCAATCCTGATGAGTATGGTTTCAGTGCCGACAATCACATCCATGAACATATCAGGATGAATGAGGAGCGAGCTGCGGAGCTCATCAAGCAAAACAGGCATAATTCAATCGATTAAAAGGAGAAATAATATGCGTACAATACTAATGTTTTCAATCTGTCTGGCTGTCATGGCGACAATTTCTGGCTGCGATGCCGGTCAAGATCACGGTCATTCTCATAACGAAAAATCACATTCACACAACCACAAGTCTCTCGACTAATTTATCAAGGAGTTAATTATGCGTAATATTTCGACAGCCCTACTCGTTTCCTCCCTATTTTTTGTATCGTCAGTGATGGCGGGTGCAGGACACGATCACGGCAGCGGCGGGCACTCGCACGGCCCGGTTTCCAGCGAAGCCGTCACCCAAACAGCAACTGATAAAGTCATGTCGCTGACAGCAAGCGGCAAGCTCGACAAAAGCTGGGCTGGTATAAAAGCAAGTGGCGCAACCCAGAAGACCTTCGCTCATGATCCAGAGTGGGTGGTGACATTCAAGAATGACAAGGTGAGCGATATCAGCAAGCAGACTTTGTATCTGTTCTTTACCCTAGACGGCAACTACATCGCCGCCAATTTCACCGGCCAATAAGCCAGAGAGGTGTGCACGGATTCGTGCACACCTCTTAATTCTTCAATTGGTGTTATCAAGCATTAGCGCGGTGTTGGCAATAAATGTTTGAATCGAACTTTAGTATTACAGCAACTCTATGCCAAAGCGTCTAACCGCGAGCGCAAAGAGACCGAAGCAAACTGCCGTTATGATGACGCAAGCTAACAATGTGAGCCAAAAACCAAGGCGTGGAAGCAATACAGGAAATGTCAAAAACATTGGTAATGTTGGTACAACATACCAAAAAGTGTACCAGGCGTGGTTTGCAATTTTTTCCTGCGGCTGATTTTCAACATATAACCAGATCAATGCCAGCACCGTTACAAGCGGGAGAGCGGCCACGAATCCACCCAGTTTATCGCTACGCTTTGCAAGCTCTGAAACGAGCACAACGACTGCGGCGGTAAGAAAATATTTTGTGATTATCCAAGCCATAACCCCCCCAAATTGCCGAATAATGATCAGGTAAAAGTATCATCGACGCATCATGCCGTGAATCAATTCGAACATCAAATTTAGTTCTGCTGCTGGCACAAAGCAGTCGCAGCATTCTACTCAATTCCAGTTATAGTGTTTGAATCTAGCGCATCAATTTTTGTACGTTGGTAAGGCGAGGAGTGCGCGGGACTTGCCGTTATAATGCCGCCCATGTATCTGAGTTATTTCGGCTTGGCTGAAGCCCCTTTTTCCATCGCACCCGATCCGCGCTATCTCTACATGAGCCAGCGCCACCAGGAGGCGCTCGCGCACCTGTTGTATGGCGTGAATGCGGGCGGCGGGTTTGTGTTGCTCACCGGCGAAGTGGGCGCGGGCAAGACCACGGTGTGCCGATGTTTCCTCGAACAAATCCCTGAATCCTGCGATGTCGCTTACATCTTCAACCCCAAGCTGACGGTGCCGGAGCTGCTTGCGACGATCTGCGCGGAATACCGCATCGAATGTCCCGTCGGCAACACCAGCGTCAAGGTCTACATCGACTGCATCAATGCCTACCTGCTGGACGCGCACGCAAAGGACAGGCACACGGTGCTGATCATCGACGAGGCGCAGAATCTTTCTCCCGATGTGCTGGAGCAGTTGCGCTTGCTCACGAATCTGGAAACCAACGAGCGCAAGCTGTTGCAGATCATCCTGCTGGGCCAGCCGGAACTGGCGGAGATGCTGGCCAAGCCGGAACTGCGGCAGCTTTCCCAGCGCGTCATCGCGCGTTATCACCTCGGGCCGCTGGACAAGCGCGAGGTCGCCGCTTATGTGCAGCATCGGCTGACGATTTCCGGCGCGCAGCGTCCGATGTTTCCAGCTGCGCTGATGGGCATGCTGTACCGTCTGAGCGGCGGTGTGCCGCGCGTGATCAATGTGCTGTGCGACCGGGCGCTGCTCGGCACCTATGCGCAGAATAAGGAGAAGGTTGATTCCGCAACGTTGAAGCAGGCGGCACGCGAGGTATTTCACAAGCCGCAAACCCGCAACCTGTTGCGTCCGCTGCTGGCCGGCTTGTTGCTGGCTGGCACGGTGCTGGCGGCAGCTATCTACCAGCCCGAAGTGCGAACTCCGCCGCAAAGAGCTGAAGAGATCAAGGCCGCCAATGCCAAGCCGGCGGCGCCATTGCCGGGTAGGCTGGAGTGGCCGTCAGCGCAGCCGCTCGAGCGTAGCGAAGAATTGGCTTATACCGCGCTGTTCAAGACATGGGGCGAAAGTTATCAGGAAGGCAACGGGTGTAAGCAGGCGGAATCAATTGGTTTGCGTTGTTACACTGCGCGGGGATGGCTGGATGAACTGCGCCAGTTGAATATGCCCGCTGTGCTGCTGATGCACGACGCACAGGGGCAAGCATTCAATGCGGTGCTGACGGGCCTGACCGATGACTCTGCCACCTTTGCCGTTGGGGGGGGAACCAGAGAGGTTACCTTTGGCGCGCTTGCGCAGCAATGGTCCGGTCACTACACACTGTTGTGGCGTATGCCGCCGCTGGCAAGCACAAAGCTGAGACCGGGTGATTACGGGCCGGATATCGGATGGCTTGCCGGGCAGCTCGGGCAACTGAATGGCAAGGCCGGTGCGGACACCGGCGAACGGTTGTTCGATGAAGCGATGCGGCACGATGTCAAACAATTTCAGCGTGCCCGCGGACTGGTTGCCGACGGCAGGGTGGGGCCACAGACGATGATGCACATGATTAGCCTGACGGATGTCACGATACCGAAGTTGACTGCGGCTCAGGGAGCGGGGCGGTAATGTCGTACATTTTGGATGCGCTTAAAAAGTCCGACCAGCAGCGTCAGCGCGGCGCAACACCAACCTTACAGGTCGCACAGATCGCTGTTGCTGCCCCCAGACGCCCCCTGTTTATTTATTACAGCCTGCTTGCCGTGGTGTTACTCGGGGTGGGGATCGTAGTGGGCTGGATGCATCCATGGCAAGCGGAGCTAATGCCGCCCGAGCCACAGCCCATCGCCGCAGAATCGCCCATGCCGATTTCACAGGAAGCGGCGCCGTTGCCTTTGCCCGCCATACCCGAAGCGACCGCCGGGAACGAGGTGCCCCGCGAGGCGGAGCCGCTTGCGGATAACGCCGCAGAGCCAGCCGAGGGGGGAGCGATTTTCCAGAATGAGTTGCCGCTCCAGATTCAGCGGGAGATTCCAGCCATGGATATCCAGCTCCATGCCTATGCAACCGAACCCGCCGAGCGTCTGGTCAGTATCAATTCCATCCGGTTGAGGGAAGGCGGATCATTGATGATCGGGCTCAGGCTGGAGAAGATTACGCCGGATGGGATGGTGTTTAGTTATAAGGGATATCGATTCCGGCGGGATATTCGGTAAGGAACGTTGCGACTTTTCTGAAATAAAAAGTCGCCGGGTGCGGCTCTGCAATAATAGCTGTTTATCTCTCGTCAGGCGGATGAGCAACTGGTTGATAGACTAGGCTGGCAAACAACGGCGGCCAAGTCGTTGGTTGTCGGGGACGGAGTCAAATGCCAGGCTGCGAATGGCGGCGTAGTGTGCTATCTTTCGTGCCTAATGATTTGTTGTGTTGCCCCGATGCCATGAGCTTGTTAGCCTTAATTACCGCGCTGTTGCTGGAGCAACTTCGGCCGCTTTCCTCCCGAAAATATCTGTATGGCGGTTTATCCGAGTACGCCGATTTTTTTCAGCGCCAGTTCAATGCCGGTGCGCACAGCCACGGCAGGGTCGCATGGCTGTTGGCGATTTTGCCTTTGCTGATGTTAATTGCCGCGCTGTACTGGATGTTGTTCGGGATGCATCCGATCATTGCCTGGGCGTTCAATGTGCTGGTGCTCTATCTTACGATGGGCTTCCGCCAGTTCAGCCATTACTTTACGGGTATACACAAGGCGTTGCTCGACGGCAGGCTGGATGAGGCGCGCAGTAAGCTGGCGCGCTGGAGAGGAATTTCTTCGCATGAATTGAACGCGGAGGAGGTTGCTCGCCTCACTATTGAGGAGGCGTTGCTGGCTTCGCATCGCCATGTGTTCGGCGTAATCGTCTGGTTCGTGATTACCATGCTGATCGGCCTTGGGCCGACCGGTGCGGTGCTGTATCGTTTTGTGCTGTTTCTTAATACGCGTTGGGGTGAGACGGATGATGACGAGATCGGACGGTTTGGCGAGTTCGCGCATCAGGCATTTCATATTCTGGAATGGCTGCCGTTGCGTATGACAGCGATGACTTTTGCCATCGTTGGTAATTTTGAGGATACGATTCATTGCTGGCGTACTCAGGCGGCAAGCTGGCCGGACAGGGAAGACGGATTGCTATTGGCCAGCGGGGGAGGAGCGTTGGGCGTGCGCCTCGGGATGGCGATTCCGGAAGGTGGTATGCCGTTTCACAGGCCGGAGTTGGGAATAGGTGATGAAGCCGATACCGATTTTATGCAGAGCGCGGTGGGGCTGGTATGGCGATCAGTGGTGTTCTGGCTGATCCTGATGTTGCTGCTGACGTTGGCCAGCCTGTTGGGTTGATGGGCAATTGAGCAGCGAGGGTTTGTTGTCTGGTTTTCGTTTATCTTGTCAAAAATGTTGAATCGGAAATATTGAGATGAGCTATTCATCTGGTGTGGGCGTGCGCAGCCCGCTGGAAAAGGTTGCCGCCGCGATGCTGTACACATGGCTGGTGACGTTATGTTCAGCCGTGGCATTGACCGTATTGCGGGCGGGGCAGATCGGCTATCACTGGCCCGATGGTTTTCATGCACCCTGGATTGACATATTCAGTGTGCTATTTCAGGGGGGGAGATTCGACCTCAAGGCCGGTGCGACAGCCGGGCTGCTGTTGTTCCCGCTGTTTTTGATTGCGCCCAAGCGCGCCGGAGGGATCGCGGGCGCGGTCACTTTCATCCTGATATTTCTTTCACTGGTCAACTTGCATTACTTCGGTTTTTACAAGACACCGATCGATCCTATCGTCTTCGGATTTTTCGAGGACGATACCAAGGCGATCATGCAGACGATCTGGAGCGACTTTCCGGTTGTACTCACGCTGTTGATCCTGTTCGTATTGAGCGCCGCAGCGATAATCGGGAGCCTATTTTTATATGGGAAGCTCGATCCGCTTATCGTCAGATCGCGTCCCGCATGGATTACCATTGCCGGGCTGTTATTCGCGTTTGTATTGCTGGTGTTCTCCATCAAGGGCACGCTTCGCTCGATCGGGCTGGTGCGCCAGAACCTGACGGTTACCACTTCGCAGTTTCTGAACGATATGGTGCCCAACGGTGCCATTGCGCTGCTGTTCGCCTGGGATCAGCGCGAGGAATCTCAGGATCTGCGCGATCCCCTGACTGGCCTGAACCGGCTGGGTTTTGACACGCCTTTCGATGCGGCGAAAATGTTGGGTATCAAGGCGGATGATGCCGAGTCGTTGCGCATGGCGATGTATGTCTATAGAAACGGGCAGGCACCCGAAGCACGCAAAAAAAACCTGCTGTTCTTCCAGATGGAATCATGGAGCGCGGAGCCGTTCCTGTATCAGTCTGTGGCGTTTGATGTGCTGGGTCGTCTGGAGCAGACACTCCCCGATGCCTGTCACTTCTCCAATTTCGATTCGGTGCAGGGCGGCACGCATCCGACACTGGAAGGAATTCTTTTCTCTACTCCGATAACGCCGTTGACGACGGGCCCGGAAGGTAAAAAGCCACTGCCCTGGGCTATCCCGCTGCTGATGAAACAGGCGGGATACGAAACCGTGTTTATCACTTCCGGCAGATCAGGTTGGCGCGACATGAACCGCGTCATGAAAACTCAGGGCTTTGACGAGATCGTCGATGCGTTGACGTTGCAGCAGGTCTACCCCGAAGCGGAATTGGGTATCTGGGGCGTGTGGGACAGCTATGCCTTTAAATATCTGGACGAACGGTTGAAGCAGAAGAACGGCGGCAAACCCCTGTTTGCGTTTGTCATGACGATGACCAATCATCCCCCCTATGATTTGCCGCCGGACTATGACAGAAAAAAACTCGATATGACGAAGTGGGGCGGGGAACGCAATTCGGAGGATCTGGGCAAGAATCTGGACACCTATCGTTATGCAACCGATCTGCTGGGCGAACTGGTGCAGGATGTCAGATCCAGCCCGCACTATGCGGACACTGTGATTGCCGCGACCGGCGATCATAATACGCGAACCTTCGGCGTCTATGCGACGCCGGAGCGCAGGTACCTGGTTCATCAGGTTCCCTTTGTCGTGTGGAGCAAGGATTTGAAGTGCGGGTCGCAACAGAATGTGCCGGCCAGTCATCGCGACATGTTCCCCACGCTGTTTCCACTGGTGGGAATCGACGGTGGTTATGTGAATACCGGGCGCGATCTACTTGCGGATTCGCGGATCAGTTCGCCGCTTGATGCGCAGCGCATCACGTCCTATGACGGCCATGCGCGCAACGCGCAGGGTGCTTGGCAGTTGGGCAATCCGGCCTCGTTCGTGTGTACGCCGGTCAAGGCGGGAGCCTCGTGCAAATTCGACGAGAAAGACGACAGGCAGGAAAGGGCGCGGCTGGGCTTGCTGGACTGGTTTGTCCGGTCATCGCTACAGAGCCGCTAACAGCAAATCTTATTTGCGGTGACGGATCACTTCGCGCAAGGCGGGCAATAACGAGACGACGATGATGCCGACGATGATCAGCGTTAGATTGCTTTTCACCCAAGGAATGTTGCCGAAGAAGTAGCCCGCCAGCGTCAGGCTGCCTATCCACGCGATGCTGCCCAAAATGCTGGATAGCATGAACAGGCGGTAGTTCATCAAGCCGATGCCGGCCACGAACGGTGCGAAGGTGCGGATGATGGGCAGGAAGCGAGCGAGGACGACCGTCTTGCTGCCGTGCTTCTCGTAAAAAGCATGGGTCTTGTCGAGGTGTTCGCGCTTGATCAGTTTGCTATTTGCCTGTAGCAGGCGCATTCCGATCAATCGTCCGATCCAGTAGTTGGTGTTGTCTCCACTGAAGGCAGCCAGGATCAGCAGTGGCGCCAGCCATTCAAGTTGCAGCGCACCCATGCCGCACAGTGCGCCTGCCACAAACAACAGCGAATCTCCGGGCAGAAATGGTGTGACTACCAGTCCGGTTTCGCAATAGATGATCAAGAACAGAATGGCATATACCCACACGCCGTAATCGGCGGTGAGCTTAAGCAGGTGCACATCCAGATGCAGGACGATGTCGATAAAAGCGGCGAGTAATTCCACTGGATGAACCTCAAGTGTTTAGGTGTATGGCACGGCAATCCTTCCCTCTCGTTTTCAGGGAGGCGAAGGTTGCCGTGTTATGGGAGAACCTCTTCGGTTTCAGTTTTTTCCGGTTTGATGAAGTCGTCGCGCGATACACCGAACAGCAGCAACAACGGGCTGGCGACCAATACCGAGGAGTAGATGCTGAACATGATGCCGATGGTGAGCGCCATTGCGAAGTAATGCAATGTCTCGCCGCCAAGGAGGAGCATTGCCAGCACCATCATCTGGGTCGAGCCGTGGGTGATGATGGTACGGGACATGGTGCGGGTGATGGCGTTGTCGATGATCACCGATACGTTTGCCTTGCGCATGGTGTGAAAATTTTCGCGGATACGGTCAAATACCACCACCGATTCGTTTACCGAATATCCGAGCACTGCCAGTACGGCGGCGAGTACCGATAAAGAAAAATCCCATTGAAAGAATGCGAAAAACCCGAGAATGATCACGACGTCGTGCAGGTTGGCGATGATGGCCGACAACCCGAACTTCCACTCGAAGCGCAGCCACAGGTAACAGACTATTCCCAATGAGACCAGCAACAAGGCCAGCGCGCCGTTTTCAACCAGATCTTTGCCAACCTGCGGGCCGACGAATTCCACGCGGCGCATCTCCACGTCGGCATCGCGTTTGCGCAGGATATCCATGACCTGTTCGCTTAATTTTGCACCGGCGATATTCGGCTTGATGGGCACCTGAATCAGCACATCGTGGCTGGAGCCGAAATTCTGCACCAAAGCATCCGGTTGGCCCGAATCGGCAAGATGCTTGCGGATGTTGGCGAGGTCGGCGGACTGTGAATAATGTACTTCGATCACTGTTCCACCGGTGAAATCCACACCAAAGTTCAATCCCTTGGTGGCAAGGAAGAAGATCGCAAACAGGAATGTGACCAGTGAGATGGTGGTGGTATAGCGTCCATAGCTCATGAACGGAATATCGTGCTTGAATTTGAAAAATTCCATATTTATTATCCTTTACCCTATCGCAACTTTGGCGAGCCGCACCTTGCGCCCGTAGATCAGGTTGACTATTGCACGGGAAACCAGCATCGCACTGAACATCGAAGTGAGTATGCCCAGGCATAACACGACCGCGAATCCCTTGATCGCGCCAGACCCGAACATAAATAATGCGACTCCAGCAATCAGGGTGGTGATGTTGGAGTCGAGAATCGTGCCGAAAGCACGATCATATCCGGCGTGTATTGCGGCCTGTGGCGTGACGCCATTGCGCAATTCTTCGCGGATGCGTTCGTTGATCAGTACGTTTGCATCAATCGCCATACCCAACGTCAACGCGATACCCGCCATGCCGGGCAGTGTGAGAGTGGCTTGCATCATTGACAGCAAAGCCACCAGAAGCAGCAGGTTAGCTCCCAGTGCCAGCACGGAAATCACACCGAACATCATGTAGTACGCCGACATGAAGACGGCAATCATGATGAAACCGATCTTGGTGGAATCGAAGCCGCGCGTGATATTTTCCGAGCCCAAACTGGGTCCGATGGTGCGTTCTTCGATGATTTCCATCGGCGCGGCCAGGGCACCGGCGCGCAGCAGCAGGGAGGTGTTTTGTGCCTCTGCCGCAGTCATCTGCCCGCTGATCTGTACCCGGCCTCCGCCGATCTCTTCGCGGATGACGGGAGCGGTGACGATTTCACCCTTGCCTTTTTCGAACAGGATGATGGCCATGCGTTTACCTACGTTTACACGCGTGGCCTCCTTGAATTTTCGTGCGCCCACACCGTCCAGATTAAGGTTGACCGTTGCTTCGCTGGTGTATTGGTCAAAGCCCGGCTGCGCGTCGTTGATGCTTTCGCCTGTAAATACCACCTGTTTTTTCACCAGCAGCATATTGCCATCGGTGTCCTTGAACATATCAGTGCCGTATGGAGCAGTTCCCCCCGGGGTTATCTGGTGTTCTTCGTCTACCATGCGTACTTCCAGTGTGGCGGTGCGGCCCAGAATATCTTTGGCGCGCGCTGTGTCCTGTACGCCGGGAAGCTGCACAACCACCCGATCCATACCCTGCTGTTGTATAACGGGTTCCGCTACGCCCAGCTCGTTTACCCGGTTGCGCAGTGTCAGCAGATTCTGCTGCACGGCAGAATCCTGGATGCGCCGCTCGGCTTCCGGCTTAAGGCTGGCGCGAATGCTAAACGCGTTGCTTTCATCCTGATTCTGCAAAGTGTAATCGGGGAAACGCAGTTTGATTTCCTCCTCGCCTTCGCCGCGTGATTCAGCATCACGGAACTTGACGGTCAATACATTTCCATCGCGGCTTACGCCGGAATAGGCTATTTTCTGTTCACGCAACGCGCTACGGATGTCGCCAGTGGTTGCCTCCAGCGTCTTGTTCAGCGCGGCTTTCATATCTACCTGCAGCATGAAATGCACACCGCCGCGCAGATCCAGGCCGAGATACATGGGCAATGCGTGGAGTTTGGTCAGCCACTGGGGCGAGCGCGGCAATAAATTTAGCGCAACCACGTAGTCTTCGCCCAATTTGCCGTTCAATAAATCTTTGGCTTTTAACTGACTGTCGGTATCGGCAAAGCGTGCTTTGACGCTGTTGCCGTCCAAGGTGCTCATTTCGGGCGCGAGTCCGGCTGTATTCAGGATATTACCCACTTGTTCCAGCAATGCATTATCCGCTTTCAGCGTGGAGCGCAGCGGCGATACCTGCACAGCGGGGGATTCACCGAAGAAATTCGGCAGGGTAAAAATCAAACCGGTTAGCAGCACGATCAGAATCAGCAGGTATTTCCACAATGGATATTGGTTCATTGAGACCTCATTGTTGATGCAAAGTAAGGGGTGTAAAGCGGATGTATTGTCATTTCGAGGCAGTCGTTTATCCTGTCTCGCGATCCGTGATTCGCGAGACACTTTATTGAGGTTATTTGATGGCTTTTATGGTTCCCTTGGGCAGCACAGTCTGGATTGCGCTCTTTTGAACCATTATCTCTACATTGGCGGCAATTTCAACACTGGCATATTCTTCGTACACCTTGCTGATGCTACCGACTTCTCCGCCCATGGTCACGACTTCATCGCCGCGCTGCAGGGCTGAAACCATTTCCTTGTGTTCTTTGGCACGCTTGGATTGTGGGCGCAAAACCAGAAAGTAGAACACCGCGACCAGCGCGATCAGTGGCAGGAATTCCATAATGCCGGCTTGTGGAGAGGCGGCGGTTTCGGCGTAGGCGTTGCTGATAAACATGATTAAATCTCCGGACTTGATACGAAAGGCGGGCATTCTAACATGAAGAGACCGCTATTCTGAATCGGTCTGGTTGAATCCGGTGTTACGGCAAGTAATTGGAATTAAGGGGAGCAGGTTCATTGATGAAATAAATTGATTCAGCGGGTTTCAATGATTTTTCCGCCTCGCTGTAATTCGAACCGCTCCACGAAAGCAGCAAACTCGTTTGTATCGATCGCCGCACGGATACCGCGCATCAGCTCTTGATAGTAGTGCAGGTTGTGGATGGTATTGAGCCGTGAACCGAGGATCTCGCCGAGACGGAACAGGTGGTGCAGGTAAGCGCGGCTGAAGTTGCGGCAGGTGTAGCACTGGCAATCTTCGTCCAGCGGGCGCGTGTCCAACCGGTACTGCGCATTCTTGATCTTGATATCGCCGTGGCGGGTGAATAGCATGCCGTTGCGCGCGTTGCGGGTCGGCATCACGCAGTCGAACATGTCGATGCCCTGTGTGACAGATGCCACCAAGTCTTCAGGTGTGCCCACGCCCATCAGGTAGCGCGGCTTGTCCTTGGGCAACTGTGGCGCGGTGTGATTGAGGATGCGCCGCATGTCATCCTTTGGTTCGCCCACCGACAGCCCGCCGATCGCATAGCCGTCGAAACCGATCTTCACCAGCTCGTTTAAAGATTCGTCGCGCAGGTTTTCGTACATGCCGCCCTGTACGATGCCGAACAGCGCATTCGGATTGCCCTCATGCGCCGAACCACCATCATGAGCTGCACGGGAGCGTGCCGCCCAGCGTAACGACAGGCGCATCGAATCTGCCGCCTCGCGTTCGCTGGCGGGGTAGGGCGTGCATTCGTCAAAGATCATCACAATGTCGGAGTTCAACACCTTCTGGATACGCATCGATTCCTCAGGCGAAAGGAAGCACTTGTCGCCGTTCACAGGCGACTGGAACTTCACGCCATCCTCGGTGATCTTGCGCAACGCGCCCAGACTGAACACCTGAAACCCGCCGGAGTCGGTGAGGATCGGGCCGTCCCAGCCCATGAACTGGTGCAAGCCGCCGTGTACCTCGATCACCTCTAGGCCGGGGCGCAGCCACAGGTGGAAGGTGTTGCCCAGCACGATGTGCGCGCCGATGTCGTGTAACTCGACGGGCGACATCGCCTTCACCGTTCCGTAGGTACCCACCGGCATGAAGGCAGGAGTCTCGACCTCGCCGTGGGCGAGTTGCAGCGTGCCGCGACGGGCAAGGCCGTCAGTTTTGTGTAAAGTGAATTTCATGGTTTTCTCTCGATCAACATCGCATCGCCGTAACTGAAGAATCTGTAATCTTGTTCAACCGCATGGCGGTAGGCCGCCAGCATCTCGGGCATGCCGCCGAAGGCGCAGACCAACATCAGCAGCGTAGAGCGGGGCAGGTGGAAATTGGTGAGCAGCACATCCACTACGCGGAAGCGATAGCCGGGCGTGATGAAGATGCGCGTCTCGCCGCTGCCCGCTTTCAATTCGCCGTCGGCTGCGGCGCTCTCCAGCGCGCGCAGGCTGGTCGTGCCCACCGCGATCACCCGTCCGCCCGAAGTACGTGCGGCGGAGATGGCTTCTGCGGTGGCCTGTGGGATATCATAACGCTCGCTGTGCATCGCATGCTCGTGCACATGTTCGGTGCGCACCGGCTGAAAAGTCCCGGCACCGACATGCAGTGTCACATAGGTGATCTGCACACCCTTGTTGCGCAGCGCCTGCAGCATCGCGTCATCGAAATGCAGGCCCGCAGTGGGTGCGGCCACGGCACCGTCCTTGCGTGCGAACACTGTTTGGTAGCGCTGCTCGTCTTCGGCATCCGCACTGTGGGTGATGTAGGGTGGCAAGGGCAGGCGGCCATAGCGTTCGAGCAATTCCAGCACCGGCTCTTCGCCGAGAAAACACAGGTGGAAAAATTCACCCCTGCGTCCCAACACCTTGACTGGCAGCGTCTCGGCGAGCAGCAGCCTGCTGCCCGCCTTGGGCGATTTGCTGGCGCGTACTTGTGCCAACACCTCGTGCTCGCCCAGCACACGCTCAACCAGCACCTCGATCTTGCCGCCGCTCTCTTTTTCCCCGAACAGGCGCGCCTTGATCACCCGGGTATCGTTCAGCACCATCACATCGCCCGGTTTTACCAACTGCAGCAGATCGGCAAAACGGCGGTCCTCGGTCATGCTGTCATGCGCATGCAGCAAGCGGCTGGCGCCGCGTTGTTCGGCGGGATGCTGCGCAATCAAGTTCTCGGGGAGGAGAAAATCAAAATCTTCGGTACGCATGGGTGCTAATGAGGAAAACGAAGGGAGGGGATTGTAGCCGATAAGTAATGTTTGATCGGGGTAGCGACCAGTGTGATGTAGGGAGCAAATGAAATGTCCGGTTCTGTAGCACGTAATATGTCCGGTTTGGGGAAACGCAATGGAATCATCCCTAAGCCGGGCACGTTGGTTACAGGAGACCCGGAAGATGAGATTCGAAGAA
>Ga0224495_10000258_pt1 | contig 42913 bp, 43 predicted proteins | sample SF_Jul11_sed_USG_FD_168128 | JGI IMG/M metagenome (GOLD analysis project Ga0224495, IMG submission 168128) | Sediment microbial communities from San Francisco Bay, California, United States - SF_Jul11_sed_USGS_4_1 | ecosystem: Environmental > Aquatic > Marine > Sediment | place: USA: California...
CTGGCAGTTTTGATCGCGTCCATTCCAGCTATACTTTTAACTAATGATGAGAAATCTTTCTGGGCAGAGAAAGCTTTCCATATAAAAGATCCGCTTTTGATGCCCAGCACAACCCCGCTTTTCATTTTCTTCGGATACGTGGTTTTTATAATTTATAATGTCCAAAACAGAATTTCCGCCCATATAAACACTAAGAATGTTTTTATGGACTGGAAAAATAACGGATACAAGCTGAATGCCATACTTGCCTTTTATTTCAGCATAATATTTATACTGCTGTTTTCAGCTGTAAATATTATATTTGCTATGCTATTACAAAATCCCCTGAAGATATTTTATATACTTGTACCGGGTTCCTGGTTGCTTCTAAGTGTGTTTCTTCAAATTATAGATAATTTTTCGCCATTTAAAGAATTTATAAAACGTTACGGAAAAGTGCCCGCCGAATATTCCAAAACACAGCTGAAAAACATAGATGTTGATTCGCTTGGCAGCAGGCTGAACAGTCTCATGGCCGTCAAAAAAGTTTACAGAAATGAAAAACTGTCGCTGCAAAAATTGGCAAGAATGGTGGAAATTTCTCCGCAACAGTTGTCTGAGTATTTAAATTCGGTAAAAAAATATGGCTACAGGGAATATATCAATTCTTTCAGAATCGAGGAGGCCAAACAACTCTTGACTGATAAACCGGAAATGAACGCCTCACTTGTGGGTTTTGAAGTCGGCTTTCCCTCTGTCTCCGGTTTTTACAAGATATTTAAAAAGTACACCGGCGTCAGCCCGGCAGATTTTAGGAAAAAGAAACACCTTGCACTGATCGCATAATTACTTTCGTAGAGAACCAGCTTGCTCTCTATAGCACTCTATAGCACTCTATAGCACTCTATAGTACTCTATAGCACGCTATCACAATCCATACTGGCCTGTAGTAGATCTTGTTTTTCTATAGATTGATTTTTTTTGCCCTCACTCCTGAATAAGACAATTTAACGATAATATGAGGAACCCAAATTAATCATTAACAAATTTTATAATAAAATATATTTTTTGAAAATAAAAGTATTTAAAAATGTAAAAAATACAAAAAATACATAACAAAGTATATATGGAGGACTTATGAAAAATAAATTTATTTTAATTGTATTATCCGGTTATTTTTTTTGTGCAGACCCGGGAATGGTCTCAAAAATTCCGTTAAGAATTATCGACAATTGGTTTACGGGTAATTCATCCAGGACATTAGATTCTTTAAACGATCTCATTATGGGCGCAAAAACATCTGTTGAATGTACGTTTTCAGATCTTGACACGGGATACTCTTTAGATTTAAATTCAAAGACAACCCTTGATCAGAAAAGTATTCTTGAAATCGCTCATAATATCATCAATAAACGAAACACAGGAATCAACGTGACTCTAATTTTTGATACTGATAAAAAGTGTATATCAAACGGATCGTTGTTTTTTCAATATCCCGATTTTTTTCTAAATAACGCATTTGCAAATTTTAAATATAAGGACATTATAAAAGATTGTAATTTCCTAAACAGCGATATTCCATTAGATCTATTACAAAATGTTAAACAAAATGGATTGGTACAAAATCATCAAATTTACTTTGTAAACACAAATGGAAAGATGTCAAACAACTATTGTATCATTGATAAAAAAAAAATCTGGTTTTCTTTAAATCCACTTACCCGTTCTATCCTTTTAAAACCGTCCATCTCATTTATTCTTGAAGCTGATGGAAACCCAATCATTGAAGAATTCACTAAAGAAATTGAAATGTTAAAAAATAATCTTACGGGTAGCCTAAAAAAACCATTTCAAAATATCCAAAGTTATAATTTCTATAATTCGACCTGGCATATTATTCACGGACCGCAAGATAAACCTCTGGATTATCTGTCGAGCCTGATTGACTCATCAGAAACTTTAAACATATATACGTCGGGGATTGATTTTGATATAAAAAATCCCGTTGTCAATTCATTGGTTCATTTCATAAATACAAAATCTAAAATTGACACCCTATTTGCTGATACTTCTTTTTTTTATGAAACTTCTCTATATCAAAATCTTTTTAATAATGGAAACTACTGCTTAAATAATCCTGATTGCGCCAATAATTTTAACTATTTTTATATAAAACCTGAAACAGACAAACAACATATTTTCTTATTGAAAGATATCGTTGGAAATAAAAAAACTATTTTATATAATGGAGACTTGAAACCATTAAACGAAAAAAACGATGATACACTTTTAATTGAAATAAATTCTGAAGCAGTTTATGACGAACTTTTATCAAATTTTAATAAGTTATCGAATAAGTCATTAGGAATAGAAAAAACATTGCAGTCTTCGCCTTTGCCTTCTCCTGGCGATGTTGTAATTAGCGAAATTGTCTGGATGGGTTCATTTGATAATTTAAGAAAGAGTCATCCATCAGACGAGGCGATTGAATTGTTCAATACAACAAATCACAATATAAATATTGGCGAAGCCGTTATCGCTTGTACCGCAAGCATATTTGGCGATTCGGTGATTAGTTTATTTTCAATACCCAAAGATGTAGTTCTTTTACCCGGGCAGTATTTTTCAATAGCTTCCAATCAAAACACAGCTTTTACCAATGTAAATTTAATTGTTCCAAATCTTTCCATAAGTAATTTAACAAGAGAATGTCTTTTAATAGATAATCGTAAACCCGCCTTGAACTACTACCCCGCAAATTCTATTAATGGTCATTATAATGACTCCCGATTAACCGGAATTATTCTCGACCAGGTTTTAAACTATAAAGACGATCCATGGAATCTTTATGCCTTTCAATATTTTTCAAAAACAGGATTAAACACGGTTAAATATAACATTGAAGGAGAAGGAGTCCGATCCATGGAAAAAATATCTCCAACTGCCGACGGAAAATTATTAAGAAACTGGCATATGAATACATTTACGCCCGTGCAAAATTTAATATCTGACGAGTTTATTTTCCATACATTCACAAGCATGGGCTATGAAAACAGCCCATCAACAGAAACTTCCGACGGTTCCGTAATTATAAGTGAAATACACTGGATGGGAAGCTATAATGCATTGGGCGTAAGTAACGCCTCCGATGAATTTGTAGAGTTTTACAATAGATCAACCGCTGATAAAAATATCGGGGGTTGGATTTTTGGCTGCTCGACGGATACCCTTGGGGCAGTTGGTAAACCATTGTTTGCCATTCCTTACGGCACCGTGATTCAACCTGGTGAATATCTGACCGTTCAGAAAATCGGCGCCATGTCTTTTTTAAATATTGATTATACTCTTGATTTTACAATAAACAATACAATCACTCAATGTATTTTAACTGATGGAAATTTTATAGAAACCAGTTTTCAAGGAAGCGATTCTAACGGCGACGGAGTGTTATCCGGACACTACGATTCGCCGCTATTTATCGGTTCAATTGCCGACATGGTTTCTGATCGAAGCTCTTCGTTTGCAAGCCTCAGTCTTGGTATAAATAACACAACGACAAAAATACGACGTTCCTGCGAACGCATTGACGTATCAACACCTGGTAATACCCCTTTAAACTGGAAGTTCAATACAATTGTCGATTCGAATTTTAATCTGGGCCTATACCCTGACTTTAAAAGCAATACCTTTGCAACGCCAGGAATGCCAAATTCACGGTAAGAATTTTAATTTATTTGCCCAGCATTTTTTTAAATTTTTTAAAGATATAAAGTGCATCATTAGGACCAGGACCCGCTTCAGGATGATATTGTATGCTTAAAATTTTATCTTTTTCAAGATAAAAACCTTCCACGGTATTATCATTTAAATTAAGCTCGCATACCCCGCCAGCTTTATTAAAAGAATCCGAATTAAAAAACTCAAGATCAACTGAAAATCCATGATTTTGAGCGGTGATCATAACTCTTTTTTTATCATTCCATTTTACGGGTTGGTTACCGCCGTGATGTCCAAATTTTAATTTATATGTTTTAGCGCCAAGAGCAATTGAAAGCATTTGGTGGCCAAGGCAGATTCCAAAAATCGGCTTTTTATAGTTTAGTAATTTTCGAATGTTTTCAATTCCATTGGTTACACTCGCGGGATCGCCAGGGCCATTAGAGAGAAAAAATCCATTGAAATTATCTATCGTAAAATCTATCCATTCTTTCATTGGTAAATCGCCAGGGTAAACTACCGGTAAAATATTTACATCAAGTAAATGTTTTAAAATGGAATGCTTGATACCAAAGTCAAGTACCGCAACCTTATGAAAATCATTCGTATTGATTTTATGTAATGCGATATATTCATTTACAAAATGATTTGCTTCTTTGCCGTTAAATTCTTTAGTCAGGTTTGCTCCTTCCATTGAAGGCGCTGAACGTACCTTTGCAAGAGCCGTTTTATATAAATCACTTGAGTCGTTAAAATCACCGATAAAAATTCCACCCGGCATGGATCCTTTTTCGCGAATATGTCGAACCAATGCACGGGTATCTACCTCGGTTATTCCCGCCAATTTGTGTTCAAATAAATATTCTTCGAGTGTTTTAATACTGCGAAAATTAGACGGAATATCACAATAATCACGAACGATGATTCCGTCTAAAAACGGTTTTTCAGATTCGTTATCATCTAAATTAATTCCATAATTACCTATCGAAGGATAAGTAAAGCAAACCATTTGACCTTTATAAGAAGGGTCGCTTATAATTTCCTGATAGCCCGACATACTTGTATTAAAAACAACTTCCCCAATGCGGCCAGAATCTTCCAAAAAGCCCAGTTTTTTACCGGGGAACACTGTGCCATCATGAAGTATTAATGCGGCATTTTCACGTTTTAAAAGCATATATTTGTACTCTGTATTTTTTTCAACATTAATTTCCCAAAATAAAATTTTCCAGCATTTTTTTTCCGCCCTCGGTAGCAAAAGACTCCGGATGAAACTGAATTCCCTCTATGGGATATTGTTTATGACGAAGGCCCATAATTTCATATCCTTCTTGATCGATAAATTTGCTTCGAGAAGTGATGACAAGGTCATCAGGTATACTTTCAGAAGCAACGATAAGACTGTGATATCTCATCACCTCAAGATTTTGGGGTAAACCTGTAAATATGCCTTTTTCGTCATGATCAATGAGAGATGTTTTTCCATGCATAGGAACTCTGGCCTTTTTTACAATTCCGCCAAAACAATGAGCGATTCCCTGCATTCCAAGACAAACACCCAGCAAAGGAATTTTTTTTCCAAGAAGTTTTATCACATCCGAACAAACTCCAAAATAGTTTATATCGTCAGGGCTTCCGGGACCAGGAGAAATGATGATTTTATTATAATTTCTTTTTTCAATCTCATCAACAGTGATCTCATTATTGCGAACCACGTCAAGCCGGCTGTTTGGAAAATTTAATTCTAAAATTTCGCCAACGTATTGATACAAATTATAAGTAAACGAATCGTAATTATCAATAATTAAGACCTTCATTTTGAAAATCCTTCAACAGCGCGTGTTATCGCGGCAGATTTATTTAAAATTTCCTGATATTCATTATCCGCAATCGAATCATATACCACCCCGCCTGAAGCTCTCGTATAGGCTTGTTTGCCGCTTACAAAAAGCGTGCGAATGGGTATAACGTGCGTAGAATCTCCATTAAACCCAAAATGGCCAATAGACCCGCCATAGGGACCTCTGGCATCATTTTCAAGTCTTTGAATGATCTTCATAGATTCAATTTTCGGTGCGCCGGATAGCGTTCCCGCAGGGAATGATTTTGCCAATCCGGAAAACATATCTTCATTGCGGTCTAAAATACCGACGACCTCGCTTGAAATATGCTGAACATGTGAAAACTTTTTCACATCCATTAAACGACGAACCTTAACGCTGCCGATTTTTGCCGCCCTGCCAAGATCGTTTCGATGCAAATCAACAAGCATGTTATGCTCGGCAATTTCTTTCGGATCATTTAAAAGGATTCGAGCAAGCGACCTGTCTTCATCGGAATTTTGCCCCCTGCGAATGGTTCCTGCAAGCGGAAAAGTTTCAATCTCGCCCTGACGCAGACGAAATAACAATTCAGGACTTGCTCCAATAAATTTTTTGTCGCCAAACTTGACATAAAACATATATGGAGAAGGGTTAATCTGTCGAAGTTTTTCATAAACAGCAATTGTATCGCCTTCGATTTCATAATTGATTTGAAAACCAATCTGGCACTGGAAAGTATTGCCGTTGATGATTTCTTCTTTGGTTTTTTCAACCATAGCGCTGTGTTCTTCGCGGGTTTTGGAAGCCCCCATGTTTTTTACTCGCGTCGGTCTTGCATCACCATAATGTTTTTTTGCAATTGAAGTTATAATTTCAGAACGATCGTTGTCATAAAAAAAATATAAAATTTCGCCGGTCATGGAATCAAAAATAAGTCCGTCGGTGTAGGCGCCAAACATAAATGTATCAAAATTTAAATGCTCTTTAAGTTTTAAGGCCGGTTCAAAATAATTCATTGCATCATAGGCCAGATAACCCACTAAACCGCCGGCGTAATTTCGCGAAATAACATCTTGAGGCATAATTTCACGCAGGGCATCATAAGGATTTTCAACGTCGTAGAGCTTTCCGTCAATGTTTAGTTTTCCCTGTTTACAGGAAATCAACATGGCGGGGTTAAAGCCAATCACACAATAACGCGAATCAAAGGTTTGTTCACCGAGTGATTCAAGTATAAAACAATGTTCGTACTCTCTTTCTAATTTTTTAAAAAGCGAAAAAAAATCAAGTTCTGTTTCAAATTTTTTATAAACGGGTTTTCTTGGTAATTTCAGACGGGGAATTATAGACATCTGAACTATCCAGTAGCAAAAGTTGATCGACTCTGTCAACGAGGGTTTCCATAAACAAATGTATTTTCATTGTTTTCAGCTCTGTTTACTCAAGGTCTAATTACCGATCATCCGCTTACTGTAATATATCGTAAGGGTTAAAGGGACTGTCTAAAAAGTCTCACAGCAAAGGAGCGAAGGCGCAAAGTAAAGAAATAAAGGGATTTTTCTTATCATTTTCTTTCATTCCTTTGCGTTCTTTGCGTCTTCGCGTTTCAAATTTTGACTTATTCGACAACCCCGAGGGCAGCCCCTGAAAATCAAAGGCTAAATTCTCTATCAAATCATCATTGACCGGATGAGTCAAATTTATTTTGAGATCTAATATATGGCTTATAAAAACTATCCTGTTCTGCACCCGTGGCATTCTATTGATATTGGTACGAATCCTCCGGAATTTTTAAACGGAGTCGTTGAAATTGCTGCTGGTTCACGCGTAAAGTATGAAATCGACAAAAAAAGCGGATTGATCTATGTTGACAGAATATTATATGGGCCAAATTTTTATCCCCAAAACTATGGCTTTATACCTCAATCTTACTGTGAAGACGGAGACCCGCTTGATGTGATCATTTATTCACAAGAAGCTCTTGTTCCTCGCTGCATTGCCCCGTGCAGGGTGATCGGCGCCATTGAAATGATCGACGGTGATGAAATGGATGATAAAATCATCTCTGTTCTTGAAGCTGACCCGGCATATAAAAATGTTTTTGATGTCGACGATCTTCCTCCGGCAAAACTTGACGAGCTTAAAGAATTTTTTACTATATATAAACGTCTTGAAAAAAAACCTGTCACAGTAAAAGAAGTACTTCATAAAGATGCTGCCTTGAAAATTGTTAAAAACGCGCTTGATCTTTATGAAAAAAACAAGGCTAGTCTGCAAATTAAAGAATAAATGAGCCTTTACAAAATACAAATAGTCATTTTTTTAGGCATATGAATATCACAACTTGTCTTTTCCCTGCTGCAGGCTATGGGACAAGATTTTTACCCGCTACAAAAGCAATTCCAAAAGAAATGCTTCCAATTTTAAACAAACCTTTGCTTCAATATGGAGTTGAAGAGGCCATCGATGCAGGTTTTAACAATATGGCCATTGTGACAGGACGAGGTAAGCGGGCTATTGAAGATCATTTTGATGTGAGTTATGAGCTTGAAGCGCAAATCCGCGGCACCGATAAAGAACAATACCTTGTAGAAATTCGAAACCTTATTGATAAATGCTCCTTTACCTACATCCGGCAAAACGAGATGAAAGGCCTCGGACATGCCATTTTAACAGGAAAGCCTTTAATTAACCAATCGGCCTTTGCTGTTATACTCGCCGATGACCTTTGCACGGCAGAAGAAGGGGTTTTATCACAAATGGTTCGCATGTATGAAAAGTACAAATGTTCAATTGTAGCCGTTGAAGAAATTGAGAAAAACCAGAGCAATCGATATGGAATCATTGCCGGCGAAAAAATTGACGATGACTGTTACCGGGTAAATTTAATGGTTGAAAAACCAGAGCCGGAAGAAGCGCCTTCCAATCTTGCGATTATAGGCCGCTATATATTAACATCCGATATTTTCGACCTGCTTCAAAACCAAAAACCAGGTAAAAACGGCGAAATTCAAATCACAGACGCACTGATGAAACAGGCCCAACAGGGTAAAGTCATTGCCTATAAATTTAAAGGCAGACGTTTTGACTGCGGCAATTTAGACGGTTTTATGGAAGCAGTGAACTACTATTATCAGGCGTTACGCGACAATACCTAAATAAACAACTGCAGTTATTTGTTTTATCTTTCAGGTCTGCCGGTTAAAATCGTCTTGAAGACGAACGATATCATCTTCACCAAGATACTCACCCACCTGAACTTCAATGAGTACAAGATCCACTCTGCCGGGATTTTGAAGCCTGTGCGGCTTACCGATGGGAATATAAACTGACTGATTTACCTGTACGGTTTCTTCACTTTCGCCAACTTTAATGACAGCCGTACCCGAAACAACCACCCAGTGCTCACTTCGGTGAAAGTGCTTTTGAAGACTCAGTCGTTTACCAGGTTTTACGACAATCCGTTTAATTTTATATTTATCAGATTCCTCAAGAACAGTATATGTACCCCATGGTCGATGCGATGTCAAATGGGTATCGTGAAGATCAGAACCTGAGTCCTTTAACATTTGAACAACGTTTTTTACTTTCTGACCGCTTCCCTGTCTGGCGATGAGAAGCGCATCGGGCGTATCTACAATGGTCAGATCTTCGATATCAATGGCGGCAATGGTACGCCCTGACGATAAAACAAAATTGTTTTTTGAATTGATCTGTAAAAAATTTTCACAAACGGTATTTCCGTTTTGATCCGTCGGTAGCTCCGTCTTTAAACTCTCAAAGCTGCCCATGTCAGACCAACCTATATCGGCGGCTACTACCTTCATTTTGTCGCTTTTTTCAAGTACCGCATAATCAATGCTGTTATCCGGAATTTTCATCATCAGGGCATCGTTGATACGGATTGGATTTTTTGTTTTAGCTTCTTCAAATGCAATCAGAGAAGCTTCATAAATATCAGGGGCTTGTTTTTTCAGTTCGTTTAAGTAAACTGATGCTTTGAAACAAAACATACCGCTGTTCCAAAGATATTTTTTGGAAGCAACGTAAGTTTCAGCCGTTGCAAGATCCGGTTTTTCTTTAAACCCCAAAACGGTTTCGCCGTCTACATGAATATAACCAAAACCCGTTTCAGGAGATGAAGGATTAATTCCAAAAACAACGAGATAACCCGCAAGCGCAAGCTCTTCAGCTTTTTTCATAACTTTTTTATAGCTTGTCTCGTCTTTTACCAGATGATCCGAAGGCGTAACCAGCACAACAGAATCTTCTTTTACAGCCATACAACCAAGCGCAATGGCAGGCGCGGTATTTCGACCAAAGGGCTCTAAAATATATTGAAATTGATTTTGCACATCGACCCTGGAAACCTCTTCAATTTGATCTTTTGCCAGAAAAAATTGCTCGTCATTACCTAAAATAATGATTTCATCGCAAACACTCCGGTTTCTCAGTAATGTTTTTTGAAAAAGAGACTGTCCATTAAATATTTTAACAAATTGTTTAGGCAGCATTTTTCGGCTCACCGGCCAAAGCCTTGTTCCGCTTCCGCCGGATAATATAATATTGATCATATGAATAACTCTAGAAAATAATTTTACAAGCTGTCAATCGTTTAACCAGTCAAAAGTTTTATTTAAAAGGGGGCAAGGAGATCTTTACTTCTGCATGAGATGCAAAACAACATCTCATGAGATCACAAGGCCCCCTGCGGTCAAGCCACGGTCTTGCCCTACCCCCGACGTTATCGACTAGCGAATTCTGCGTTTAATTCCGCTTTTAATTAAATCAAGATAGTAATTTACTGAAGCGCTTTGAGAAATTTTAAAAGCAAATATCATTGTGCTTAAAGGGTTATTTTGTTGTTCATCCGATACAGGAATCAGCAAAAGATGAATCGAACTAACCTTTCGTTCGATCATGTCGTAATAAGTAAATGACTGTAAAATGGCTTGACCATTCATTGATAAATCCTGACGGGGATTACTTTTTTCAAGAAGTTCAGCAGGAAGTAAATTTTTTTGAACTTCAAGATATTTATTAATTTGAGATAAAACTTCCAGGGGAGATTGCATAGAAACAGCGATCCAACCAAACTCATCTGACTCAGGGGTTGATATTTTTTCCTGAACAGGTAAAGGAGAAAACTGCCATAATAAATATCTTCTTTTTAAAATGGTTTGAAAAAATGAATAGCGTGTAACTTTCCAGTCTATTGGTTTTTCCCAGGTTATGCTGCCAAAGGAATATGTAGTCTGATCATTTGACTCCGACAGGACTCCCTTCACAGAATTGTACAGATTATAATCTACGGCAATCTTAAATATACTTACAATCCAGAAATATAAAAAAATCATCAGCAAAATCCATGTCAAACTGAGATAGTATTTATAAACGTTAAATCCATTTGAAAAAATATAGTGAGCGATAGTAAAAAATGCAAAAATACCGGCCCCTGCCGCAACGATATACACCGAAAACGGATTCCAATACATTATTGGAACGCTCACAACCAGCAGCACTAAAAATATTTTAAAGTACAAAAATTCTTTATTTAAACGCGCAAGACGAAAAAAGTAAAAAGCCAACAAGCCGCTGATCGCAGAAACTCCAAGTGAAATTACAAGTAATGGCAGAAGTCGCGAAATTCCGCCTTTTAAACCTGCCAATACAAACATGGCAAAAACAGGAAAAACCATAAACGTACCCGTGATCAATAAACGAAGTTTATACAAAGGATCAAACCAGCGAATGATCACTTCATGGTAGTCCACTATAATATTTTCTAAATTAAAAAACAACTGGATTTTACGTTTAAAAAAATGTACTTTATATCGGTCAATGCCTGCCCTGGCTAATTCTATGTTGCACATTTGGGCAACAATTTTATCGCCATATAATTTTGCGGGGTACTTTACCCCTTTATACATGATAAATAAATCAATGTAGCTATTCATGTGATTCATGGATAAAAAATACAAATGTGCAGATTTTTTTATGCATCACTTACGACGAGATTACCTTTCTGGTATTTCTTTTCTTTTTTATCATAGATAAAAACTGCATTACCTGCAGCTTTATGATTTTGAATGGATACGACAATATAGCATTTTGCGGAAAAAACAGGACCATTGTTATCTGGCGTTGACATTTGCAATTCATCTTCTGCAGAAAAATATGCGTCACAGTCGATGTGGGAATGAACAATGCTAAACAAACTCCCACCGCTGGATTCGATGGCTTCAGTTGCCCGACTTAACTTTAAAGTATCCATAAGAAAGGCATCTTTTGAAGTTCGAGGATATGTCTCAGGGTCAAGTTTGTGATATTTATCCTGTAGATTTTCAGCGGCAAAGTATTTTAAACTTGTATCTTTTTGTTGAAGCACCCAGCCGCAACATTCTTTTGGATATTCCTTTACAGCGTGTTCATTTATTTCTTCAAGAGTTTTTTTGTCTATTTTAATATTTTCCATTTCATTTATTCCTTATTTGGCGCGGATAGAAATTTCTGTAAATTAACCCATACATATTTTACGCGAGGGGTGACGTAAACCGGCGTAACAAAGACAGCATTGGTAAATCATCCGCCGGTTGAAGTCAGGGGTGCGCTAAACCCCATTATATTTCTTAAAATTTAATATTTTATATCCGAATTACCTGCTTTTTAAAAACTCCAATACATCCAGAGCATGCGTTTTCACGCTAACCTTTGGATACGCCTTAACGACCTTGCCCTTTTCTATTAGAAACGAACTGCGGATGATGCCCATAAATTTTTTGCCATACATTGATTTTTCAGCCCAGACGCCAAAGGCCTCGGTGATTTTTCCTGAAGTATCGCTGATCAATTCAAAGGCCAGAGATTTTTTTTCTATAAAGCCGCAATGAGATTTTACAGTATCTCGAGAGCAACCGATTACTCGTACATTAAGTTTTTTAAATTCAGCAAGATGCTCCTGAAAACCGACGGCCTCTGTAATGCAGCCTGGCGTCATATCTTTAGGGTAAAAATAAAAAAGAACGGTTTGTTTTTTGAATATATTTTCCAAAGAATCGTCTTTTTCTAAAAAACCGTGGGCCGTCTGTACAACTATGGTTCCTGAAAGCCCGACCGGAACCAAATCACCATCATTTAACATAAGCCAGCTTTTATATAAGATTTCTTTTGTCAGCAAATAATACTAGTACCGCGTCTTTTTAATTTGTTCCGCTTGCGCAAAACAAATTCAAGCGGAAACGCTACTTGACAAGTTTGTCTGCTTCACAATATTTAAAATTAATGCGGAGCCGCTTCAAGTTTGAACATGTATAAATTAAACAGACATAGTACTAGTTAGTTATATATGGTTACAAACTTCTTTTTATAATCTTTAGTTTCAAGTGAATCTACGATAAACCTTGCTGTATCCTCGCGTGAAATAAAATGAAGTCCTGTTAGAGTACCTTCTGTTTGTAAATTATATTTATCGCTGAACAAACCGTTTGTTAAAATAACAGGTCTTACAACTGTCCAATCGAAACTGCTTTTTTCTATGAGTTCTTCCATTTCATTTTTATCTTGCATAATTTTTTTTATGAATAAATTTAATATTTTACCATAAAAACCAGTTGCTGTTTCACGTGCGCCATAGGCAGAAACAACTACAAGCCTTTTAACATTTAATTTTTTCATCGCAGCTAAAATATTTGTAATGCCTTTACAACAAACCGGTTCCTGCCCAGGTTTAACGCCAAGAGCTGATACTATAAAATCCTGATCTTTTATCGCATTTTCAACATCTTTTATATTAATAATGTTTCCTTTAATTACGCGAAGATTATGATACTTTAACGTTAATTTTGACTTGTCTCTTACCATAGCTGTCACATGAAATCCTTTTTCAAGAGCGTATCTGACGACTTGATGACCGGTTTTTCCGCTTGCGCCAAATACAATGATTTTTTTAACATTATCTTTGCCCAAAATCCCTCCTTTTATGTTTATACATAAATTTTGTTACACACATTACATTATTGTTAATGCAATAATTTATTTATCTTTTTTATACACGCTTTCAAAAGGCAGGGGCTTTGTCAAAAGTTTTTATATAAAAATGAATTTACGCTCCGGCTCTTATCAAAGTTTTGAACATAAATCATGGAATACATTATTATCTTTACGATCATTGTTTTAGCTATACTATTTTTACTTATGCCTTTTGTTCGCGGCGCAAGCCATGTAAATTATTTTCAAGAAGCTGATAAAGTTAAAAAAACAAAAGAAGATAAAGAACAAAACTTGCGCGATGATATTGAATCAACAAAGCTTGCCCTGAGAGATCTTGATATGGAAAACAAAATTGGTAAAATAGCAAACGATGATTATGAAATATTAAAAGACGAACTTCTTGACGAATGGCAATCATCTGAAAATGAATATAAAAAGATTAAGAGCAAATGATAAAAATAGTAAAGTCACTCACCCTTTTATGCCTTATTGTAAATCAACTTTCGGCTATTGATTTAAAAATATCAGCAAGCAATAAAACATTAAATGCCCCTTCAAGGTACGCTGAAAAAATTACTGTAATCAAACTCAGCGACACCATGCAAATGGTTTCTACAAAAACAGATGTGGCTCTGCCTTTCATGATCAACAACCTTCCTGCGATGGAAAATGCTCCTTATATGGTTCAAATCACTCATAATGGGGTAAATTACAACAAGGTAATTCCGCCGAACACACCTGGTAATCTTATAGACATTAACATTGATGTTTATGATACAACGAATACATTTTCACAAGACATCAATCTTGAAAAGTTTATTGAAATTTACTATTATAAAGATGTGTTAGCTACTGATATTACGCATCATTTTACCAACACTGGCAGATATACATTTACCGAAAGAGGAAGCAGAAATGGCATATTAATGTATATTCCCAAAGAAGGTAAAAATCTGGAAGCGCTTGCAACAATTGAAACAATGCATGGTCAAAGCGATATTAAGACCTTAAAGCTAAATCCACAGCCTTTGCCAGACAGACCTGAATATTATGTATTAGAGCAGCCTGTAAAGCCAGGAGAAAAATACTACCAGGCAAGATTAAATTATCGTTATGACGGTAAACCTCTGGAAATAACTTTTGAAAACATATACCCGATGACCACAAAACCCATGATTATTTTACATTCAAAAAATATGACGGTAACATGGAAAGAAAATCCCGCATGGGATACAAAAGCTGTTTTTAATGATAATATCGGCGCTGAAATCATAACTCTGCCAAACAAACCAGGAAAATTTACTTTAATTTTTACAGGCGGAATACCGGAACAAGGCGAAGGATCAAATATGCAAAAGGGAAATCAATCCATCGGCGCAAGTTCTCCAATCAGTATGTATACCAAAATCGGCGGGTTAGCTGCATTTATAATTAGCTTACTTGCTTTTTTTTATTACATAAAAGGCCGCCCTGTATGGCTGCAAATGATACAGGCAAAGAACAAAAGTCGTATTGCATTTGAATTACAACACTTAAAAAGCTTAAATCTGACTCCCGAAGTAATGCAAAAAAAAGAAAAAATACTGAATGAAAAAATGGAAGCCATGGATAAGCTCATCAAGCTATAATGTCAGGCGTTCTATTAAAATTTAATCAATTAAAAAAACAATTTGGATATCACCGAGCTGTGAATTCAGCTTCCGGCGAAATTTGTGAAAATGAATTTATATCTCTTTACGGCGTAAACGGAGCAGGTAAAAGTACGCTCTTATATCTTTTATCCGGCGTGTATAAACCTGACTCAGGTTCTATCGACTATTTAAATTTAGGGAAAAAAAATTTCCATTTAAAAATGCAGCTCATGAGTCATCAAAGTATGTTTTATGCCCGCCTTAGCGCCTATGATAATTTATTTTTTTTTCAGGAGCTCTATGGAGAAGCCCGAATTAGCGAAGTTTTGTTCGCCCTGGAAATGACCGGTCTGATAAAAGCACGCAGCAAATTTATCGACGGATTTTCCCGAGGAATGATTCAGCGATTGATGATTGCTCGAATGATTTTAGCAAAACCCGAATTTGTTTTTTTTGACGAACCCTTTACCGGACTTGATATTCAAGGACAAAAACTTTTACTATCAATTATAGAAAACAGAGGTATACCTGCTTTACATTGGAAAATTAAAAGTTTTATTTTTGTCGATCACGACATTGACAGGGCATATGAACTCACCAGTACCGTCTGGTACATTCAAAATGGTGAACTTCAAAAGCCGATGACAAAAAATGAGATGCCGTTAGATCAGCTGAGGGAGTTACTTGGGTGAAAGTTTTTCGAACACTACTTGCCAAAGAACTAAAACTGTATTTTTTTGGTACATCATTTTATATGGTTTCTTCTGTACTTTCCATTGGCCTTTTTTTACTATTTCGATTTACCTACCCCTCTGAACAAATCAACATGGAAATCGCCGTAAGCGTGTTATGGTCGGTACACATGATCAGCAGTCTGTTTTCTCTGATCGCTTCGCAGGAATGGGAATGGGAGGCCAACGCCCTTCGTGCTGTTAAACTTTCGGGAGTTGAAGGTTACATTGTATTTTTAACAAAAAGTATCGCATCGATTGGTTCAATGTTTTTACTCTGGATACTGGAATTTCTTGTATGGATGGTTCTTTATGGCGGCGATATCTTCAAGCCCTCAACAGGCGGATATTCTGCGGGACAAATGACAGCGCCGCTAACTAACATGATTTTTCAGCTTCTAGTATGCGGCATGCTGGCTTCAATTGGCATCGCGCTTATCGGACAAATCACATCCGTACTTGCCCTTCATTCCCGTTTTCGTCATGTACTTATGTTCATTGTGTTTTTTCCGATATCAATACCGTTGATGATTTCAGCAAGTTCTTATTCACGGCTGGCCGTACAACTAAAGGGCTGGTCTGCCGGCCTCAATTTTCTTTCTTTAGAAGCAGCGTTTTGTCTTTTTTTTACTGCGGCAGGCGTAATATTGTACGACTACCTTTGGGAAGAATAAACTTTTCCTGTCTTGACCTTTTTATAAAAACTTCATGGCCGATCAACTGTGGCTAAATATTCTTTAAAATGTTCCCATGCGGCGCTTTGCCCAAGGTGATATCGATTTATTATATTTTCAATTCTGCTTTTTGAAATATCTTTACCAAACTTCTTGTCATAAATAATATTATTTAATTCAGTATCATTTTGTATTTTAAATATATCTGATTCGGGTATTCCAAAATCTTTTAAAAAATAAAATATCATGTCATTTTTCAAGCGTACCCACGAAGGATCATTTTCTTGATAGTGATTTAATATTATATTTTCTAAATTGTTTTGTATTTTATTTGTTTTTTCTTTGCGCACAATAACGTTAAGGCTGGTTTCATACTGAATTTTTTGAATTTCGGCATCTGATATTCCATATTCCTTAAGATAAAAATATATGATATCGTCTTTTAAACGTTTCCACGACGGATTTTCGGGTTGGTAGTATTTAAATATTATATTTTCAATCCGGTTTTTCGTAATGTATTTTTTGGATTTTTCATCGCGCAAAATACTGTTGAACTCTGCATCATTTTGAATTTTATATATGTCATAATCAGGAACATCGTATTCTTTCAGGTAAGAACCGATAACCAATTTTGTTATATCAATCGAACTCAGGGTATCACCTTCGCCAAGATAGGCCATTTCGCCAATTTCACCCCTAAGTTTATAAATGATATCAACAAATTTTTTATTTTTCATTAAAAAATCAACTTTCCAGGGATTACCCGAAAATTCGATTAATTTAGAGCGAATAACATTTTTAATTAATGCGGGATCTTTTGTATGCTCATAAATCATTTTGTATTCTGCAGAATTTATTGCCGCAATTTCATACTTTGGATCTTGAGCCAGTTTTTTTAAATTATATAAATCAAGGTAAAGATATTTTTTATTAAAAAAGTTTACAATCAAATGAGGTAAACTTCCCTCTGGATCGGCGATCAATTCATAGGTTATTCCTGTTTTATTTTCGCTGATGTATTGCAGTTTAATTCGCGCATGAATGTTATTTAAGCGAATACCCGTGATGTTTTCATAATCAGAAAATTTACGATCAAGGCTGTTTATGTCGATAACCGCCTGACCCTGATCGGTAAAAACCGTTACTACCGCTTCCAGAAAAAAATACCTGTTTTTTAGCGGCCAGGGGAGTTCTAATTCATTAAAAATAATGAGATGCTGATCGTTTATTTTTTCAATTAAAGAAGAATTTGCAGCCTGGGTTCTCCATTGTTTTTGTGCATCAATATCCCTCAAAAGTTCGGCAACCTTAAAAATACCGGCATCTATAACGGTCACCGCCTTTACAGCAAGAAGATTTGTGTTTTTCATTTCCCTTGTGTACATCAGGATTTTATTTTTTTTATCAACAAATTTCAACTCTGATTTTTCCGGAATGTTTAAAGGTGCCGCCATCAAATGAATTGATTTTTGAACAGGCATAAAAGCGGTGATAAAAAAACAAGTGATCCCAGTTATTGCATTATATTTCATTACTTTAAATATTTTCATTTAACCAAGTTACCCGAACTGTCGAATCATTTTAAAGCAAACAATATCCTTTGTCAATTACAATAAAACAACTAACTTGCATTGAAAACGGGAACAGCAGATTTCAAAGAACTTTCCTATTCGCCTAGAGATGTAATCAACGCCTCTATGTTAAACAACTTTCACTGGTTTATCGAAGGCGGGCCGGGCATAAGATTTAGTTTTGTAAATAGACCTTTATATGGTGTGGGCATTGGCGCACAGGCTCTTATATCTGATCCACCATATTTTGTCTTTACACCCATAAAGGCAGAACTATTGTTTACCTTTGTGTATTAACAAATCAGTTGATACTGATTCAAGGAACCTACATTGAGATATTTACTATTAGATCGTATTACCGAAATTAGGTATGGAAGTTATGCAAAAGGTATAAAGTGCGTTACGTTGAGCGAAGACTATCTTGAACAACATTTTCCGCTTTATCCGATATATCCGGGCGCCTTGACGATCGAAAGTCTGGCGCAGCTTTCGGGTTGGTTAATCAACCTTACCATTCGACATGAAAAAAAACCGGAACTTTTTGCTGCGCTTGTAAAAGTTGATCAAATGAAATTTTCTCACCAGGTAATTCCCGGCGACCGCCTTGAGTTACACTCTAAGATTGAGAGTATTCAAGATAAAGGAGCCATGGTAAGTGTAGAAGCAATGGTCGGCGAAAATATTTCAGCAACCGGCTCCCTTATGTTTGGATTAACGAAACTCTTACCTGGTCAAAAAGAAGTTTTAAACAAATATGAGACTCTTTTTACGAGAAACATGACGATTGTTGAATGATATGAACCTCGACTATAAAGAATATCAATCTCTGCAAGAAATTTCTGTCAGATCGACGCTTAAAGATAAAAAATTAATGAAATATTTTAATCTGGAAACTGCCGCATTAATAAAAGGTATACATAATATTTTATCAGACAATTCTTTTCATGATGATATGCCGCTTTTTTTTGCATTGTGTAAAATTGATTTTAAAACCATTGCATCCAGCGAAATATTTAATACCGGACAATATTTTGACAACTTTAAGATATTCGACTCTGACATAGAAAAATTTCCAAGAACTGATTTTTTAAAAATTCCCGCTTTGATTACTGAAAATTATTCAATAAACGGCAAATTTAGTCCAGAGTTATTTAATAAAAATTTTTTTTCTAAATTGTCGCCGATTGAACAATTCAAGGTACTGGCAAACTTACCGGTAAGTTTTGCCAGCATAGTATTTGGTCTGCACGGAGACAATGTCACCATTTATGAATCGGGAAGATCGTTGGTATGGCACGGAGTGACTACAGATTATCAAGGTGTATTCTTGATTGGCAGCGCAAAAACAGCCATTGACGGTTCGGTAAAAGCAGGCATAGCCTATACTTCAAGCGAAGAACTTCAAACGTCTAAATACTTTACAGAAGATATTTGTGCTATTGAAATGTTTAAAAACTGGAACGAACAAGGATTTCATTGATAAAAATAATTTGTCATCATGAAAAATAATAATTCAAATATTGTAATTACAGGTATGTCTCTTGCTTCGCCCATTGGAAACAATCAAAACGAATTTTATAACGCAATTAAAAATCAACATACAGCGACAGCTGAGCTAAAGGGTATGGATGTAAACATTTTTACAAAAAGTATTGGAGCTGAAGTTAAAAAAGAAATATGGAATGAAAATTTAACAGATCGAGATGATAGGAAAAAATATTTTTTAGACTATACCCTTGAGCAATTATTTAAATCATCTTGTGAAATTGAAAAGTACAATGAGGCATCGCGAATTTTAAGCCTGGGAACAGGCTTGGATTATATAAATGTTCCTGATTTGGTTGAAAATATCAGTGATGGTGACAAAATAATTAAATTAGACGATTATTATCATAGTACGTACGATGTCGCCATGCAGGCCGCTTTAAAATATAACATACATGGCGGAATCTCGGTAAACCTGGCTACATGTGTTGCATCATCTCAGGCAATCGGTATTGGCTACCGCTTTTTAAAAAAAACAGAAAACAAAATTTTTATTACTGGCGGGTTTGACTCCATGCTCAACTATTCTCAATACCTTGGATTTCAAAGACTGGGAACATTTTCTACCTGGGACGGCGATCCTGCATGTGCCTGCAGACCTTTTGATAAAAAAAGAAGCGGTCTTGTTTTAGGCGAAGGAGCGGCTCTATTTACTTTACAACGCGCTGATGAAGCAGATCAAAAATCAATCCTTGCAGAGATCAAAGGCTATGGTTCAACCATGGACGGATACCTGGTGACAGATCCTGAACCTTCCGGATTATATCTGGCAAAAGCTGCCATAAGTGCGATTAAAGATGCCGGACTAAGTCCTGATGATATCGACAGTGTTCATCTTCACGGAACGGGTACTTTTAAAAATGATCCTGCCGAAGCAAATGCAATGAAAATTATTTTTGGAGACAGATATAAGAAGATACCGGTATTTTCTTTAAAAGGTTCTATTGGACATGGCATAGGTGCCTGCAGCGCCCTTGAAGTTTGCGGAGTTATTTACGCGTTAGAGAATCAAGTAACACCGGTAACCGTCAATTATGAATTTCCCGATGATACCGTCGGGTTATTTGCAATTAAAGGCGAGGAACACAAAATGAAGATAAACAATATTTTAAAACTAAATGCCAACATTGGCGGGCAAAATTCTGCTCTTGTAATAGGAAGACATGGGCAATAAAGTTATTATTACCGGCGCAAGTTCCGAAATAGGACTTGCCATTGCTAAAAAATTTTTAACCAGGGATTATGATGTCATCTTGCACGGCAATCGAAATATAATCAATTGTGAAAGTTTAATGGATGAGCTGAACATAAAATGTAAAATTATACGCGCAGATTTCAGCATTGAAAGTGAAATTGACAAATTTGTTAAAGAAATGGAAAATGTAGATATTTTAATTAACGGAGCGTCGTTAAACACTCATGGGCTTTTATCAAATTATCCCGATGAAAATATTGACTTAATGCTCATGATAAACATTAAATCATTGGTAAAAATAACCAGAACAGCTATAAACCAGATGCTCTTGAAAAGAAAAGGTGTTATCATTAATATTTCATCGGTTATGGCGCAAAGAGGCCTTAGAGGCGCATCGATTTATGCCGGAACAAAGGGGTTTATGGAATCCATGTCCAGAGTACTCACCGCAGAATACGGTAAAAAAGGTATTCGAATTAATAATGTAGCTCCCGGACCGATTGACAGCGGAGAGTTAAAAAAAACCAGGGAATACGCTGAAGAAGAAGTTAATCGACTTTCTATTTCCAAAAGACTTGGGATTCCCGAAGATGTCGCCAATCTTGTTTATTTTTTATCAACAGACGAGGCAGAATTTATTAACGGAAAAACATACGCTATTGACGGAGGATTTAATACCGGCATATGAAAAATAATTTATTATTTGATTCTTTAAAGACAATTGCGCATAAAAGAAAAAGCATCCGGCATTTTAAAACGGAAAAAATCCCCAGGGAAGATGTTGAGAAAATCATGGAAATTGCAAAAACTTCACCATATGCAGGCGGGAGAAAAGACTGGGAAATCATTCTTGTTGATGATTTAAATACGATCAATATATTAAAAGATATCATTAAAAAAAAGATTGAACTTGTTTACACTGGAGCAAAAAATGAATTCAGACAAATGCTCGATGACTATGCAAAATACTTCTATTCATTTGAAACTGCGCCTCTGCTAATGATTCCGGTTTATAAACCACGAGGCGGCCTTGTTCATGCATTTGAATCAGATCCATACGGCGCGATTAAACTTGACGAGGAAGGAATCATAAAATCTATTGCATGCGTAGCCATGATGACAATTTTAGCCGCAGAAAGCCTTGGTTATAACACTTGTTTTGTCCACGGCGCATGTATAGCCTCAGATGAAATCGTATCACATTTAAACATAAAAAAAAATAAAAAAATTGGAGCCATTATCCCTGTAGGATATGCTCAGGAAGCACTATGAATATTGAAAATCAGGTTAAAGAGATTTTAGCAGACGCGCTTGGATTTTCAGGAATTGATGAAATTCATTCCGACGATTCGCTTATGGATGACCTGGGCGCAGACAGCATTGATTTTCTGGATATCATTTTTCAAATTGAAAAAAAAATCGGCGTCTCGATTGATAGCAACAAATTTAATGTCGCTGGTTTCGATATCAATGACAGCGAGTATGTTTCTGATTTTAAATTAACTAAATTTGGGGCAGAAAACCTCCAGCTTGCTTTTCCTGACAGAAAAGAAAAGTATGTAGAAGGCGCAGCATTACGCTCGCTGCTTAGCTCAGTAAGCGTTGACGATTTTATCTCAATCGTAAGATCTAAAATTATTACAGATTATCTTTTATTACAAAAAGACCAAAAAATAGATTTACTTAAAGTAATAGATAAGCACAAATTAACACAATATGGAGCTGATGTACTGATTAAATATATTCCCGAATTACATAATGAGTTTAAAGCTGGTTTAACTCTTGGCGATCTGGGTAGGGTATACTCAAACAAGACAGCTCAAGCGCCTATTTTAAAAATGTTGGAAGCCATAAAAACATCTAAACAGGGAAAAAAGTAATTTAACATTGACGCAAAAAATAATTTTTTCATTTGGTTATTTTGCTTTAAAAATATTTTTTAAAATATATTTGTCCCTTAATATTAAAGGAGCAAAAAACATTCCTGATGGTCGAGGAGTGATCATTGCATCAAATCAAAAAAGTTATATTGATCCATTGCTGATTTTTATATCACTCCCGTTAAAGTCTGCATTGAAGTTATATTTCATGATTGCCTTAAGGCATAGAAAAAAAAAGTGGTTAACATGGTTGCTTGGCGATAAAGTTATATTTGTAAAAAGTATATCCGGATTAAGTGATGCTATGAAGAAAATATCTGATATTCTTGAAAATAAAAATATTTTGTTAATCTTCCCTGAAGGAGACTGGAATCCGGATACAAAAAGAATGGTTACATTTCAAAGTGGCGTCGGCTTGATTGCTGAAATCAGCGGTGCGCCAATTATACCCACATACATTCATAATTCCGGTATCGCGCTTCCCGAGGGAAGTTATTTTATAAGAAAAACAAAAGTTCAAATACTTTTCGATAAACAGCTTCAAATTCCGTCAGGACTACAGAAAAAGTACAATAAAAAGTCGAAATATTATTTAGCCATTTCTAAAATGGTTAAGCGTAAAATCCTTAATCTAAAACAAGTTTTATTAAAAAATACAAGCAAGATAAAAATATAAGGGAGTAAATACAAAGTAAGAAAAATATCTTTACAAGTGCATCACAAAATCAAATGTCTTATAATGCTATCGATTAAAAGGTTAACTACCATACGTTATTTTTTCAATTTATTATTTCTCCTGCATGTTTTCAACGGAATTTCCTGTAAATCTCAAGATTTAATTGAAGGTAATCAAAAATCGCCCATTGACGGAGATGAGCCAATTTCGAGAAAATATAAATCAATTTACGTGCATAATTTTGAAAATACAAGTTACGAGGGAGATCTCACTGGAGAAACAAAAGAAATATTAACTCAAAAAATGGCTCTTCAAAAGAGATTTAAAGTTGAACCAGACAAAGCAAATGCGGATGTATGGCTTTATGGAAAAATTGAATATTACAAATTGATACCACGAGATATTGATCAATTTGGAAAACCCGGCCGGTACAATATGACAGTAGTAGCAACCATTTGGGTACGCCCAAACCCAAAAGTTTCAGACGAGACAATATTCGATAAAAAATCTATTCGATACGATACATTTTATTCCCCCGAGCAACCACCGTTTGAAACTGAGTTTACGGCGAAACAACGTGTGGTCGAAGGTTTATGTGATCGAATTGTAAATACAGTAATTACCGGTTGGTATAGTAATCTTAAAAACAACGATGAACTTGGTTATGACCCCAGCAAACAAAAAAAACTCCTGGGGAATTAAATCATCTCCAGATTTAATATATTTGTTCGAATAGGTCAATACAATTTTCAGTATTAGTTGGGGTTTAGATAGTCAATTCCATTGAAAAAAAAATCCGGCAGCATATTGTAAACTACCAAAAATCATCTCCCAATTTAATATATTTGTTCGAATAGGTCAATACAATTTTCAGTATTAGTGGGGTTTTAGGTAGTCAATTCCATTGCAAAAAAAATCCGGCAGCATATTGTAAACAACCAAAAATCATCTCCAGATTTAATATATGTTTGTTCGAGTAGGGCGATACAGTTTTCAGTATTTAATGGAGGCGTTAGCCTCCATTAAATACACACTTAAATGTGGGCGATACAAGATTCGAACTTGTGACTTCCTGCGTGTAAGGCAGGCGCTCTAACCAGCTGAGCTAATCGCCCGATTTATTATTCAGGATTAACAGCAGTAGTCGGTACCGATGTTGATGAACTTTTTTTAATCAATGCACTTAATCTGGATTTTTTTCGCCCTGCAGTATTTTTGTGTAGAAGGTTTGTTTTAGAAGCTTTATCAACCAGAGAAAAGTATGTTTTTAATGCTTCTGTAGCCTTTTCAACGTTATTTTCAAGTGTAAACTTACGTATTTTTTTTTCGCATGTTCGTATAGATGATTTTTTCATCCTGTTTTGAGCGCGAACTTTAATGTTCTGGCGCATTCTTTTTTTAGCTGATTGTATATTTGGCAATTTATCCCTCCAGATGGAAATTAATCGACAAAAGATTTAAAAAACTCACACTGTCAAGTTTATAATAACGATTTTGTTTAATTTTATCGATCGTCTCAATTATCGTGTGTACTACACAATAAAGAAGTTCCATTTTATCAGAGAGTGGCTATATTTCATTAGAATTCCTCTAGAATAACGCGGTTTTATACTATAAAATACTTTAAGACAATTGAGGGATTTATTTGCTGGTTTTTTCCAACTTATGATCAATTTAATATATTTACCACACCTTATATTTAGCTTTACATCAAGTCGATAATTTTTAATATACAATTGATTTAACATGATATGAATTCCTTACTTGAAATCCCAGCATCTTTAATTCGAAACATAATCGACATATTTCTGGTTTTCTTGTTTATTTACAACATCTATAAATTAATTCGACATACACGCGCTACGCCCGTTATCATGGGAATGACTATTTTATTTGTTGTTTCGATCGTCTCAAAACTATTAAAACTTGAAACTGTTACATGGATTTTTGAAGGGTTTTCCGCCTACGTACTTATAGCCATCATTGTAATTTTACAACCTGAATTACGACGTCTTTTTTATCGATTAGGCGAAACGCGTTTATATAGGTTATTGTTTCAAACACGAAATGTGCCTATCGAGGAGATTTTACAAGCCTGCCAACAAATGATGGATGAGAAAACCGGCGCATTGATGGTGATTGTAAATCATATCGGCTTACGTCATCTTGCCGAAGGAGGAATTCCGCTTCAGGCAAATTTAACCAAAGAACTTTTAATATCTATTTTTTATGGAGAAAATCCTCTTCATGATGGAGCAGTAATTATTGAAGGCTCACAAATAATTTCAGCAGCGACTTATTTACCGCTTTCAAGCTCAAGTCGCTTAAAAAAAACACATGGCTCCAGACACAGAGCGGGACTTGGAATCAGCGAGGAATCCGATGCCATCAGTATTGTTGTTTCCGAACAAAAAAGAAAAATCAGCGTTTGTTATATGGGTGAAATCCTGGAAAGTGTTGACCCGATTAAATTAAAATCTCTTTTAACGGCATTTAATAATGATCGACTGAACAATGAATGGCAAAATCAATATGGCGGACAAACATGAGTTGGATACTTCAAAAAATATCAGAAGACTGGAAAGCCAAGCTTGTTAGTTTATTACTCGCCGGTATTTTCTGGGTTTATGTACAGGATTTACAATTTGACTCTGTAAATCTGTCGGTTCCCGTTGAATATATACACCTGCCGAACAAACTTTTCTGGAAAGTTGAACCCCCGCGTTTTGTAAAACTAACCGTTAGAGGAAAAAAAGAGGATACAAAATTTCCAACATCCAATCTCAAGGCTGTAGTTGATCTAAATGAAGCAAAAACAGGTTTACACACATACCATATACTTTTTGATAAAAATCAAATACCCGACAAAGTTTCAGTGATATCTTTTAAAGATACAATAAAAATTGATTTTGATAGGGGTATTCAAAAAATGGTACAGGTAAAACCATTTATCCAGGGAGAAGTGCCTGCTGGTTATAAAATTGGCCGAATAATAATAAACCCCTCTAAAGTTATCGTTGAGGGAGCTGCTGAATTTTTAAATAATATTCGTACAGTAAATACGCGGCCAATAATAATTTCTGACTTAAAAGAAACTTTTACTTTTCACACCCAAATCTCATCTGAAAATCAATTTAAAATGATTAATGTATCGGATCTGGAGGTTACTGTCACGGTTTACAAGCAGGATACTACCAATGAAAGATTAGTCGAAAATATTAAAATTGATATTCTAGGCAAAGATCCAGCATTAAATGCTTCATTGTCAACCAATACCGTCAAGGCCTATGTTCGCGGTGAAGTTGAGGATCTTAAAAAAATAGATCCAAATCAATTTCATGCCTATATAAATCTTGATGGAACACGATTTATTGCAAGAACCATGAACATTTTACCATTTGACTATGAACCGGATATATTGGTAAATATAAAAAATCTTTACAAAGATAACAATATTGAAATTTTAGAACTTATTCCTGCAACAGTTTCTGTCAGATTTTCCGTTAAACCCGAGTTTTTAAAAAAAATGGATGATACGACGATAAAAGAAAATAAACAAAATGCCGATTCAAATACTGAAGATAACTCAAAATTAAAATAAGGTTAGTTTTTAAAAAATGAGTATTAAACTTGGAATTAATATCGATCATGCGGCAACGCTTCGAAATGCTCGCGCAGAAAATGACCCCTCTATTGTGGAGTTTGCTTTAGCTGTTCAAAAAGGAGGAGCTGATTCAATCACCATGCATTTACGCGAAGACCGGCGTCATATTCGAGACAATGATATATTCCTTGTGCGTGAACACTGCAAAATACCGGTTAATTTTGAAATGGCCGCTACTGTAGAGATGCTTGACATTGCGCTGAAATTAAATCCCATGAGTGCCTGTATCGTACCTGAAAAACGGGATGAAGTTACTACCGAAGGCGGTCTGGATATAAAAAACAAGCTTGCCGAAATTAAACCTCTGATTTTAAAGCTTCTGGAATATAAAATTGATGTTTTTATTTTTGTGGAACCCGATATCGAAACAATCAAATATGCGATGGAAAGCGGCGCTACAGGCGTCGAAGTTCATACAGGGGCATATGCTCATTCTTTTGGCAATACAACTGCCCGAAAAAAACAACTCGAAAAAATATTTTCAGCAGCACAGTTTTGTGTTGAAAACAATTTTGAATTTCACGCCGGACACGGGCTTAACTATCATAATATTTACGAATTACTGAAGATTTCAAATCTTGTCGAAGTAAACATTGGACACTCCATACTTTCTCGCGCTTTATTTTCAGGTATTCACAGAGCCGTACACGACATGAAACAAATTTTATCGGGGCATGATCAATGATACATGGAATTGGCGTTGATATTTGCGATAGTATGCGAATTAAAAATCTTCTCGATAAATACCAGGATAAATTTTTAAATCGAATTTTTATTGATACTGAAGTCGAGTACTGTTTAACGAAAAGTAACCCTGCGCCTTACCTTGCCGCCCGTTTTGCGTTTAAAGAAGCCTTTTTTAAAGCGTTAAACCCGCCGATGGAAATATCTTTCCAGGATATTGGATTAACCGGTAAAGAAGGTAAAAAAAATGTTTATACTTCACAATCATTAATTAAAATATTAGATAAAATGGAAGTTAAAAATATTCAATTCAGTATTTCTCATGAAAAACACTATTCCATTGCTATGGTATTACTGGAGAAATCATGATTTTTAATGAGTCTATAGGCGATGATACAATCAGCGATCTGGAGCCGTCAATACGACCGGGAAGTTTCTCTGAATTTATTGGTCAAAAAGATATTGTGAGCAATTTACAGGTTTTTATTAAAGCCGCTCAAATTAGAAACGAACCGCTGGATCATATTTTATTTTCAGGACCCCCCGGGCTTGGAAAAACTACGCTGGCAAGGATTATAGCCGCTCTTCAAAAAGGTGAATTTCGACAAGTCTCTGCGCCAAATTTAAAGAGACCGGGAGATGTGGTAAAAATACTTTCAGGGCTCGGTAAAAATGACACATTATTTATTGATGAAATTCACCGTTTATCGACCCCGGTAGAAGAAGTATTGTATTCGGCCATGGAAGACAATCAGGTCGATATAACCCTCTCCGATGGTTTAGGAGCAATGCCAATTCAACTTGACATACCGCCGTTTACCCTCGTCGGCGCAACCACAAGACCTGGCAACCTTACGGCGCCGTTAAGAGATCGTTTTGGTATTCATCTGCGTCTTGACTATTACAACGAAGATGAAATTGTAGAAATCTTGAAAAATGCCGCACTAAAATGGGGAATCTCCTATGAAAATGAAGCCATTGTTGAAATTGCGCGCCGCAGCCGAAGAACGCCAAGAGTATCTTTAAAATTATTACGCAGAATTTGGGATTATGCAATTGCACATAACAATATTCAAGATGGCATCATTAACCTTTCGATTGCAAATGGCGGTTTTCAACAAATGCAAATTGACAATCTGGGTCTGACTGCGTTGGATAATAAATTTTTGCAAATACTTGCCGAAAATTTTCAGGGAGGTCCCGTCGGTTTAAAACCTCTTTCTGCCGCATTGTCAGAAGACGTAGTCACGCTGGAAGAATTTGTAGAACCATTTATGATCCGGCTGGATCTGGTTCACCGTACATCCAGAGGCAGGGTGATCACTCAAAAAGGCTATGGACACATAAATTTTCCCGCGCCCATACATGGGCAGAGAATGTTGTATGAATAAAAATAAATGGCTTACTTTATTCATTTTATTACTTCTATTGGGTCAGCGTACCATGCTTGCTCAAAGTATTCAATCGCCGGAAAAAGTTAAATTCTCAAGCAATGCTTCTACTGACTTAATCAATAAACCAGATATCGAAAAGGAAAGTGTACTTAGAAGAGTTGAAGTTGTTTTTTTATTATCTTTGCCATTTACAACGATAATGAGTTTATTGCTGTTTAACAGCGTTTATTATATTTCAGATACAAGTTATAATTTTACAATGACCAAATTACCTCACGAAATACTTCCTTTTACGATATTTTCTGCGGCTTTTACAAGCGGTATAATAACCTATGCCGACTACCGAACAGTACAAAACCAGAAAAATAAAGTATCTCAATCTTCAGGCAAAGACAATACCCGTGAGCTTGTTCTCGGGCTTGAAATGGAAAAAAAATTTTAATACATAAAAAGGGGCCAGCCCCTCGCTGCGAAGCAAAGCTTCTCCGCTACCCCATCGTATATTTATCTACGAAATTTCCCTCATAAAAAGCTTCGATTAAATACATTAAATGTTAGTAAATCTGCGCATGTAAATGTTCAAAAGTATTCCAAGACCGGCGTATGTAAAAACCATATTTGAACCTCCATAACTTACCAGCACAAGCGGAATTCCGGTAACCGGCATTAGTCCCATGGAGATTCCAACATTAATGGCCACATGTAAAAAAAGTTCCGCAGTAATACCGCTGGCAAGCAGCATACCAAATTGATCCTTGGATCGCCATGTAATGGACATTCCACGAACAACCAATCCAAATAATAAAATTAAAACTATGGTACAGCCGAACATTCCAAATTGTTCTCCAACGACTGAAAAAATAAAATCGTTATACCATTCGGGCAAAAAAGAAACATCACCCTTGGTCATATCCCCCTGTCCGAAACCTTTGCCGAACATTTTTCCTGAACCAATGGTAATGATGGAATGTCTGAGTTGGTATCCAGCTCCTTTGGGAAACTTGTCAGGATTTGCAAATGATACAATACGTATTACCTGATGCGGTTTAAAATTGATTAATTTTCTAAGAGAATAAGAAGACATAAGAGCAAGTGCAATGATAAGTGTAAAAATTCCAAAATTCTTTAAAATATTAACTCTGTAAAAAAAATAGTAAAAAAATGTCGATATACCATAAATAATACTGAAAATAAAAATTGAAATGATCATTATCTTGTCGCTGGAAAGAATGTCGCGAACATAACTCTTGTTTTGATCAAAAATATACTCGGAACTTTTTTTAAACAATTCAATATTTTCTGGTTTTAAAATTGTACTCTTGGCCCATCCAAGAGTTTCTGGTTTTATATTACTGAAATTTGAAGGATGTTCTATATAGCTCCAAGATTCAAAACCTAAAATTCGCACAGCATCCGAAAGTTTTATATTTTCTGTCCGTAAAGACTGCACAATGTCATCGATGATTATATACTTATGATATTCTAAAAACATGGGAACAAAAAGAGTAAAAAAACCTACAATAACAAATCCGAGAAGTATATTGATGTTTGCGCCGGCTAGAAATAACATTAAAATAAGTATAGGGATAACTAAAATTGCATAACCCAAATCAGGTTGAATCGCAATTAATATCATCGGGAAAAATGCGATTAAAAATGGAATAACCAATTCATTCACATTGGCAATTTTTTTTTCTCTCATGGAAAGGTATTTACTTAAGGCAATGATCAAAGCAATTTTCATAAACTCCGCAGGCTGAAACCCAAGACCCTTAATTCGTAACCAGGATTTTGCTCCTTTAACCTCTGTACCAATGATCAAAGTAATGACAAGCAACAGTACTCCAACTCCGTAGATGATGGAAGCATAAGAACCGAGGTTCTGGTAATTTATAAATGCAAAGGCAAACATCATGATGATCCCGATAGCCAACCACACCAATTGACGTTTTGCAAGAACTTCTCCGGATGTACTGCCGCCATAAATTGTCAGAACACCGATAAGACTCGCCGCAAGGGCAAAGAAAATCATACTCCAGTCAATTCTTACAGTTGTCATCAGTCTAACTTGTTTCCTGTTTTAAGTCTTCTCGACCATGTATTGAAAATATCAAAAGCAACTGGCGCCGCACCTGCTGATCCGGTAACCCCGTATTCCACGATAACGCCTACGACAATGGATTTTTCAATATCGCCCTGATAAGGACCATATCCAATAAACCATGCGTGTTGAGTTTTATTTTGAAAACGCTCAGAACGCGTTTGTACCGTTCCGGTTTTTCCCGCAATCGGCATAAGATAGTCCCGATTAAATAAACCGCTGGCAGTACCCGAGATAACAACCTGTCTTAATCCGGCCTGTATTGTATTTAATGTTGTGGTAGATATTGGCAACTCATATAAAACGCTGCGTTTTATATCTTCTTTAACTTCATCATTTTCAGCATAAAGAACCTGTTTTACGAGATGAGGTTTATACACTACACCGCCAGTTGCAATAGCAGAGAAAAAATCCACCATACTTATCAAAGTTGTTTCTACAAACCCCTGACCAATACTTAAATTTACCGTATCTCCGTCAAACCATCTTTGCCTGAACTGTTTTTCCTTCCATTCCGGAGTGGGAATAAATCCTGCAATTTCTCCAGGTAAATCAATTCCGGTTGTTTGATCCAACATAAAGTACTTTGAATAACGGATAATTGGCTGCGCTCCAATTTTTTGACCTAGTTTATAAAAATAAACAGAACAACTGTTTGCAAGAGCTGTTACTATATTGTTTTCGCCATGCGCCGCCCAGCAATGAAACGTTGAATCAGGTAAATTTTGATAACTGCTCTTGATTGTAAAGGAACCTGGACAAAAAAATGTTTCTGACATTGAGACTTGTTTTTCTTCCATGGCAGCAAGGGCGACAAGAGGTTTAAACGTAGATGCCGGCGGATATTTCGTTGTTATTGAACGATTGATTTCAGCAAACTGGTTTTTAATATATTCAAGATGCTGATTTCTTAAATCATTGTTATTAGATATCAATATATTGGGATCATAATCCGGCTTGCTTGCCATAACCAGAATTTCCCCTGTTGAAGGCTTAATGACCACAATAGCGCCTCTCTTATCGCCAAGACTTGCCCAGGCAAGATTTTGCAACTCCATGTCCAAAGTTAAAACAAGATTATTTCCGGGAATAAAATTTTTAAATACTTTTTGTTCCTCCATATCCCCTGTTGCTGTTTTAATTTGTACAATTTCACCGTCTTCACCTTTTAGAATATCATCATATTGCTTTTCCAGACCGTTTTTTCCAACCCATTGGTTGCTTTTAAAGCCAGCCTTGATATCTTGGGGACTTGGCAGACCAATATAACCTGTAACATGAGATACTGCATTGGCAAAGTTGTACCAACGTGTTGTATTTTGTTTAATGATAAAATCCATAAACATAAAATGATAATCAGCAAGAATGGTCATTTCCTGGGGAGTAAGTTTATCAATTAAAATAATTTCTTCATTAGAGTTTAATTTATCGAGAGGTATTTTAGAGGTCAATGAATTCGCTGGTAAATTTAACGCTTTTTCAAGCAAAGCCGTTTTCTCAAGTAATTTTTCTTTTTCAAAATCAGTTGGTATGGCGACTAAAACAAGATTGGTTGAATTTGATACAATATTTTTTGCATTCTCACGGTTTTTAAAATATCGTTCAAACATTTCGCCACGCGGAGCCGAGAAAGTAACAACTTTTCTGATAACTCTTTGTGATTTTTCCAGATACTTGTCGCCAGATTCAATTTGAAGAACAAACAACCTCATTAACAATAAAACAAAAGTTACAAAAATAAAAATAACAATAAAGACAAGTCTGGCATTGCCGGTATCATTTTGTGAACTACTTTCATTTGCCGCAAAAATCATTTATCGAAAATCTCTTGCTTGCGTTGTCATCGGTGGAATGATCCAATACAACAGCCTGAACCATAATAAACTAAGTAAAGCATTGTATAAAGATTCCGGTAAAATAACTGTAACCAGCATTTCTGCGGCAACATTCCCGTGAAAAATTCCTGTAAGAATAAACAACACAACACCTTTTGTTAAACTAAAAATAAAAACAATTACAAACCACGAGAAGTTGTTATATTTTTGTATACTTGATGAAAATTTCCCCCCCAGATAACCTACCAGGGCTTTCGGAAGAATATTAATGCCCAGATAGTGACGAACTTGTGAGGTTCCGGCAATCGTCATGACCCCCAGATTAATATCTTGAAGTAATCCGGCTATAAATCCTATCCAAATACCGTGCATTTCACCTTTGTTCATGGAATAATAAATGGTTAAAAGTAAAAGAAAGTCCGGCTTTATACCGCCGAGTTGAAAAAATTCAAGACTGGTTTGTAAAAAATAGGATATAAAGATTGCAATTAAAATTATAATTTTTTCAAGTATCATATAATCAAACCTTACTTTCCCTGAGCCTCAATAACATTCCCTGTAATTTGTTCCACTTCGGGCGAAGACATTTTACCATATAAACTTTTATAATTCACCTGCTCTTTGTTTATGATCATTACGGTTTCAAGCTTTTCAATATCTATGGCAGGTTTTACAAATGCGTCTTGAAAAGTAGCCCCCCTGTAAATATTTTTCGTAACCTTACCTACCGGTAAATCACGAGGAAAAATTCCATAGTCGCCCGACGTAACAATTTCATCGCCTTCATGCAAAATAGCATCGAGAGTTATGTAATCAAGTTTGGGAAGCCCATGTAGATGACTTTGCCCGCTTAGCAATCCCCAGTGACCTGTTCTTTTTACTTTAACGCCCAGTTTTGAATATTGATCGGAAATCGGTAATATTCTTGAAGAGGTTTTGGTGACCTGAATGATTTTGCCCACAATACCGTAATTGATCGACTCCGTACTTACACCCTTCTCGTCAACAATACTTGTGATCTGGAAAGCCAGAACTGGCATATATGGTTTCACGCCGTCATCAGAGCCTTTATCAACGATGATAGTTCTAAACAGGTTATCCGGATCCAGCGAAATAATTTCGGCATGTATTACGGGATACTGAACGACCGGTTTAAAGTCGAGTTGTTTGCGTAACCGGTTATTTTCCTCTTCGAGATACTTCAGCAATAGATATAAATCCTGAGTATTTTCAAGTTTTTTTCTAAGGGCATCTCGCTCAGTTTTTAAAACAGCATAATTTCCATAACTATCAACAATACGAACAAATCCATTTCGAAAAGAATGAAAGGCATTTGTAAAAAAATCAAGAGTAGATGCGGCCTTGTTGGCAGATTTTATAAAAATATTAGATTGACTTGATAAATTAACGACAGTAAATATAACAATTACCGTCATGGAAATTCCAGCTTTAAATTTTGAAAGTATTTCTGCCAGCATAAGTATTAAAGCCTACATGTTTTCTGAACTTGGCTAAACTAAAAAATACACATCCAACACGGGTTCAACCCGTACTTAAACAAGTTATCTAAATTTCGACAACTACATGCGTTTTTTAATATTTCGAAGTTCTTCGAGATATTTTCCGGTACCAATTGCCACACAATTTAACGGATTTTCAGCCAGAATTACAGGTACGCCGGTTTCTTTGGCCAGAAATTTATCCAAACCTTTCAGTAAACTTCCGCCTCCTGTCAACACAATCCCTCGTTCAGTAATATCGGCTGCAAGTTCGGGAGGTGTTTTTTCAAGTACATGAATAGTTCCCTCAAGTACAGCATCTACCGGCTCTTTTAAAGCTTTCCGCATTTCATTGCTGTCAATGGTCAGGGTACGCGGAAGTCCCGACATGGCATCACGACCTTTGAGTTCATAGGTTTCTGTTTTTTTACCTGGAAATGCATTTCCTATGGCAAGCTTGACTTCTTCAGCCGATCTTTCGCCAATGACAAGATTATATTCATTTCTCATGTATTTAATAATAGCTTCATCAAACTCATCGCCGCCGACACGAATGGATTCGCAGATCACCATACCGCCAAGCGATAAAACCGCGATCTCAGTTGTACCACCGCCAATATCAATCACCATATTTCCGGCAGGTTCCTGAATGGGTATATTTGCGCCGATAGCGGCAGCTAAAGCTTCTTCAATTAAAAAGATTTCACGCGCTCCGGCTTGCTCGGCAGATTCACGAACAGCCCGTTTTTCAACCTCAGTAATTCCGGATGGAACGCAGATTACAATTCTTGGCTTTACAAGGGTTGTTCTGTTATGAACTTTATTTATAAAATAACGAATCATTTTTTCAACCGTTTCAAAGTCGGCAATTACTCCGTCTTTCATCGGTCGAATAGCAACAATTTCACCGGGAGTCCTTCCCATCATTCGTTTGGCTTCCTGACCAACCGCAAGAACTTTTCCGGTAGAAGAATTTATCGCAACCACGGAAGGCTCTGAAAGTACAATTCCCTGTCCCCTTACATAAACCAGCGTATTGGCTGTTCCGAGGTCAATCCCTAGATCGTTTGAAAATAATGAATGAAACCAATCAAATAACATATTTTTTCCTGTTAGCCTGTATTTAGCCAAAGCATGGACTGACAAGTAAAAATTATTTGACTTCACAAATCCTCATATTGTAGGGACAGAAATGCAGTTTTTCTTTACAAAATCTGCTGAACATAGAAGTACTTTCCTGATTTTCAGGTAGACCTGAAAATTCCAAAGCCGGGCGCACACGCAGCAGGTTCGTATAAAAAGGTTATTATGCATTCAAGTGAATTTGAAAAACTAAAAAATGATCCCCTTGTCCTGGGTGACTTAAAACTGTTCTCAAGAATTTTAGTCGGTACAGGTAAGTATTCCTCATTGCCGGAAATGAAAAATTGTCACAAAGAAAGCGGTACACAAATGGTGACGCTGGCATTGCGGCGCGTTCCGCTTCATTTATCAAGTCAGCAAACTGCAAATATCATCGACTATATTGATACTGAAAATATCACCATTTTACCTAACACCGCCGGAGCTCATTCTGCGCCGGAAGCCTTGAGAATGGCAGCCATAGCCGTAGAGATGGGAATGAAATTTTTAAAAGTTGAAGTGATGGGTGATGTGACTACCCTTTTGCCTGATCCGATCGAAACCCTTAAAAGCGTTGAAATGCTTAGAGAGAAATATACCCGTGATGATTTATTCTTAATGGTTTATACCAATGACGATCCGGTTCTGGCGGGAAAACTCCTTAAAGCAGGTGCAGATGCCATCATGCCTGCCGGCAGCCCGATCGGAAGCGGAAGGGGTATTCAAAATAAAGGCAACATTAAAATGATCCTGGAAATTGTAAACGGCAAGGTTCCCGTGATACTTGATGCCGGCGTCGGCTGTGCGGGCGATGTTACCCTGGCAATGGAATTAGGAATGGACGCTGTGCTGCTTAACACGGCGATTGCCCAGGCGCAGGATCCGGTTAAAATGGCCGCCGCGATGAAATATGCATGGATGGCCGGCCGGTTATCATACATGGCCGGAAGAATACCTTCAAAATTATACGCAACGGCATCAAGCCCTGAACTTGATTTTTAATCTAATTTACAGGGTTTTAAAATAATACCATTCGAGCATCAGGGTTTATTTTCTTGATGGTTTGCCACAAAATATACCCCCGACGAAACGGCCATTTCTCCTGATCTGGGTGGATCGAACTTTTTAAGTAAATGGAATAATTGTCTTTTTCAAGCAATGCTGACACCTTTTTTTCATATTCCAAATCTTCCTCTAAAAATCGTATGGCATTTTCATTTAACATTACATCGATTTTTTGGTTTTTTATTCCATCAATAAGCTTAACAACGTTTTCAGGTATAATTTTTAAATCTATGATGATGAGTTTTTTAATTTTAGAAGTTTTAAGACTATCGAAATTTAGTTTATTTATATCACTAAATGAAACAATGATATTTTCATCCACAACATCTACAGCTTCCTGGTGATTCCTGCTAGATTTTATTAAAGATAAAAATATCAATGTCAGTACCGCTCCTGTTATAACCATTTTCTTGTTAAAATTCATGATTACGGGTAAATTGGTTTCCAGCAATAAAAAAAATCCCGAAATTGGAAAAAACAATGATTCTAAACGTGTAATCAGTAAACCGGCAAATAAAAGTAAAATAATAAACAACAGCTTAATTCCGATAAATTTATCTTTCATCAACAATACCCAGATTACAATTGCAGACAACAATAAAACATAGAGACTTGAATTTAAGCTTAAATTGCTAATTACAACATCAGAAAAGCTTTCGTTGTTCGTTATATTTTTATTATAAACCATCGTCATTGGTAAAAATATATAATTTAATAAAGACGAAGCTGGAACATCAAACCAACTGTAGGCAAAAATGATGTGTAACGCTGCCAATGTAAAAAAAGAAATACCAAACGGCGTAATTTCTCTTAAAATCTCACGATACGCCAAGTTTAAATCATCATATTTGATTAAATGTCGCAAGATATGATATACAAAAATCATAAAAAATCCAGGTAAAAAAATAAATGATAAAAAAATATAAAAAAGTGTCTTTTTAAGTATCGTATTTTTATAAATAATTTTTTCATTTAATTTTTCAAAAATAAAATAAAGCCCCAGTTGAAACCATAAAAACAATCCAGTTGCATTATATTTAAATAAAAACAAACAACTGACAAGCCATAAGGTATATGTGTAAAAATTTAAAATTTTATATCGAAGAGCAAAATAAAACAAAATAAAAAAATCTCCAAATATTAAAAACACAAGCGTGCGTGCAGATAAAAATTTATTGCATATTGACAATAGCAAATAATACGGATGAATTTGATGAAAATTAAAATTTAAAAACAAAGGCTCTTTCAACGCATAAAATAAATACGAATTAAAAGAATTTGTTTTTAATAAAACGTGAAAAAAACCTGCTTTTTGATATAAAGTCGAGATATAATAAAAAAATAAAAATGTTCCGGCAAATAAAAACCATATAGAAACTTCAACAAGAAAATTTTTAGCGCTATCGATGGGCTCAGAATGTTGATTAATTTTTTTTATCTTTTCAGTCATTTTAATTTGTTTAACCAAAGAGCGTTTTAAGTAATTTTTGCGGGTCTGCATTTTCCATAAAAGCTGTTCCCATAAGAACGGCATCAACAACACCATCTACTTCTTGCAAATCCTGAGATGTTTTTAATCCCGATTCAGAAACAAGAACCAGATTTTCACGTCTTTCACCAGGTATGATCTTTGAAAGTTGATTGGTTGTTTGTAAATCAATAGAAAGGTCGATCAGGTTTCGATTGTTTATACCCAGTATTTGAACATTAAATTCAAGCGCAGTTTCAAGCTCTGCCTGATTATGCACTTCGATTAGGGCAGGCATGTTAAATTCTTTACCAGCCTCAATTAACTCTCTCAACTGGTTTTTATCCAGAGCCGCAACAATTAAGAGATAAAAATCTGCGCCAAAAAGTCTGGCTTCTGCAACCTGAATTGTTTCCGTTATAAAATCTTTTCGAAGCAAAGGAAGATTTGTTAATCGGGAAGCTTCTTCCAGATCATTAAGAGATCCTCCAAAGTAATTTTTTTCAGTTAAAATAGACAGGGCGCTTGCATAGGGTTCATACATCTCAATGGCAGACTTTACGGTCATACCACGATTTAATATCCCAAGCGAAGGACTCACCCTTTTTAGTTCAGCAATGAGGTTTAATTTATGGCGTCTTTGATTATTTTTCTTTAACAACGCATATACATCTTTGTTTGTTTTTGACAAATTTGTTTTTGAAAGTTGTTTCGGGATTTCATTTTTTTTATCTTCAATTATTTTTTTAAGTACGTTCATGATTGTATTGGTTTTTGTCGATTTTTTCTACATTTGGACGAGTGGTTGCCTTTTTAGACAATCATTACACGTTGAGAATCTTTTTTACAAATAGTTTACGGTGAAATGGAGTAACGCCATGTTTTAATAACGCATTTCGATGATAAAGAGTACCATAACCAGCATTGCTTTCAAGGCCATAATCTGAAAATCTTTTTGCAGACTGAATGATGAGCCGGTCTCTTTCCTCTTTCGCTAAAATCGATGCGCACGAAATATGAAACAAATGTTCATCGCCGCGAATAATTGAATGTATTTGAGGAATTGGATGGATCATTCTAAGCTGCGGAAACTGAAACTTATAATTTCCATCCAGCAATATATAGGCAACTGATAATTTTTTATTTATCGCCATTGCCTTTTTAAGAAGAGCGCGGGCAGTACGATATACTCCATATTGTATGGCTTTGTTGATGTTGTATTTGTCAATGAACTTTACAGAGACATGAGAAGTGTGGTGGATATATTGATTTTTTATAAGTTCTGAAAGTTCTTTACGCAAAGGCGCTTTAATTTTTTTAGAATCGTTTACTTGAGAGCACCATTTGGGCAAATCGCCAGAAAATAAGTCCATTGCCTTAAATAAAATACCGCCGACAGTCACCGGTCCAAATAAAGGTCCGCGGCCGACTTCATCCATCGCGATTACCCAAGTGTCAGAATGTTCATGAGCTGAAAACAAGACCTTGAGCTTATCTTCTAATGAAGGTTCTCGAATGGCTGAATTTTTCATAAAACATTCTAAAAAGAAAGCTACGACTTAAATATGAGTCAAGTTTAACCGCACAAAGTCGGTTTTAAAAAAACCGTTTACGCCTGTTCCGGGGCAGCTTCAACTTCTGCTGCAGGTTCTGCGGCTTTTGGTTTTTTTGATTCGGCAGTTTTTCGTTTTGTTTCAGCTTTATCAAAAACAGCGTCTGCTTTCATTGATTTTTTAATTTCGGTCAGACGGCTCTTTTTGCCAGAAAGCTCTCTTTGATAATAAAGTTTTGATCTTCGAACTTTGCTACTTCGCATTTTTTCGATTTTTTCAACGGTTGGACTATAAACAGGAAAAATTCTCTCAACACCAACATCATAGCTTACTCTGCGTACTACGATACTTTTACCTGCTCCGTGATTACGAATGGCAATAACAGTACCTTCGTATATCTGGATTCTTTCTTTGTTACCCTCTTTAATGCGGTAGTGAACTTTTACAAGATCGCCTACATTTATATTTAAAGGCTTTGATACCTGTTCCAGGTGCAGTTTTTCCATTGTTGATGTATTCATTTGAAGTTCTCCCGACCCGGTCCAATTTACAAATCCAGGTTTATTTATATAGAGATAGTTTTTAAATGTTTCATGGGGTGAAAAGTTTTTTTTCTATAATCTTGCCATTTAAAAATATTCACAGACTTGCGCAGGTAATTACATAATGGGGTGCCGTAAAAGGAGTGCCCCGAGCTTCGAGGGGCAGAACTTTGCAGGCAGGGGCATTTGTAATATTTACGCCTGAAAAATCAATCATCACGCCCCTATTGCTGTCTTAATTATTGTTCTTTCTTGATAAACTCAGAGTTTAATGATTTACAACTCCTTTATTTTACAAAGGATTGTATAAGCAAGCACTGGTATATTATGGGGAAAATTTAAAAGCTCTTACAATGGATCTCTGGTTCATCATATCATTATTGTTATTGGGTTGCGTTGTCGGTTTTGCCGCAGGGCTTCTTGGTATTGGCGGCGGCGGAATCATGGTTCCCGTGCTCACCTCATTATTTCTGGCAAACGGGTTCGGAGTGGAAAAGGTCGTTCACCTTGCGCTTGGAACATCCATGGCCTCCATCATTATAACCTCCATTTCAAGTATTCGCGCCCATCACTCCCAAAATGGCGTTTTGTGGGGTATCGTAAAAAACATGGCTCCCGGCATACTACTGGGCGCTTTTAGTACGACATTTGTCGCTTCGTATTTAAATTCAATGTACCTGGCTATATTTTTCTCCATCTTTATGGCATACGTTTCATTGCAAATGTTTTTAAACATAAAACCAAAGCCCGACAGGAAATTGCCCGGCAAAGTCGGCTTGTTTTCAGCAGGCTCTGTGATTGGCGGCATCTCTTCTCTGGTTTCCATCGGAGGCGGTTCACTGACAGTTCCCTACCTTACATGGCATAATGTTAAAGTCACCAATGCCATCGGTACATCGGCTGCCATTGGCCTTCCCATTTCCATCGCGGGAACCTTCGGATACATTGTAAACGGATGGGGAAATTCTTCGCCCGACAAACTTACCCTTGGGTTTATTTATCTTCCGGCTGTTTTTTTAATTTCATCGGTTAGTTTTTTTCTGGCGCCCTATGGAGCAAAACTGGCGCACAATTTGCCCGTTGCCAAACTTAAAAAAATATTTGCCATACTTTTGATTGCTTTGAGTATCAAGATGCTCGTTTCTGTTTTAAAGGCAATTTAGGGGGGCTCCCTCGCCTAAACAAATTTTTCTTTATTTATACCCGTCTACAAAATATTTAATTACGTTTGGAACTTCACTTTTCCAGTATTCCCAGTTATGAGATGCGCCATTTTGTTCGTGGTATATAAACGAATATTTTTTCTTATCTTTAACCCTTTGTTTTAATTCATCATTTAAAAGCCGCGATTGGTTTACAGGAGCAATGTTATCTATAGATCCATGACCAATGTACAATCGAGTATTTTCCAGGCGATCAAGGTACGATACCAACGAGTTTTCTTTCCAGCGATTTTTAAATTGTTCAAATGGGCCAAAACTTCCCCTGGCTAAACCATCTTTGGGCGTAAGGCTCACATCATAGTCGCCGGAAATCATGGAAGCAAAACCAAATGTTTCAGGATAATAACCGGCAAGTAAAGCGGCTCCGTGACCACCCGTTGAAACGCCCATTATCCCGATCATATTTCGATTTTTAGAAATATTAAAATGAGCCGAAACATAAGAGTATAATTGATCTTTAATCCATACCCCTGAAGGCATTGAATTCCATTTTAAAACGGTTTCTGGAAAATATTCACGTTCATAATTGGCAATCGTCATTTGAGGACATACAACAAGAATGGAATACTTTTCGGCCAGTTCTGCAATTCCGGATGTTTTCCATTCTTCGGCGTTTAATTTCCAGCCATGCAAGGCAATCATCAAGGCGTAACCCTGATTTGGTTTTTGCGAAGGAACGTAGATCAAAACCGGCACCTTAAAACTCGTTTTTTGATAGTCTGTGGTTATAAATTCAGTTTTCCATTGACCGGCATTTAAATTCTGCGCAGATTCAATCATTAAAAATAAAAACACAACCATTAGAGATAAATATTTTTTCATAGCTACTCCTGTTTTACATATTTGGCATTCGATTGTCTTCGTTCATTTGTTCATAAAATGATTTCATATATTCTTGCGATTCCGGTTCGCTTAAACCTGTGATTTGATGATGAAAATCAATTTCCCCCGATTTTACTGCCGGAGAAATTCTCAACTCAACTACGCGATACCAATACATTCCAGGCGAAACGTTATAAACCATATTTACACAAAGGCACTTGAATTTAAAACCCAGTGAATATCCGCCAGGTTGAGCAATATGGGGGGCGGCAAAAAAATATTTTTTTTCAGAAGAGGTGTTTTTCATAACCAGCACAAACCGGTAATTTTCTCCTGGCGTTGAAATAAACTGAGAGCCTGAAATTTTTTTAGAAATGGGCAGTTCTTTTTCGGTTTTCTTTTCTCCTGTCGCCCATAGATTTAGTTGCGATGCAGGGTTATATTCAAATAACTCAATTTTTTCCGAGATGTTCTCATATGACCAGCTAATTTTCACTTTTACCGAGGCCTTATCTCCCCAAATGCTAAAG
>Ga0224495_10000259_pt1 | contig 42912 bp, 46 predicted proteins | sample SF_Jul11_sed_USG_FD_168128 | JGI IMG/M metagenome (GOLD analysis project Ga0224495, IMG submission 168128) | Sediment microbial communities from San Francisco Bay, California, United States - SF_Jul11_sed_USGS_4_1 | ecosystem: Environmental > Aquatic > Marine > Sediment | place: USA: California...
CGGAGGCAACAATGGAGTGCACCGATACCGCCAGCGGGATCAGGAAGCAGGCCACGGTCAGGTAAGTGACACGGAAATTACGCCATTGCCGGTCGGTGCCTTCCCAGCCCAGCGACAACAAGGTGTACAGTTTCTTGCGCCATCCCTCATGCATACGGTCGCGGCAGATTGCCAGGTCGGGGATCATGCCGACATAAAGGAATATGATCGACGAGCTCAAATAGGTAAAGATCGCCATCGCGTCCCACAACAGCGGGGACTGGAAATTCGGCCACAAACCGCGCTCATTCGGATAGGGCAACGCATAGTAGATCTGCCACACGCGCCCCAAGTGCACCGCCACGAACAAACCGGCGGTCATCAGCGAGAAAGTCGTCATCGCTTCGGCAAACCGGTAAATCGGCTTGCGCCAATCGGCGTGCATCAAATGCAGGATCGCCGACAGCAAAGTACCGGAATGGCTCATGCCGATCCAGAAGATGAAGGTGGCAATATACAGCCCCCACACATGCGAGTTGTTCTTGTCGGAAACCCCCATGCCGGTGTTGTACTGGTAAATTTCACAGCCCGCAGCAACCCCAACCATCGCGATAGCGACAAACAGGATCACCCAGTACAGCTTTCTGGGATTTTCCAAACTCTTTAGTACGTCTTGGTTGATCTTCGCCCAAGCGATGTCTTCACGGATATCTTTCATTGTAAATTCCTTAATGGAGCTCCTGTTATTTCTGCGGCTACACTGCGCTTTCGCGCACACGTTCCAGATACATAACTGATGGATAGGGGCGCATATTTTCCAGAATACGGTAGCCACGCAATTCAGTACCGCCCTCCTGCATATCCTTGGCTTGCTTTTCCTTGTCTATCTCAACCTGCTGCGCCTGCCATTGCTTGTGCACCCTGGATTCAGGATCGACCAGATTACCAAAGGAAATCGCACTGGTCGGGCAAGCTTGCTGGCAGGCCGTTTGTACCTCGCCGTCATGCACTATGCGGCCTTCGCTTTTAGCCGCCACCTTGGCGGCATTCAGGCGCTGCACGCAAAAAGTGCATTTCTCCATCACGCCCTTGCCGCGCACGGTTACATCAGGATTCAATTGCTGCGTCATTTCTGCCGGCCAGACATTGTCGGTAGTCGGGTAGTCATACCAGTTGAAGTAGCGCACTTTGTATGGACAATTTGCCTCGCAGTAACGAGAACCCACGCAGCGATTGTAAATCTGCGAATTCAGTCCATCCGCCGTATGGTTGGTTGCACCCACCGGACATACCGTTTCGCATGGCGCAGCTTCGCACTGCTGACACATCATGGGCAGAAATTGCGCGCCCTGATCAGGGAATTCCCTGCCGCCTTCTTCACCAACATCCTCATCCCAGTAATGCTCGATACGCATCCAGTGCATGACATGCCCATGCGCGTATTTTTCCCTGCCCACAACCGGCAAGTTGTTCTCTGCATAACAAGCCACGCTGCACGCATTGCATCCAGAGCATGCATCCAGGTCAATGCTCATCGCCCATTTGTACGGGTCGTGCGGTTTGTCATCCACCGGGTGAAAATGGCGGAACTGCGACCAGTTCTCTAATAGATTGCTGACAGACATACCTTAAACCTCCTTCGAAAGATCGACTTCATCAGTGGACATACGCCCGGCAATCTTCTCGCGAATCTGCTTGGCGCCTGCCGCACTTTCATCCTTGACCACGATGACACGCTGCCCGGTCTTGCTGACCTTGACACGGGTCTCATGCATCGCCAGTTCACCGGTTTCCTTGTCGTAAATCGCATCCAGAATCTGGAATGGGTTCACGCCATAACCCTTGGCATAGCGGCCCAGTGCTTCGTGACCCTGTCCGATAGGAATAGAGATCGCGTCCGGATGGATACCGGGAAACAGATAGGCTTGCACCCTGATCGAACCGGTCCTGGAAGTGACTTCAACGATATCGCCCTCGACGATGCCCAGTTCAGCCGCTTTCTTGGGATGTATCTCCACCCACGAATCCCACACGATAGTGGTCAGTGGATCAGGCGATTCCTGCAGCCAGGGTTGATTGGAGTGGCGACCGTCGCGCAGGCTGATGTTAACGCCCGGGATCAACTGCAAAGGATATTGCTCATCGCACTCAACCGCGCCAGGCACCGTCAGACCTGACGCACCGGTTCTGCCGGACAACGCAACTGTGGTACCCGACATCTTGATGATGCCCTTGGTCAGCGTTTCATTCCAGAATGCATCTTCGTCCAGGCCCCCGCCACCCAACGCACCCTTATTCTGCAGCATTGCAGCGCGCAGATAGGCGTAATAGTCTTCATAGTTCTTGTAGCTGTCTGCGCGGCGTTGCTTGATCAATGTCAACAGTATGTCGCCCATGCCGCGAGTATTTGCGTGCAGTTTTTCCATCAGCGGCTGCTGGATATTGATCTGGGCACCATCCGCCAGATACTCGGGAACCTGTGTTCCCCAGTCTTCCAGCGCGGAGTCCAGAGGCAGCACCAGATCAGCCTGCAATGCAGTTTCATCCAGATAGTGGGCAAACGCCACCTTGAAACCGGCCTTGGCCAGATTGTCCTTGAATTTCATTGCACCCGGCGCGGTGAAGACCGGGTTGGCCGCGTAGTTGAACACCACCTTGAATTTGCCAGCGGCCAAACCATCATTCAGCGACTTCAACGCGGCTGTATTCCCCTTTGTCGGCGACAATTGCGGGAAAGGTACTGAAGAAGCTGCTTGCACCGTTTTGCCGATATTGCCCAGCACATGATTGAGCAGATTGATTGCGGCAGCATTCTGCGAGCCGTGCGCATAACCTTCTGCCGCGCTGCCGACCAGCACCAGGCTGGGGGAACGCAACTTCAGCAGGGCTGCAATCTTGTCGATATGGCCTGGAGGAACGCCGGTTTCCTTGCTGACGCGCGCCTTGTCGTACTCTTTCACTGCGGCCGCAATTTCGCCGCTGGTCGTACCCAGCGCGTTGATGATGCCCAGTGCCAGTATTCCTTCGGTTCCCGGACGAACCGGGATCCAGCGATCCGCATTCGCGCCGGTCAGTGTCATCTTCGATTCCACCTGGATCAACACGCCGCGCTGTCCATCCACACCCTTGCGGAACTGGGCGTATTGCTGCGAGAAATGCACCGGGGATACCCATGCGCCGAGGAAATCGGCGCCGAAAGACAGCACCACCTTGGCTTTGTTGATGTTATAGCGCGGCATTTCCACGCCATAGGCTTTTTTGTTGGCGGCACGCACCACACCCGGAGCGAGCGCCTCGTACACGTAATGATTTTTGCAGCCGATACTGTCCAGATAATTGCCCAGCAACGCCTTGAGATGTCCGCTGACGCCACCGCTTAAAAATGCGATCTCTTCGCCCTTCACGCCCTTCAGCTTTTCCGCTATCAATGCGTAGGCTTTTTCCCATGTGATGGTTTCGCCCTTGTCGCCATTGCGCAGCAACGGCTCACGCACGCGATCCGGATTGTAGTGATGCTGCACGCCGGCCTGGCCCAGGCCGCACGTCTTGCCACGGTTGATCGGCGAAGCCGGGTTGCCTTCCAGCTTCAGCACCCGGCCTTCGCGCACCTTGCCATTGATGCTGCAACCCGCATCGCATTGCGCGCAGGTTGAGTTGTAATAAACACCGACACCCGGTATCACATAGTCGGGAGCCTCCACATAGGAAACCACCGTTTCCTTGCCGTCTTCTATGGAGGTATTGCCGCAGCCGCTGAGCGCAACCGCAGTGCCACCCCAACCCATCACCTTCAGAAAATCACGCCGATCAAAACCACTGTCAATCATCACAACCTCTCTGGAAAATTCTTGTCATGTCATGCACGATTATTTATGGCATTGCCAGCAATCGTTGGGGCCTTTCGCCTTGAGCGCACCAGACGAAGCATCTGCCACTGCCGGCTTCTGGAAGCCATACCAGTATGCCTGGCCGCCGATAGGCGTACCGCCTTCCGCCGTCACCGGGTGATCCTTCTCATGGCAGCTTGCGCACCAGCCCATGGACAGTGCTTTGCTACGTCGTGCTACCGTCATTTCTTTCACATCGCCGTGGCAATAACCGCATGCCTCCTGAACTGGGCGGTTTTGCTGCTCGACAAAACGTTTGATATGGCGTTCGTGGTTGAAACGAACAAAATCCGGCAAGTCGTGCACCTTCTTCCAGGGAACGGGTTTTTTGGCATCCCAGTACTCGAACAGTTTCTTGATGCGTGGCGTTTCGCGCACCGATTCGATGCTCTGGTGACAGCCGATACACTTTTGCAATGGCGGGATACCCGCTACAGCGCTGCGCCTGGCGTAAGTATGGCAATACCGGCAATCGATCTGCATACCGCCCTTGTCAGCATCTCCGGCATGGCGATTATGGGGGAAATCGATGGGTTGCTCGACGAGAGGACCCAGACTATCCTCGGTCATTGACACGGGCTGCGGGGATTCAGCTGCAAAACCAATCGCAGCGGCAAACAATCCCGTCAGCAAGACGGACATATGTAAAAAACGGTGCATCGTAAGGGCTCCCCCAGCAAACAAGCGATCCCATGCCGGCTTTTTGCTGGCATGATTGAACAGGTAAATCGGATTATTTTAATGCGGTGTGTCGCGATAATAATTATTATTAAGCATCTGCTTTATGTCCGCCTGGATGAGCGCAGCGCAACTACACAAACGAATGATGTCTAGTCTGAAAAATAAAGTCAACACTGAATATCGAATCTTGGCCTCCTATCGCAGAAAAAGGTTATATGCTGCACAGAATTACAGCAATTGCTAATATACATTTCAAAGCCACCGGTATTTGACGCCATGAATGAAGAACAGGCTGTACTGGATTTTTTTGCCAAGGAGGAAAATCTGCCGTTAGGCTTGTCCGTTGCCGAACAGATCGACGCGTTGCGCTTACAAATGAACAACCGTTACTGGCAAGAATTGCAGCAACACCTCACCGCAACTTTCAGCTCTCATGGACTGGAATGGCAAGTCGAACTCACCGAGGACAGGAACGCAACCGGTACTTTGGTCGGCCTGAGTTGCGATGCGCGACCAAAGCATGAAATCCGCCTGCGCCCTATGGCTGAACAGCAATATCTGGGCGGTGAATGGCGAATCTATTACGGCCTGATGTGGAGTGACGTGCCTTCCCCTGATCATCTCGGAGCAGCAGCGGTACACAACCTGAAGGAATCCCTGCAAGGCGCGGGATTCAAGAATAACGCGGGCTTCCTGGCCTGGCAGTGGACTGCGTTTCACCCGCGCCGCAGGGACTTCCTGCTGCGCTATGCAAAAGAACCCGAGAAACTACTGGGAGAAATGGGAGCAATTTTGAGTAAATTGCTGATAGACCACGGCGACTCAATCGAGCTAGCCAATTCAGCACTGCGCTCCGTACCACGCAGCATGGCGATCTCGCTGGATAGGCTGCGCAGCAAACGCAGTGGTGAATAATTAAACCGGATTCTCCTGATCAAAGAAACAATGCTCCAACCCGAAATGTTTGGCCAGATGTTCGCCCAGCGCCTGGATGCCGTAGCGTTCGGTCGCATGATGCCCGGCGGCGATGAATGCCACGCCAGTTTCGTTGGCCAGATGAAAGCTCTGCTCGGAGATTTCCCCGGTAACATAGGCGTCCACACCCAGTGTAATAGCCGCCTCGAAATAACCCTGCGCACCACCGCTGCACCACCCCACTTTGCGTATGCTCTTGCTGCCATCCCCGATGACTTGTGGCGTGCGCTGCAGGCTATGGGAGATTTGCTGGGTAAATTGTGTCAGCGTCTGCGGCTGTTCCAGCACGCCCAGCCAGGCGATGCTCTGTTCGCCGAACCTGCCCTGCTCAGTCAAGCCAAGCAATTTGCCGAGTTGCGCGTTGTTGCCCAGTTCAGCATGCGCATCTAACGGCAGGTGATACGCCAGCAGACTCACCTCCTTGCGCAGCAATTGTGCGATGCGTCTTTTTTTTATGCCCACGATGGTGGCTTCCTCGCTGCGCCAGAAATATCCGTGGTGGACCAGAATCGCATCCGCACCCCATGCGATCGCGTCATCCAGCACCTGTTGCGAAGCAGTCACGCCGGTGGCGATACGCCGCACTTCCGTACGGCCCTCCACCTGCAATCCATTCGGGCAGTAATCCTTGAACTGGCTGGTTTGCAGCAGGCTTGCGTTATAATCGCGCAATTCTTCAAGCAGCATCTGATTCCCCATCCTTTGAAACGAACGGATTCATCATACCATGCGTAAACACTGGCTATTATTCACCCAGACCGTCACGATAGCACTTGCGCTGCTGTTCATCGTACACACCCTGAAGCCGGAGTTATTGCCAAATGCGGCACGCGGAGGAGTGGTAACTCTCTACGAAAGCATCACCCCCGATGGCATCGGTAAATCCGCCGGTACAGGCTTGAGCTTGGCAGCAAAAAAGGCTATGCCTGCCGTGGTGAACATCTACACCAGCACCATCATCAAGGCGCCGGCCAACCCCTTCATGGACGATCCGCGTTTCCGTTTCTTCTTCGGTGACCCGGAAAATGACGAACCGCAAAACAGCTCCAGCCTGGGTTCCGGCGTGATCGTCAGCCCGGATGGATATATCCTGACCAACCATCACGTGGTCGAGGCCGCCGACCAGATCGAAGTTGCGCTTGCTGATGGCCGCAAGGCCAAGGCACATGTCATAGGATCCGATCCGGAAACCGATGTGGCCGTCATCAAGATCGAATTGCCCGGCAAGCTGCCGGCAATCACGTTCGGGCATCCCGAACAGGCACAGGTCGGCGACCTGGTGCTTGCTATCGGCAATCCGTTCGGCTTCGGTCAGACTGTCACGATGGGCATCATCAGCGCGCTCAAGCGCGATCATTTGGGGTTGAGTACCTTCGAAAATTTTATTCAGACTGATGCCGCGATCAACCAGGGAAATTCCGGTGGCGCCCTAGTGGACGTCAATGGCAACCTGATTGGCATCAACAGTGCGATCTATTCCCCGAACGGCGGTTCGCTTGGCATCGGCTTCGCAATACCAGCGAACACCGCAAAGAACACCATGGAGCAGATCATCAAGCAAGGATCGGTGACACGCGGCTGGATCGGTGCCGCAGTGCAGGAACTTACTCCGGAACTGGCCGACTCTTTCAAACTCGGCGATACCAAAGGAGTGTTGATCACAGAAATCATCCGCAACAGTCCGGCTGAAATGGCAGGCATAAAAAGAGGGGACATTCTGATCAAGATAGGAGACCAGCCCGTCGAGAGCTGGAGTGGCATGTTGGAATCTGTCGCCAGTCTGCCGCCCGGAAAGATCGTCATGATCAAACTGATGCGTGACGGAGCGCCAATGAGCTTGCAGCTAAAGATCGGCAAGCGTCCTAAGCAGAAGTCCCAGTAATCCCGCTTCTGCATCAAATGTGAGGTTATTGAGGACGAAGCATGCCCTTCGGATACCGTTGCCTGACAGCCTTACCTGCGGATTATTTTCAGTTTCGAGAAAAAAACGGAATCACAACTCACTGTGACTCGGCAACTTTTACTTTCCCCTTGCCTACCCAGGCAGCCACCACGATGCCAGCCTCGTACAGTAACCATAGTGGTATTGCCAGCATGAACTGCGACACCACATCCGGCGGGGTGAAGATCGCGCCAACAACAAATGCGCCGACTACTACATAAGAACGGATTTCACGCAGCTTTTCGACTGTGACTAAGCCCATGTGCACCAGCAACACAACCGCCACCGGCACCTGAAAGGTAATGCCGAATGCCATGAACATCGCGAGCACGAAACTGAGGTATTTATCGATGTCAGTCATCACCGCCACACCTTGCGGCGCAGAGGCCGTGATAAAACCGAACACCACCGGAAACACCACAAAATAGGCGAATGCCATTCCGCAAAAAAACAACAGCGTGCTCGCAATGATCAGCGGCACCACCAGTCGCTTCTCATGCGCATACAAACCGGGGGCGACAAAACGCCATATCTGATACAGGATATAGGGCAGCGCGATCAGGAATGCGGCCATCATTGCGACCTTGAGTGGCACGAAAAACGGCGTAGTAACATCGGTGGCGATCATCTGCCCGCCCTTGGGCAGCTTGGCCAGCATGGGTTGCGCCAATAGCGCATAAAGGTCGGATGCCCAGGGAAACAGGCAGATAAACACCAGCAGCAAGACGATGGCGGAATGCAACAAGCGCGTGCGCAATTCGATCAGGTGAGCAATAAAACTTGCACTGGCGTTCATTCAGATCTATTCGCAGGCGGAGCCGCGTCGGGATGCGCAGCCGATTGTACCGGCTGCTGTGTCGTTTGACTTGGGTGCAATACTTGGCCGGGTGAGGAAAATTTGGCGACCTCCTCATTGATTTGTTGCACCTGTTGATCCGCTGTCTGCGTCGCATGGTTCAATGAATTCGTAACTGCAGCAGCCTCGGCCTGCACTTTTTGCTGCAACTGGCGGAATTCCTCAACTGCCATGTCTCGCTCGATATCGGCTTTCACGCCATTCACATAGCGTTGCGCACGGCCCCACAAATGTCCCAGGGTGCGCGCGACTTTAGGCAGGCGTTCAGGCCCGATAACGATGAGCGCCACCACCATGACCACCATTAGTTCCGGGAAACTGAAGTCAAACATGATATAGCGCTAACAGTTGCAGAAGGTTAAAAGTGTCTGGGGCGCCGAAAATATTTCAGCAAGCTCACACTTTGGTATGTGTCTTGTCTTTCACTTCACCTTCAATGGTCTGACCACCCTCATTGAGCTGCTTCGCCGCATCATCGCCGGTCCGCATGCCTTCCTTGAAACCCTTGACCGCACCGCCCAGATCGCTGCCGATATTGCGCAATTTTTTGGTGCCGAAAATCAGCACAATTACCAGCAATACGATCAACCAATGCCAGATACTTAATGAACCCATGATGTTCTCCTTGAATTTAGCTTCGCCGCACCATAGGTGGGATGTTACCACCGCCAATGATATGGATATGCAAATGAAATACTTCCTGTCCGCCGCCCTTGCCGGTATTGATCACGGTGCGAAAACCATTATTCAGCCCCTGCTCTATGGCCAGCCTGGGTGCAAGCAATAGCAATTTGCCGAGCAAAGCCGCATGGGCATCTCCAGCCTCGACCAAGGAAGCCAAATGTAACTTGGGCACCAGCATGAAATGCACAGGCGCGACAGGGTTGATGTCGTGAAACGCCAGCACTTCTTCGTCTTCATACACCTTGCGGCAGGGAATTTCACCGCGTGTTATTTTGCAAAACAAACAGTCGCCCATGCTTAGTCCTTCTTCCTGCTTTCCTTTTCTGCAATACCCGACAATCCCTCGCGGCGCGCCAGTTCGTTCATCACATCCTCGGCGCTCAAACCATGCTGCGCCAACAGCACCATGCAATGGAACCACAGGTCAGCAGTTTCATATACCAGGTGGGATCTGTCCCCAGCCTTGCTTGCCAGGATGACTTCGGTCGCTTCTTCGCCGATTTTTTTGAGGATGGCATCCTCGCCCTTGCTGAACAGCCTGGCGACATACGAACTTTCCGGTGATGCCCGTTTGCGCGACTCCAGCGTTTCGGCCAGCCGCTTCAGTATATCCAGACTCGTATTATCCTGGCTCATTTTTTATAAATCTCCCCGGGAGGTTTCAGCACTGCGTCCACCTCGACCCACTGCCCGTTTTCCAAACGGCTGAAGAAGCAACTTTCGCGACCGGTATGGCAGGAGATGCCGCCCTGCTGCTCGACCTTAAGCAAGATCACATCACCGTCGCAATCCAGACGTATCTCTTTCACTTTCTGGAAGTGTCCAGACTCTTCACCCTTGTGCCACAGCTTCTTACGCGAACGCGACCAATATACTGCTTCGCCCTTTTGCTGGGTCAGCCTTAGCGCATCGCGATCCATCCAGGCCACCATCAGCACCCTTCCCGTCTTGGCATCTTGTGCAATTGCCGGAACCAGTCCGTCCTCCGACCAGTTGACCTTATTCAACCAAGTATCGCTCATAACCGCACCTCCGACACGTTACTGGCGCAGCCAGCAGTTTGCGGGATAACCAGCCACTTGCCAGCTTGCTGGCTTAGTGGAATGGCTAGTAGTTCCATCAGGAGGTGCGATGCGGTTATTCCCGCCCCAGTCACTTTCGCGCACCGTGTCATAACCGCACCTCGATACCCTGTTGTGCCATGAATTGCTTGGCCTGCTGCACGGTATATTCACCAAAGTGGAATATGCTTGCCGCCAGCACCGCATCTGCGCCACCCTTTTTCACGCCATCTGCCATGTGTTGCAAGTTGCCCACACCACCGCTGGCGATCACCGGAATCTCCAACGCCTCAGTCACTGCGCGGGTCAACTCCAGATCAAAGCCGGTCTTCTGCCCATCCTTGTCCATGCTGGTCAAAAGTATCTCACCCGCGCCGACGCGCTGCATCCTTCTCGCCCATTCAACCGCATCCAGTCCGGTCGCCTTGCGCCCGCCGTGAGTGTAAACCTCCCAATGATTGGGTCTGGACTGCTTGGCATCAATCGCAACCACGATGCACTGCGAACCATAACGCCCGGCAGCATCCGCCACCAATTGCGGATTCAGCACCGCGGAAGTATTGATGCTGACCTTGTCGGCTCCAGCATTCAGCAGATTCCGCACGTCACCCACTTCACGCACCCCTCCGCCTACGGTCAACGGTATGAAAACCTGCGAGGCGACCTGCTCGATGATGCGGAAGATGATACCCCTGTCGTCAGAACTCGCGGTAATGTCCAGAAAAGTCAGTTCGTCCGCGCCCTGTTCGTCGTAGCGGCGCGCTATTTCCACCGGATCTCCGGCATCGCGCAACTCGACAAAACTCACGCCCTTGACTACGCGTCCGGCAGTAACATCCAGACACGGGATAATGCGCTTGGCCAGCATAAATTAGCGTACTGCTCCATTCAGTGCGCTGGCTGCCTGGGTCAGTTCATCTGCCAGCGCCTGTGCCTCCTTGAAATTCAGCGTGCCCTCGTAGATCGCACGACCAGTGATTGCTCCGGTGATGCCTTCTGCCTGCACAGCACACAGGGCGCGCACGTCATCCAGATTGGTGATGCCGCCGCTGGCTATCACCGGCACATGCAATGGGCTGGCCAATTCCACAGTCGCTGGGATATTCACGCCGGTCAGCATGCCGTCGCGTCCGATGTCGGTATAAATGACTGCCTCCACACCATAACCTTCAAAACGCTGTGCCAGATCAGCCACGTCATGTCCGGTCAGCTTCGACCAGCCGTCCACGGCCACCTTGCCGCCCTTTGCATCCAGCCCCACCATGATGTGTCCCGGGAAAGCATCGCAAGCTTCATGCAGGAAGCCAGGCACTTTCACCGCAGCAGTTCCGATGATGATGTAGGTCACGCCAATATCGAGATATCGTTCGATGGTTTCCAGATCGCGTATTCCGCCACCCAGCTGCACTGGCACATCGTTGCCCCCCATCGCTTCAATAATGCTGCGCACTGCAGCCTCGTTCTTCGGCTTGCCGGCAAACGCGCCGTTCAGATCCACAAGGTGCAAACGGCGCGCGCCTTGCTCCAGCCAATGCTGCGCCATTGCAGCGGGATCTTCGGAAAACACCGTGGCATCTTCCATCACGCCTTGTTTGAGGCGCACACAATGACCGTCTTTCAAATCAATCGCAGGAATAATTAGCATGGCAGTATGTTAATAATTAAGGATTCCATAACATAAAGTTAGTCAGCAGTTTCAGCCCTGCTGTGGAGCTTTTTTCCGGGTGAAATTGCACCCCAAACAAATTGGCCCTGGCAACTGCGCAAACAAATGGGCGCGGGTAATCACTGGTTGCCTGCACCAGTGCGTCATCCTGTGGCTGCACGTAGTAACTATGCACGAAATAAAAGCGGGCATCCTGTTCTATGCCTTTCCATAGCGGATGTTGCTCATGATGCACCTGATTCCAGCCCATGTGCGGCACCTTGAGTTTACCGCCCTGCGCATCATGCATATCGCTGGCAAAACGCACCACTTTGCCGCGCAAGATGCCCAAACCGGCCACATTGCCTTCGTCACTGTGCTCAAACAGCATTTGCAAACCGATGCAGATACCAAGAAAAGGTTTGCTGCGCGCCGCCAGCAGTACGGCATCGCGCAGCCCTCGCGCCTCCAGTTCGCGCATGCAGTCTGGCATCGCACCTTGCCCGGGAAAAACGACCCGCGTTGCATTCGCTATCACGTCGGAAGCGTCAGTCACCACGACTTCAGCAGCTGGTGCGACTTTGCGCAAGGCCTGTTCTACCGAGCGTAAGTTGCCCATACCGTAATCCACGACCGCAACATCAACCATATTAATCTTATAACGAACCCTTGGTTGAAGGCATCACTCCAGCCATGCGCGGATCCAGCTCCAGCGCCATGCGCAGCGCGCGGCCGAATGCCTTGAATATGGTCTCGGCCTGGTGGTGCGCATTGTTGCCAGCCAGATTGTCGACATGCAGCGTCACCAGAGCGTGGTTGACGAAACCCTGGAAAAATTCATTGATCAGATCAACGTCGAACTCGCCGACGCTGTCACGCACGAATTCACAATTGAACACCAGTCCTGGACGCCCAGAGATGTCAAGCACCACGCGCGACAGGGCCTCATCCAACGGTACATAGGCATGGCCGTAACGGCGCAAGCCTTTCTTGTCACCAATCGCCTGGTTGAAAGCCTGACCCAGCGTGATGCCTATGTCTTCCACGGTGTGATGCGCATCAATGTGCAGATCGCCCTTGGCTTGTATGCTTATATCCACCAAACCATGCCGCGTAATCTGATCGAGCATGTGATCTAGAAACGGCAGCCCGGTGTCGAACTTGCTCTTTCCGCTGCCATCCAGATTCAGCTCGACACTGATCTGGGTTTCGAGAGTATTGCGGGTTACCTTCGCGCTACGCATGATTTAGCCCTGTGCGTTTTGAATTATGGTTTCTTTTAATGCAGTAATAAATTTCTCATTCTCCTCGCGAGTACCGACCGTCACACGCAAACAGTTCTTCAACATCGGATGTCCGCCATCCAGATTCTTGATCAGCACACCGCGCCGTTTCAAACCGGAGAACACATCCGCAGCATTCGCCACTCGGAACAACAGAAAATTCGCCTCACTAGTATAAACCTGCATGCCGGTAACTTCGCTCAGCTGTATGTGCAATTTTGCGCGATCCGACTTGATTTGCTCCGCTTGCTGCAGCAACACCTCATGGTGCTCCAGCAACTTTTCCGCGACCAACTGCGTCAACACGCCGACATTATACGGCAAGCGCAGCTTTTCCAACTGCCCGAGCCACGCCGTGCTGCCTGCCAGAAAACCAAGCCGCAATCCAGCCATGCCAAGCTTGGAAAAGGTACGCATCACTAGCAAATTCGGAAAATGCGCCAGATGCGGAATGAAGCTGTCACTGGCAAATGCATAATATGCCTCGTCCACCACCACCAAGCCTGGCGACGCCGCAATGATTTGCTTCACATCCTGCGCAGAAAAAAGATTGCCGGTAGGGTTGTTCGGATAGGCCAGAAACACCAGTGCCGGCTGTTCTCGCTTAATCGCGGCCAAGGTCGCAGGTAAATCCAAGGAAAAGTCAGCTTCACCGTAATTAGCTTTCCCGGCATGCAATAACAGGGGAACACCGACATAACGCATCCCGGTGAATACCGCGATCATCCGGTACATCACAAACGATGGCTCCACACTAAGCAATGTTGCACCGGGTTTATTCAAGGCCAGCGCCAACAACTGAATCAGTTCATCCGATCCATTGCCTAGCAGCACAGTCATTCCTTGTGGCAAATCAATCACGCTGCAGATTTTTTCCTTCAGGGCAGCGGGATTGGGATCGGGATAGCGGTTAATGGCGGCATTTGCCACCATGGCGGCGATTTCATCGCGCAGCTCCGGCGGAATGAGATAGGGATTTTCCATCGCGTCGAGCTTGATATAGCCAACGCTATCGGGCACATGGTAAGCGTGCAGATCAAGAACCTCCTGGCGCAGCAGCGCGCCCGCGAGAGTAGATGCCGTAGCCGGAATGGAAGACATGAAACGGATCAAGGCGTAATAACAACAGATCCGAGCTTATCACATACCGCTTGCTCCGTGGTTGCTGGCACTAATAGTGATATAGTAATCTTGATAATATCTGGGAAACCTAACCAACCCGCCAAATCCGATGCCCAAAAGTTCTCTTGGCCTGTTATCCAGCTCTTCCCCGGACAAGCTACAGGGATTTATTGCCAGCTTGCCCGGAATGGCCTGCCTAATAGTAATGCAGGAAGGCGGCTCTATTTCCTTCCCATATGTCAGTGAAGGTAGTTCGAAACTGCTCGAAATTTCCCCAAGTGAACTGCTGAGCGATTCGTCAAGCTTTGTGAGTCTGATCCATCCCGAGGACATTTCATCCTTTCTGGAGACGCTGAAGCAGTCTGCGCGAACCTTGTGTTTCTGGAATTGGGAAGGACGCATCAATTTGCCTGGCAACAGAGTCAAATGGATCAGCCTTCGTGCAACGCCACACAGCAGTCCGAGTGGGCTCCCATGCTGGGAAGGCTTAGTGCTCGATATCACTCAGAACAAGTTGAGCGAACTCGAGATCATGCGCACCCAGCAGCAGTTGCGGGAGCTTTTTTCGCATATCCAAGATGCCAAAGAGCAGGAACGCCTGCATATCGCCCGTGAGGTCCACGACGAAATCGGCAGCCTGCTGACCGCCATCAAAATCGATTTATCCTGGCTGATCCAGCGTCTTCCGAAAGACAGTCAAATGCTCATAGACAAGGCGTGCACTATAGAGGAATTAGTAAACAAAACAATTGCATCCACCAACAATCTGGCTCACAGTTTGCGCCCGGACGTTCTGGATCATTTTGGTTTTATCGCGGCGATCGAAACCGAGGCGCAGGAATTCAGCAAGCGCAGCGGCATTTCCTGCACCATCATCACGTCGCAGGATGACATCGAATTACCCTCGGGACATTCCATCACCCTGTTCAGAATACTTCAGGAAACTCTGAACAACATCCTCAAGCATGCCCAGGCAAAAAATGCCCGGGTCGAGGTCGTCAAAGAATCGGACCATCTCGAATTGATCATTTCTGACGACGGTGTGGGATTTAGCGATATGGCCCGCACCAAACCGCGCTCCTTCGGCTTGCGTGGAATCCATGAAAGGGTCGAACATCTCGGCGGATCAGTAAATATTGCCAGCTCAGACGAAAGTGGAACGCGTATCACAATAATTGTTCCGCTCGACGCAGAACACAGCAATTCTGATACCCCGCAGCAAACGCTTATGGGAGGCGCATCAACATGATAGACATCTTGGTTGTGGATGATCATGCATTGATTCGCAAAGGATTGAAGATGTTGCTCGACGAGAGCCCGGATTTTCGAGTCAAAGGGGAAGCGGAAAGCGGCATGCAGGCAGTCAAAATGGTGCGCGATCAGCATTTCGACCTGGTGTTACTGGATATCTCTTTGCCGGACAAACATGGCATGGATGTGCTCAAACAACTCAAAGCGGAGCAACCTGACATCAAGGTCATCGTCCTGAGCATGTACCCGGAAGATCAGTACGGCGTGCGCGCCCTGAAAGCGGGCGCGGCAGGATACATCAATAAACAAAGTGCGACAGAAAAGCTGGTTGGCGCAATTCAGCAGGTCATCAGCGGAAAAAAATACATCAGCGAAACCATGGCCGAGCAATTGCTCAGCAACCTGATCGGGGAATCACAGGACCTGCTGCACCAAAGTCTGTCAAACCGCGAGTACCAAACCCTTTGCCTGATGTCCTCGGGAAAATCCCTGACCGAGATTTCCGAGATCATGATGCTTAGCCCCAAGACTGTGAGTGTTTATCGCGCACGCATGCTGGAAAAAATGAATTTCAAGAATAATGCAGAAGCAGTGCACTATGCGATCGCACACCGCCTGGTGGATTCCAAAAGCTGAGATATTCAAGCGCGTCACAAAATGAACTGAGCTTCAATGCACGTGAGCATCGCCGAGCAGTTCCTTGATATCGAGTATCAGCGCGATGTCACCCTCGCTTGACATGGTAACTCCTGCCACCCCGTTCGGCCTGAAGGTTTCAAAAGGCTTGACCACCACATCATCATGCCCGGCAAAAGCATCTGCCGCCATGATAAAGTTATCATTATCCATTTGCATCAGCACTCCCACACCCGGAATACCGCTCTGCTCCCACCCGATCATTTGTGCAAGCGGCAATACTGGCAGTACCTCGCCATGCACTACCATGGTTGCCTTGCCAGAAACTTGCTGCAACTGCCCTGGCGCGATGGGCAGAATTTCTCGCGCAATTGACAAAGGAACAGCAAACAATTGCTCTGCAAGCCGCACTATCAATACCGGAAGGGTGGCTAGCGTGAGCGGCAACCGAATAGTGATTACTGCGCCCTTTCCTGGTTCCGATCGGATGCTAACGTCACCGTTCAATTTCTGAAAATCGGCTTTTACCACATCCATGCCTGCACCCCGGCCCGGCATACCCGCATTCCCCTCATTTGCAGCAAAACCCGGCAGGAATATTAGCTCCATGCACTGAGTTTCACTCAGAGTATTCGCCTTTTCGCTGGTGATCAACCCTTGCTCTATAGCCTTGTTGCGGAAAATTTCAGAGCACATACCACCGCCTTCGACCGTAAGAGCGATTAAAAGATGGTCTCCCTCCTGCCAAGCACGCAACTGCATAATACTTCTCAGCTGCTTGCCTGTGGAGGTACGCTCATCGATGCTCTCAACCCATAGTCCTAATGTGTTGCTCACCAGATGCGCCAGAGGTTCGCCAAGATTTTCGATCAGGGTTGTATCTATTTCGGTTTCCCCACCAAGCAACAATAACTCCACTGCCTTGCCTGACGATTGCGCCACATCACGTGCCAAGCGCGGAAAAATCTTTAGCAACCTGCCTATTGGCTGCATACGCGCTTTCTTCACTGCGCTCTGCAATTTCACCACCTGCATGTCCAGTTGGCTAACCATCTGGTCAAATTCGCGCATGGTATCCACATCACTGCGTCCCCGAATGATGCCGGAGCGCAAATAACTCAAACGATTCCTCGTCAGAGCGATTTCACCGGAAAGATTCAAGACTTGATTAAGACGGTCGCTGTCCACGCGCAACGTGTCATCCATCGCTGCTGCCAACATATCACTCTCCCGGCGGCCCACGGTGCTTCCGGCAACATCTGTTTCGCGACGTCCGAAAAATGCCGCCCCGGCGGAATCGGCCCCGGTAACATTGGCAAGTGTACTTTTCGGCACACGCCTCACATCAGTCTGCACAATACCGCCTGTACCAGTAAGCGCACTATACAAATTATTCCAGTCCAAAGTGTCAGCTCCGGTCACACCGCTGGTATGGCCAATATTTTGGCCAGCGCTTCTTGCAGGGAAATAACCAGCCGCCTGTTGGTCGTCTTTCGGGTGCCCGGCCAAAAGTTCTTCGGCTCGCAACCCGGCGGAATGGCTGGATACACTATCAGGAGCGGAATGCATTGGAGCAATTCCAGTTTTTACTTTGCGAGATGATAAAGCGACCGCAAACTGAGGTATTTTCTGCCCGCTCAATGCCGCCTTCAGTGCGGCAATAATTTCAGCTGGTGCCGCGCTCGGCTGCAGACTTTGCTGTAATGTAGCAAACATCCGGCGCACTTCGGCAGTCGCAGCGAAAATTACACCCATGAGTTCCGCGCTTAGCACCAATTCGCGGTTACGCAGTTTATCAAAGAGGTTTTCAATGATGTGGCAAAGGGCTACCAATTCACCCGCATTCAGAAATCCGGCACCGCCCTTGATGGTATGAAATCCGCGGAATATTTCGTTGTGCAAAATATTATCTTCAGGGGATCTTTCCAACTCTACCAACCTATCTTCGACTTCAGACAGCATTTCTCCCGCCTCTATCAAGAAGTCACTTAACAAATCCTCCATGCCGGCAAAATTACTCATTTTCTGATTCCAGATTTTGGCCGCAAGTTACATGCTATTAGATATCGTAAGCATGTCCGCCATCAGCTATACCCCGTAAAATCTCCAACATCCCGTGTTACGGCTATGCTAGAAACCAAGGCTTTCCAGCAAGTCGTCTACCTGCCTTTGGTTGCTCAATATATCCTTATGCCCAGCTGGATTGATCACCGGGCCATCCAAATCCCCCCTGACCGAAGGTTGAGCATTCTCGACCAGCAACTCCAACAGCTGTTGTTCCACGTTTTCTGTGACCTCGATGATTTTTTTTATGACCTGTCCGGTCAAATCCTGGAAATCCTGCGCCATCATGATTTCCATCAGGTAAGCGTGTGTAGCCTTGGTCTGCTTGGGTACTTGCTGCAAAAAAGCGTGCGTTTGAGCGGCCAGGCTTTTGAATTGCTCTGCATCAATTTTATTCTCTAGTAACAACTGCCATTGTCCGGACAGATAATGGGCTTCGACTTCCATTTTTTCGACCAGCGGCTGCGCTGCTTCAGTCGCATTCAACACACGCTCCGCAGCCTGCTCTGTCAAAGTCACCACATAATTCAATCGGTCGCGTGCATCCGGAATGGAAGATGCCGCTTTTTCGATCTTCTTGTTTAACCCCAGCTCGCGCAAAGCGTTATGCAAAGTACGCGTCACTTGACCTATCCGATTGATCACATCCGAAGGTTGTACTGCAGGCACTGTGGTATGCGACGAAAGCGATCTCTGCTCAACATTTACAGAAATCTCGCTCTGCCGCAATGAAGAATTCAAACCCTCCTCCGCTACGGCACGGAAATTTTGCTTTGACCTATGTGAAGCCACTACCCCTTTGGCCTGCATCCCAGCACCCCGATTCGCCGCCACGATGCTATCGAACAATGCTTCCAGATCTTCAGAGTCTTGGGCAGCAGAATTTTCTGTATTTGCAGTCATGGCATCACTCACTCTTGCATTGTTCGGAATATTTTCATCAATTTCTCATCCAGCGTAGCGGCCGTGAAAGGTTTCACCACATAACCGCTTGCTCCCGCTTTCGCAGCCATAATCACGTTTTCCCTCTTGGCCTCCGCCGTTACCATCAATACCGGCAGATGCTTCAGCCGATCATCAGCACGGATTTCCCGCAGCAACTCGATGCCGGTCATTTTGGGCATATTCCAATCTGACACGACGAAATCGAATTTCTCTGCGCGCAGTCTGGCCAAGGCCTCAGCCCCGTCTTCAGCTTCCTGCACATTCACAAAACCCAACTCCTTAAGCAAGTTACGTACGATGCTTCGCATAGTAGAGAAGTCATCCACAACTAGAAATTTAGTATCTTGCATTCCCATGCCTTCCCCTTCACACCTTACTCAGGACACGTGATGCAGACGCAAACACCGCGCACCATGATCTTGCAACCCAACTCCCTCTCCCATCAACATAGCAATGGGCGCAGAATTGATGACAACATCATCGAATCAAATTCCGGCACATAATAATCAACCCCTGCGCGTTGCCCCAATGCTCGATTGGCATCCGCTGTCAATGAGGAGTGCATTACCACTGGTATTCCATCAAAGCGTGAGTCCGATTTGATATGTTGAGTCAACGCATATCCATCCATCTCAGGCATTTCTGTATCAGTTAACACCACCTGAATCTGCTGTTTAAGTTTTGTACCTTTGCTCTGTGCTATTTCAGCCATCTCCCTGAGTCTGTCCCAGGCCTCATTACCATTAGCCGCCTGTATATGCCTAATGCCCATCCTTTCAAGCACCTCGGCAATTTTTTTGCGTGCAACTACAAAATCATCGGCAAAAAATACGCACAGGTCGCGATCCGAGTCCACTTTTTCGACATTTCCAACGACAGCCGTACCAAACGCTTTGGCCAGAATATGTTCTATATCCACAATCGAAACCCGCGTACCGTCCTCCAGCTCTGCAATTGCTGTAATCAGTGCCCCATTGCCTGAAGGAATTTCCTCGCTGGCGCGAATCAGGTCACAATCGACTCGAATCATTCGTTCCACCCGCTGCACCAGAAAACCCAACAAATGATTATTGAACTCAGTAACCATCATGGTACGGTGCCGTTCTTGCGGATGTAGTCCGATAAAACTCGCTAGATTCAGAATAGGTATCACATGCCCGTGCAACAGCACGATACCGTCCACACCGGCCGGCATATTTGGAGTGCGTGTGATATTGCCTGCGGGGCAAACCTCTTTGATCCTGCGCACATTGATGCCAAACCTCTCATTGCCACCCAGGCTGAACAGCAATATTTCCATCTTGCTGGATCCCATCAAGACGGGTCGCGCATCTACTGGAGCAAGATTTCCATCCCCTACATCCGGTTTTTCTTCCTCACGCACCAACTTCGCCGGCATTTCATCAAACGTGGGCGAAATCTGATTGAGTGCCGACAATGATTCATTTCCATGCGACTGCACATTCTTAAAAACCATTTCTTCGTTATCAAAGCAACCGGTTTCTGCGAGAACCCTTTCAGCATCCAACATCATTACCAGCCGACCGTCCTTCAATTCGGTGATCGATGTCACCAACCCATCCGTTTCCTCCAGCAGCATCGCAGGTGGCACACGCATTGCCGACCAATCCAGCAGCAGTATGTTTCCTACCGCTCTGACAAGAAACCCCTGTTTCTGGCCGTTATATCCGGTGACTATCATGGCCTCCGGTTTGCCATCTGTTTCAATTCCGATGTATTTGGCCAGATCAATCACTGGCACCATCGTGCCATGCAAATTCGCCATCCCTTCCACAGACGAATGCTGTTCCGAAGAGCGGGTAATTTCTGGGATATGCATCACCTCGCGCACCTTGAACACATTTATGCCGAATGTTTCTTCATGTCCGGAGCGCCTATCCTTACCCAATGTGAACATCAGCACCTCCAGCTTGCTGGCTCGTGCTAACCCGCTTCTGGCATCAATATTTTTCAGCAAACCGGACATAGATTTTCACTTACAGATAGCAGAAGACGTGAAACTACTGCTCTAGAGCATCCTCTGTTTAACTTTGGCTTTATCATTCAGCACACCCGTCTGCGTTCGTTTTTCTCATGTCGAAACCATAAATTCTCAACACCACAATGAAAGCGCGCCCACTCCTCGCAATCCAGCAAATTCGATCAATCATGAAACACGAAAGCGGCTCGCTGCGTCTTGTAATTCTTTCGCCAATTGTTCAAGCTTCAATATTTCCCTGCTATTCAAACGCACTGCCTCGTGGTTTTCCTCTGACATTTTCGCTATCTTGTCGACGTTTCTAGCAATTTCGTTACACGCCATACTTTGTTCACGAACCGATGCGGCGATATCGCTCATGCCGTGGCTGGAATGCGAAACGGACTCTCCCGAATCGAGCAAAAAGTTGTGGACACGCTCGACCTGCTCATGCGTCGCATGCAAGGAGCGCAAACCTGACTGAACAACCGTCTCTACAAGTATAGATTTCTGGTTCAGTAAACTGGTCACCTGATCAATCTCGCCTGCCGAACTGGATGATTTCTCGGCCAGCTTACGAACTTCATCCGCCACCAGCATAAAACTGCGCCCTTGCTCTCCGGCTCGCGTTGCTTCTATCGCCACGTTCAGCGCCAGTAGATTGGTTTGGTCTGCGATATCCTTTACATGCTGGGTCATGCCGGTAATTGCGCGAGTGCTGTCGACGTACTCCTTGACCGAAGCAGCGATCTGATTGACTGCCTCCTCAACCTGCCTGATCTCACCGATCATGGCCGTCACATCCTGGTTGCCTTGCAGGGTCTGGTGCAAACTCCTCTCAGACAACTGGCGCACCTCTTCTGCATTTGCTGCCACCGAACCGATACTTACCGTAATCTGTTCCACCGCCGCAGCCGATGAAGCTGCTGCCTCGCTCTGCAAATGTGAGCCCTGTGCTATTTGCTTCGATGCGGCCGACAGTTGGATAGCGGAAGCAGAAACCTTGGCGGCATTATCTAGCACCTGCTTAATGATATTGGCAATGCCTTCAACCAGGCTATTGAAAGCTTGTGCGGTCTTGCCGATCTCATCCTGACTGCGCACCGTTACTCGCCTGGTTAGATCACCGTCAACACTCATGACTTGCATGACCTCCTGTAATTCGCGCGTTGTTCTGGTTACTTTGTCGATCAGCCACCCGATCAACAGGTACAGAACAACCTGAATTACTAGCTGGGCGCCCCACAACGAGTAATTTGCCCGGCGTATAGCCGAAAATTCCTCGCTCAAATCCAGCGTGATGCTGGCTGCTCCATTAACAGCCCCTTCCTGTACTGCATGGCACATCAAACAGTTGGTGCCACGAAATTCTTTTCTGGCTATGAAGGGGACGACCACCCGCAGGGTTTGAATGTCATTTTGGTTTGACAGACTGGTTTGCAGTTTCGCACTATTCAGTGCAGCGCGATCCAAATCATCGATCGGCTGCTCCGAAGGCAAGCCGGGACCAAACTGGTCTTGTACCACCTTGCCACGCATCACGCGCAACTCAACGATTTTTTCCGAGGCACTCATTTTTTTGACATACAAGATGCGCTGATCTGGATCACTGATAACGCCGTTGATCATCAGCATATTCAAGCCATTCAACACGCCATCCGCAGAAACCAGGGCCTTTTGCCTGGATTCCTCAAGGACATGTTCCTCAAACTTGTCCAATGCCACACGCTGTGCAAATAGCATCACCACCACCAGCATAAGCTGGATAGATAACTGCAATTTACTTTTCAAGGAAAGCCTACCCCACCAATTTGCCATTACTCTTCTCCAGAATGTCGCGCTATTCTTAAGGGACAACCCCATTGAAATAAGCACTCCAGCGTCTACAAACCAAATTTCCCCAGGGTGGCAGAAACATAAATACCTGCAAATCAGCAAGATTCAATCTTGCGCTTCTATTTCATTTCCGCCTGATGAAACCTCTGATATGGCAAATGATGTAACCATAGCCATACACAGTCGCGCCCCACAAACACGGTGTCCAAACTGCTGGCTATAGCCCTCTGGCTAACTTGGCAGTCTTTAGCATACTGTGCTTCCGGATTTTTCAGCAGGCGCATAGGATGTTTAAGCCAATTGCGCGGTGGCAGATAGCCTGGCAGCCTTTGTTTTGCCGGCGCGCGAAGGCGGATGGCAGATGCCACAGACATAATTTTCATTAAGGTCGCCCGAATGGGCCACAAAATGACCACCACATTCGATACAGGGTTCAAGACGAAGCATCCCGGCCTTGAAAAAACGAATCATGAACCATGCACGAGTAATACTCAGCACCGGTTCGTCATTTTCGATGCCCTGCACCTCATCAAGATACAAACGATATGCGCTTATCAAAGCATGCACACCCTCGACTCCAGCATTTTTAACCAGGAATTGGTAGATATCCATAAATAGCGATGCATGTATGTTTGGCTGCCAACTCATGAACCAATCTGTCGAGTACGGCAACATGCCCTTGGAAGGCGACTCACCCCTGATTTCTTTGTACAACCTGAGCAATCGCTCACGGCTCAGGGTGGTTTCTTCTTGGAGCATTTGCATACGCGCGCCCATTTCGATCAGATCAATCGCGATTCCGACCTGCTGAGCCTCACCCACTACAGTTTTTATAGACACGATAGACTCGCTTATGCCAATTCTTCGACTGGGTGCGCAGACATCAGGATCGCTGCATGCGCTTGGGACATCTTGCGATTCCTGCTGAAGTCATCCACCAGATTGAGCAGCAGATTTTCGTCAAAGCGGAATCGGCACAACAGCATGTTGGATGCTGCCATCTTGATGATCTGAGATGGAGTAAGGTTATCGATCACATCAACCAGATCCCCGCTAATTCCCAGCCTGAAAATCGCTGCCGGCCTGTCATTCTTGATCATTTGCTGGGCGAGCATTAGATATGTAAGATTGATATCGCGAATTCCTTCTTGCAATTGCATTGTGTTCATATATCCCCCTTGTAAACCGGTGAAAAACGGACAAATTTGCATCAACTGTTTCGCCCGATAGCCGATTTATTTCATTTCGGCCGGTTGAATTCAGACAGTTGCAGTATTACGGACTAATCGGGGAGATGAAATCAGAACAGTACCGAATATTTTGTAGGGATTCTGTAGTTCTGCATGTAGGATATTTTCTGACAAAGCCTCAATCCGCCTCGGGCAGGGTAAAAAACTAACCCCGCAGTTCGAAACAAACTTTCCCCGGCCGGTTGGAGACTAATTTAAGGTGATAGCCCAACTGCTCTGCCCAGCGTGAGGCTTGGTACAAACCTATCCCTAGACCACTTTCAGAGACAATCACTCCCCGCAGCAAATTTGCAGTGTATATCTCCGGTATCGGGCTGCCGCTATCGCAAACTACCAAACGCAGTGGCTTGGCTTGAATTTCAACCGAGATATCCATGTCCGGGTCTGACTGGCGCTTTTTCAAGGCGTTATCCAGCAAGTTATCGGCCACGCAATCGAACAAAGCGCCAGGAATGTTCATGTCTGGAAGCTTTTCCGGGGCATGCCAATCGATAGGCTGATACAGGTTGCGCTGCCGCAAAGCATCCCACCAGGCATCCAAAGCAAGCTGAGTAGCTTCGCGCTCAGCGTTGGGCTGCTGGAGCTTGGTAAGGGTAAGCTCGATGCGCTGTGTGAGCAGCGGAAGTTGCTGTTGCAGCAACTGCTGCGCCATTTGTTCGCGGCTCTGTGCGATGGAAGTTAACGAAAGCAGCGATTGCAGCATATTCTTGAGATCATGCGTGAGGCGCGACCCGGTCTCATACACTGCCTGCAAACGGGTAATCTCGCGCAGACTTTGTTCGCGCTGCTTGGACTGATAGAAGTACCCTATCAGTTGCGCGAGCAATTGGACATGCAGCAACACGGTAGGATTAAGCGGTTGTTTCGCATATAGTGTCATACGCAGTTCTCCTTCCTGCGCCAGCACGGCATGTTCGCTGAATTGACCAAACTGTCCAGCACCATCAGGCGAAAGCCAGGACAAACCGGATAACCAAGGCAAATCAGCCAGCAGTTCGACGGCGTGATTCAGATAGGACGCCGCATCGGGTTCCCGTTGCGCAGCTTCGGCCAATCTGGAGAGCCAGCTTTCGAACGGCGTGCCGACATTTAACAAGTAGCGCGAAAACATCACCTGCAAGCCGCTGTAACCGAAACGCGGATTCCACAATCCGCCAAGGGCCAACAGCACCAATCCCGTCAGGAACAGTGTGCGCAGCAAAGCTTCGAAGTAATTCAGATGTCCCAGATTCATGAACGCCAGGCTGCCCAGCACCACCAAGGCCAGCAGCATGAATAGCAGCAGACTGTAAATCAAGTCCAGCGTTTGAACACTTTCGCTCTGCTCATTGCCTAACGGCACGACCACGATGGCCAGCAACAAGGGGAGTACGTACCACATCAGCAACCGCCCAACCTCAATGCCGGATTCCGCCTGCTCAGTCACGGCGGCATACTGCCCGGCAAATAAATTGGGCACCACCCAGAGCAGCAGCACAGCAAGCAAGTAAGCCATTACCGCCATATATAACAAACGCGTCCAGCGGTCGCGAAAAGCAAATATGCGCGAACCGACCAGGCCAAACAGTCCGGTCAGCCAAAAAGCCACCGCCCACCAAGACAGCCAGAACACCGCTATCACTGCCGCCAGCACGATGAACACCAGAGCGCCGCTCCCCGCTTCTTTTTCGCCACGCCAAATGGGTTGCCAGATCAGGAATAGGCCAAGATGCGCAAGCAACAAAGGGTGTACCCAAGGGCTGTCCACACCGAACAGCAATGCACCGTGCAAAAGCGCCAGCATCGACAGTAGCAGCCAGCGGCCTGTACGCAAACGATTTTTCAGGAAAATTGTCAACATCTTGTCATTGCCCTATCGCCCCCCTGTCGGCATTTCGTCACCCCCCCCAACCGGTTAACCCGAAATTGTTAAGCAAATCCAGAACATACCCGTCAGGAGGGATAATTATTATGCCAACATATTGTTTTATATTTATTTTTTAATAAAGGCGTAGGAAAAAAAGAATTCCGGCACAACATTGGCACGACACTTGCGTGTTTACTCAGCGTAACATTTCCAACTACAGATAAGAGGGTACCATAATGAAACGCAACCAATCCGGCTTTACCTTGATCGAGATCGCCATAGTGCTGGTAATCATCGGTCTGCTGCTCGGCGGTGTACTGAAAGGACAAGAGTTGATCAACAGTGCTAGGGTCAAGAACCTCGCAGGCGACTTCAAGAACATCCCGGTATACATCTACGGCTATCAGGACAAGTTCAAGGCCTTGCCTGGAGATGATAGTCTTGTAGTCGTCCATGTATCCGGCGTTTTGGCAACCACACCAGCCACCAAACAGGGCAACGGTGTCATCGACGGGCTATGGGCACCCGCACTTGCGACAGATGAGAGTCACCTGTTCTGGCAACACATCCGTTTGGCTGGTTTTGGCCCGGGATCAACAAATCAAAACTCCACCGACTACCTGCCCACCAATGCCGTAGGCGGAAATATAGGCATCACCAACGCTGCGCAAACCCCAATTACGGGGTTAAGAGGAACTTATATCGTCTGCTCCAACGGTATTCCCGGCAAATTCGCCAAGCAGCTCGATACTACACTGGATAACGGTGACACCACTAACGGTTCGGTGATGGTAACTACCGCTGGAGTTACTGCTGCAACTGCAGCGACGGCGACAACGGCCATTGTTGATGACACCACTTATTTGGTGTGCATGGGTTACTAATACTCACCCGGCGTGACCAAAAGCCCGCTTCGGCGGGCTTTTTTATTGCGCTTCAGAAGCCGGAGAATAGTATTCGCAAGTATTATCCAATCGCTGCGCAACCGCAATCTGCTATCCCTGATGCAGCCTGAGTTCCGCCTGCTGCAATGCTTCCGGCAACCCAAATAGCACCAGCACATCGCCGGACTGCAACAGCATTTCTTCGCTGGGCAACGCTCCATGCGCGTTTTGTCGGCGCACCGCATTCACTTCGATGTTCAAGGCATCCAGATTCATCTCGCGTAATCTCTTGCCCACAGCTGCGGATTCCTCCTTGAGCAAAACGCTGAGGAAGCGCGGCTGCAGGTTCTCGCTGTCCTCTCCCAGCTCGTATTGGGCGCTGCGGAAATAGCCGCTGAACGCCGCGTACCGGCGCGCACGCGTTTCCTGAACACGGCGTACCACGCGACTGAGCGGCACTCCCGCCATCAGCAATGCCTGCGAGGCGAGCATCACGCTACCCTCCAGCACTTCGGCGACCACTTCAGCCGCGCCTGCGTCCTTCAGCGTTTGCACATGAGTATCATCGTTGGTGCGCACCACTACCGGCAAATCGGGGCGCAGTTCCTTGACATGGCGCAGGATAGCCAGAGCGGAATGCTTGTCCTGGTAGGAAACCACCAGGGCTTTGGCACGCATCAAGCCTGCGGCCATCAGCACTTCACGCTTGGCGGCATCGCCATACACCACGCTTTTCTTTGCCGCCAGCGCCGCCCTTACCCGGCGCGAATCGAGATCCAGTGCAATGAAACTCAGTTTTTCCTCTTCCAGAAAGCTGGCCAGCGTGCTGCCGCTACGGCCGTAGCCACATATGATCACGTGCCCTTTGCTGCCCATGCTCTGGATCGCGATCTGGTGCATCTGCATCGCACGGTTAATCCACTCGGCAGCGGAAAACCGCCTTGCAATCGCTTCACCGTATTGAATCAAAAATGGGGCGATCAGCATCGAGAGCAACATCGCTGCCAAAGTGATTTGCATGGTCGCGCCATTGAGCAAGTGTGCACCATCCGCCAGCGTCAGCAGCACGAAGCCGAACTCCCCAGCCTGAGCCAAACCGATGGCGCTACGCAATGCCACTCCCCAATCTCCCTCCAAGAGACGCGCCAATATTGCCACGATCAATGCCTTGAACAGAATCAGTGCAAGTAACACTAACAGTATCCAGCCCAAGTCTCCCGCCACGCCAACCAGATCGAGTTTCATGCCGACCGTGACGAAAAACAGTCCTAGCAGGACATCGCGAAACGGCTTGATGTCTTCTTCCACCTGATAGCGGTATTCTGTTTCCGAAATCAGCATGCCCGCAACGAACGCACCCAGTGCCAGCGACAAGCCCGCCAGCTCGGTAAAATATGCCAGGCCCAGCGTGATCAACAGCACATTGAGCATGAACAACTCCGATGATTTCTGCCGCGCGACCAGGTGAAACCATGGGCGCATCAAATGCTGACCAAATACCAGCAGCACCAGCAGTACCACGGTCGCCTTGATAGTCGCAAAGGCGAGCGTAGCAGGAAGATTGTCAGGGCTCGTGGCAAGGGCAGGAATGATGATCAACAGCGGCACTACGGCAAGATCCTGGAATAGCAGCACACCCATCATCTGCTGTCCATAAGGCAAGTTCAGCTCGGCGCGCTCGACCAGCATCTTACTGACAATGGCGGTAGAGGACATCGCCAGCACCCCGCCCAATGCCAGGCCTGTGCGCCAATCCAGACCAAATGAGGCCGCAACCGCCATGATCAGCAATATCGTAACGATAACCTGTGCTGCGCCTAGACCAAATACCGTGCGTTTCATCGCCGTCAAACGCGTCAGACTGAATTCCAGGCCGATGCTGAACATCAGGAACACCACGCCAAATTCCGCAAGATGCTGGGTTTCCACTGCATCCGGTATCCACGCCAGAGCGTGCGGTCCGATCAGAATGCCAACCGCCAGATAGCCCAGCATCACCGGCAAATGCAGGATGCGGCACAACACCACTACCATCACGGCCGTGGCGAGCAGGATAAGAACCAGCGAGAGCGAGCTTTCCATTTCTAAATTGAGTGTGTGTTTCCTCACCCCGATAATGCCGCACTAATGCCAAGTTTGCAAAACTTCCCTGCAGCCGGTTACGTACACCCCAATTATTTGCCGCTGTTATAATGCAGTATATGAACAAAGCCCTTTCCGCCGCACCGCGCGCACTCGATCTTGGCCGCGAAGTGTTGAACATCGAAGCTTCCGCCGTGCAAGCACTCGCTACGCGTCTTGATGAGAATTTTTTGCGTGCGCTTGATGTAATCCTGTGTTGCGAAGGTCGTGTCATCGTCAGTGGCATGGGAAAATCAGGGCATATTGCACGAAAGATTGCCGCAACCCTATCCAGCACCGGAACCCCCGCTTATTTCGTGCACCCGGGCGAAGCCAGCCATGGTGACCTCGGCATGATCACCCACGCAGATGTAATCATCGCATTATCTTATTCTGGAGAGAGCCAGGAATTAATGACCATCGTGCCCGCCATCAAACGTCAGGGCGCCAAACTGATCAGCATGACCGGCAACCCTGCGTCGAGTCTGGCCAAAGTCGCCGATGTGCATCTCAATGCAGCCGTGGACAAGGAGGCTTGTCCGATGGGTTTGGCCCCCACTGCCAGCACCACTGCGGCCCTGGCACTGGGTGATGCGCTGGCTGTGGCCTTGCTGGATGCCAAAGGTTTCGGCGCTGACGATTTTGCCCGTTCGCATCCGGGCGGCAGTCTGGGACGGCGGTTGCTCACCCACGTGCGCGACATCATGCGTAGCGGCGAGCGCTTGCCCATGGTCAGAGAAAACGCAATGCTGGGCGACGCGATCCTGGAAATCTCCAGAAAAGGCGTGGGCATGACGGCCATCGTGGATGCAGAACAACGTGTGCTGGGCATTTACACCGACGGAGACTTGCGCCGCACACTGGAAAAGAAACTGGATTTCAACGCCACGCCAATACGTAGTGTGATGTCTGCCAACCCGCGCAGCATAAGCCCGGACAGTCTGGCCGCCGAAGCAGTGCAGCGAATGGAACAATACAACATCAACCAGATTCTGGTTGTGGATCAGCATAACAAGCTGGTCGGCGCGCTTAATATGCACGATCTGCTGCATGCCAAAGTAATTTGATTTTGTAGTGCGGGCAGATTTTTCTGTCCATGTTGTTTATCCGCGTGGGCGCGACAGAACTGCGCCCGCCCTGCGATATATTGAGGAGAGAGCCATGCTGACAAGCCGCGCAAAATTGGTACGCCTGGTCGCGTTTGATGTGGATGGCGTAATGACCGACGGCGGATTGTACTATTCCGACTCAGGCGAGGAGTACAAACGCTTCAACTCCCAGGACGGGCATGGCCTGAAAATGCTGCGCGCCAGCGGAGTGGAAATCGCCCTGATCACTGGACGCACTTCACGCTGCGTCACAGCACGCGCCAAAAATTTAGGTATAACACATGTCTATCAAGGAGTGGAAAACAAACTTGAAGTAATGATCGAACTGCTCAACAAACTCAAGCTTCCGCGTGATGCCGCTGCCTATATGGGCGACGATGTGGTTGATCTCACCGTGATGCGCCATGTCGGAATGGCGATCAGCGTGCCGGATGCTCCTCTGCTGGTTCGCGAGCATTCCCATTACATAACGCAGCGCAATGGGGGGCATGGCGCAGTGCGTGAAACCTGCGAAATGATCATGTCGGCGCAAGGCACACTGGATAATCAACTGGCTCCCTATTTGCAATGAGTTTTGCCACCCGTGTCCACCGTTGGCTGCCGTTGTTACCCTTGCTTGGCTTGCTGGGGGCAACCTATTGGCTGAACCAGCAGGTACAGCCTGACCCCCCCAAGCCGGACAGTAGTACGCGCCACGACCCGGATTCGATAGTGGAAAACTTTTCCGCGGTCAGGCTGAATGGGCAGGGAACGGCGCACTTCATCATGAGCGCGAAAAGGATGCTCCATTACCCCGATGACGACAGCACCGTCCTGGAAGCACCGCGCGTTACCCTGCTAGCCGAAAATCGGCCAACAATGCTCGCAACCGCCAGAACTGGCACCATCTCCAGCAAAAGTGACGAATTATTTTTGGAGGGTGACGTCGAAGTGCTGCGCGATGCAGGTAGACAACAAGACCGGCTCAGGCTGCAAACCGAGCATCTGCACTTCATCCCGGATCAGGATATGGTGAACTCGAACCGGGCTGTCACGCTTATCGATGCAAATACCACTGTAACTGCGATCGGCCTGGAACTAAACAACAATACTCGCAGCATCAAACTGCTATCCAATGTAAAAGGTGTATATGTGCCACCGGGAAAATAAGCAACCACCGGGCATCCTCCCCTCAACCGGTATTGCCAGCCAGATTGAGACAGCGGAGAATTTCAAGGAACGCCCACCAAACACATGGATTTTGAAGCGCGCTCAGCCGCGACTGCTGTTTCTGGACACAAGCATTCGGCTCGGCAACAATGAAACCATCTTTCAGCATTGGCAAAAACTGCTTTTGACGGCCATTTTGTTGCTCAGCGCACCGGCCAGCTTTGCCGATCGCGCAGACCGCGATAAACCGCTGCTGCTGGAATCAGACCAAGCGCTGATTGACGATGCTCATCAAACCAGTACTTTCATCGGCAGCGTGCGATTGACTCAGGGTACCATGCAGATACGCGGCGACAAGATTGAGCTGGTGAAGCACAAAGATGGCTTCAAACAGGCTACAGCACATGGGAATACCGCTAGTTTCAAACAAAAACGTGAAGGGTCGGAAGAATATGTGGAAGGATATGGCGAACGCATCGAATACGATACCCGCAGCGGAATGGTGGATTTCTATGTGCAGGCGCGTGTCAGGCGCGAACGGGACGAAGTGCGCGGCGACCACATCACTTACAGCATGAAGACAGAAACTTTCCAGGTAAGCAGCAGCGCCAGCTCGAAAGATGCTCCGCCGCAACGAGTTCGCGCAGTGTTGCAACCAAAACCAAAAGCAGTTGGGCCAACACCGCCCACCCTGGAATCGCTGCCCATCGTACCCAGCAAAACCCTTACTCCCCGGAATATACATGAGTGAATTGCGCGCTGTCGGCCTGAAAAAGAAATACGGCTCACGCACCGTGGTACAGGATGCATCCATGTCGCTGAAAAGCGGCGAGGTGGTTGGCCTGCTCGGTCCAAACGGCGCGGGAAAAACCACCACGTTCTATATGATTGTCGGCATGATTGCTGCGGACGGAGGGGATATCTATATCGATGATACAAACATCACCCACCTGCCAATACATCGCCGCGCTCGTCTGGGGCTCGGTTATTTACCTCAGGAAGCGTCAATCTTCAGGCGCCTAACGGTGGAGCAAAACATTCTCGCCGTGCTGGAATTGCAGAAACTATCCGCTGACAATATACAGAGCCGACTGGAAGGATTGCTGGAAGACTTGCATATTACTCATATCCGCAAAAATCCGGCGATTAGCCTGTCCGGAGGTGAGCGGCGGCGCGTGGAAATCGCGCGCGCTTTGGCAACCGATCCCCGTTTCATTCTGCTCGACGAACCGTTCGCCGGCGTGGATCCCATCGCTGTGCTGGATATCCAGAAGATCATTCGCTTCCTAAAGGAGCGCAATATAGGGGTATTGATCACCGACCACAATGTGCGCGAAACTCTGGGAATCTGTGACCGAGCCTACATCATCAATGCCGGTTCAGTAATGGCCGAAGGCAAGCCGGATGAAATCATCTATAATGAGGGCGTAAGGAAAGTATATCTGGGAGAACACTTCAAGCTTTGACGCGAAGCCGTCCCAGACACTACACTAAACAATGAAACCCGCACTACAACTACGCCTGTCCCAGCAACTGACGCTCACTCCGCAGTTGCAACAGGCTATTCGTTTGCTGCAACTCTCCACGCAAGACATGCACCAGGAAGTCGCACGTATGCTGGAGGAAAACCCTTTGCTGGAGGTAGCCGATGAATCCGCGACTGGAGGCTTCCCCGTAGAGCCACGCAGCACCGCATCCACCTCCAGTGAAGATTCCGAACAAACCCATAGCGACAGTGACGACCGCGGTGCTGACGATTTCGGCAATGAACCCGCCGATTGGAATACCGGCGGGGGCATAGCACGTAGCGATGACGACGAGGACGAAACCTACCCGGAGCAAGCTGCCGAACAGGCCAGCCTGCGCGCTCACCTGCATAGTCAATTGACCACCAGCTCTCTGGATGACCGTGATCGAAAAGTAGTAGGATTGCTGATCGATGCACTGGATGAGAACGGTTACCTGGCACAAAATCTGGAGGAATTGGCTGAATTATTGCCCGCCGAACTAGAAATAACACTGGATGACTTGGAAACCGCGCTGGTGCAACTGCAGCACTTGGACCAACCCGGTCTTGGTGCACGCAATCTCGGCGAGTGTCTATCCCTGCAACTCAAGGCGTACCCCTCTGACACCCCGCACCTGGATCTTGCCATCCGCCTGGTAAGTCAACATCTGGATTTGTTCGCCGCACATGATTTCTCCAAAATCAAAAGATTGCTGCACTGCACAGACGACGAATTACGCGCCGCGCAACACCTGATCGTCTGCCTGAACCCCAAGCCGGGAGCAGAATTCGGTCAAAGTGTCGCTGATTACGTAGTACCAGATGTGGTCGTGGAAAAACACAAAAACAAATGGCGTGCGCGGCTTAATGCCGAGGCAATGCCCAAATTGCGCGTCAATCAGATATACGCCAGCATCCTGCAACAGCGTGGCGAAAACAATTCTTCCCAACTCGCCACACAGTTGCAGGAAGCAAAGTGGTTGATCAAAAACCTGCAACAGCGTTTTGATACCATTCTGCGCGTAGCGCAAGCCATTGTGGAACGTCAAAGCAATTTTTTTGAGCACGGCGAGATCGGCATGCGCCCGCTGGTATTGCGCGAGATCGCCGATGCCCTGGAGTTGCATGAATCCACCATCTCGCGCAGCACAACACAAAAGTTCATGCGAACACCTCGTGGCATTTATGAATTCAAGCATTTCTTTTGTAGCAGCCTATCCACTGAAAGCGGCGGAACCTGCTCTTCCACCGCCATTCGCGAGTTAATCAAACAACTGGTCAGCGAGGAAGACGGACGCAAACCGCTTACCGACAGCCGCATGTCTGAAATCCTGGCACAGCAGGGCATTGTCGTCGCCCGGCGTACCATAGCAAAGTACCGGGAAGCATTACATATCCTCCCGGTGAATCTCCGTAAGTCAATCTAACAAAAGGAAAGCATCATGAACCTCCATCTAACCGGACGTCATCTTGAAATCACCCCAGCCATCCGCGACTATGTGAACGGAAAGTTCGGCAAGATCAAACGCCATTTTGATCACGTGATAGACATGAATATCATCCTTTCAGTTGAAAAACTGAAACAAAAGGCCGAAGCCACGATACACATCAGCGGCAAAGACCTATTCGTTGAATGTGATGATGAAAACCTCTACGCCGCGATCGACACGCTGGTGGATAAGCTGGATCGTCAGGTGATGAAGCACAAGGAAAAGCTATCGGCACGCCGCCATGATGAGACCGGCAAACACAGTTTGACAAAGTAGCGACAGCGGGCGTCGCCATCGACGCTCATTTCTTTACCGTATTGATCGCCGCCATGAACCTTATCAGCAAGATTTTGCTTCCCGACAATATCCTGTTGGACAGCGAATCCACCAGCAAGAAACGTGTATTCGAGCGTGTTGGACTGTTATTCGAAAACAGCCAGCAAATTGCCCGCAGCACAATCTTTGAAAGCCTGTTTGCACGAGAAAAGCTGGGATCAACCGGCCTGGGTCAAGGCGTGGCAATTCCGCATGGCCGCATTGCTAAACTGCGCGATGCGACTGCTGCATTTGTTAAAACCACCCACCCGATTCCTTTTGATGCACCGGATGGATTGCCAGTGAACCTTATTTTTGTGTTGCTGGTACCAGACCGCGCCACTGATCTGCATCTGCAAATCCTCGGAGAACTGGCACAGATGTTCAGCGATACGCAATTCCGTAATCGCCTGCTAGCTTGCGAAGATACTGCCAGCATCCACCAGTTGTTCTATGACTGGAACAGCACAGCATGAAAACCTTTTTCAATCGTAGCGAGATTGCCTCGACACGGTATTGCGAAGCATCCGGTGCGAAAGGGGCAACTAGCGGTCGCCCTCACAAGTGGCTGGCTGCGCCAGTAGCGTGTCGCGACCGCCGCTTTGAGAGCAAGGCGCACAGAGCGCAACGTACAAGAAAACGAGCAAAGCGAATTTCGGCAGAGACTTACCTTCAGGTTATGTCGGAACCACATACCGAATGGGTAGGCGGGGAGCGAACACCGCGCAACGCCGCTATCGAATTGCGCAGTAGATTGATAGAGGTTTTCTGATGAGCCAGGTTAACGTCCGGCAACTCTTCGAAGACAAGCAGGCACGGCTTGAATTGAGGCGCGTGGCCGGGGCGGATGGCGCCGATCGCATTATCGACAACATAGAGGTTGCCGCCTCCAATAAAGGGCTTGTCGGCCACCTCAATCTTATCCACCCCAACTGGGTACAAGTCTTGAGCGAGACCGAACTGGATTACCTTCGTGGCCTGAGCACGGAGCAGCGCAACGAGGCATTCAGGAAAATTGAACAGTATGGCACGACCTGTCTGATCGTGGCCGGAACCAGCGATATACCGGCGGAGCTGATCTCCTTCGCCAATCAAACGCATATTCCGTTGTTTTGCTCCCCCAAACCCAGTGTACAACTGATGTGGTTGATCCGCCACTATCTCGCCAAGGAGCTCGCCGAATCAACCACGCGCCACGGCGTGCTGCTTGATGTGCTGGGTGTAGGTGTGATGATCACTGGAGAAAGCGCGGTGGGCAAAAGCGAGCTCGGCCTAGAGCTCATTACCCGTGGCGGCGGACTAGTCGCCGACGACGTCGTCGAATTGCACCATATTGCACCAGATACGCTGGAGGGGCGCTGCCCGGAACTGCTGCGTGATTTTCTTGAGGTCCGCGGTCTGGGAGTATTGAACATACGCATCATGTTTGGCGAAACAGCGGTACGGCGCAAAAAAAGCCTGAAGCTTATCGTCCATCTGCATCGCCCCCCCGGCGGCGATCTCTCGCAAGTCGAACGCCTGCCACTCAACGCCACTCACCAGGAAATCCTCGGGGTAAACATCAGCACCGTTAACATCCCGGTAGTTGCAGGCCGCAACCTCGCTGTACTGGTCGAGGCCGCCGCGCGCAATTTCGTCCTGCAACAACGCGGTATCGACAGCATGCAGGAATTCATCTCGCGGCACGACCGACTGCTTCTGGAAGACTGACCCCGGACCGATGCAGCTATTTCTGATCAGCGGCTTGTCCGGCTCCGGCAAGAGCATAGCGCTTAAGGTGCTGGAAGACAGCAGCTACTACTGCGTAGACAATTTGCCTGCCGACATGCTTGCAGCATTGGTGGAACACTTGCAAAAGGCCGGTTATCACAACATTGCCGTCAGTATAGACGTACGCAGTGCCAACAGCGTGCAGCGCCTGCCGCCGCTATTGCAACAGCTCAAACAACAAGGTGTGGATGTGCACGTACTGTTTCTGGAAGCGCAAAGCGACACGCTGGTTAAACGCTATTCCGAAACACGCCGTCTCCACCCTCTCAGCGATGGGGTTCGTACACTTCCGGAATGTGTGAAGTACGAACGCGAGCTGCTCACCGGAATCAGCGATATCGGTCACCACATCGATACCACCGAGCTCAACGCCAACGCGCTGCGTGCCTGGATCAAGCAATTCATCAGACTGGATCGCGCCCGCCTGACATTGCTGTTTGAAACGTTCGGCTACAAGCACGGAATTCCGCTGGATGCCGACATGGTGTTTGATGTGCGCTGCCTGCCCAACCCGCACTATGACCCGCTGTTACGTCCGCTTACCGGACGCGATGCAGCTGTGATCGAATTTCTGGACAACATCCCAAGTGTGCTGGATATGTTCGGCGACATACGCGATTTTGTGGAACGCTGGCTGCCCAGCTTCGTCGCGGATAATCGCAGCTACCTGACCGTGGCCATCGGCTGTACCGGCGGACAACACCGCTCTGTCTATATTGCCGAAAAGCTAACGCGATATTTTGAGCACCAGCAGCAGGTACTGGTGCGCCATCGCGAACTGAGCCAGTAGTCATGTACGCAGCCATGTTACAAAAAATCAAGCCGGGTGACTGGCTGACACTGTTGTTGGGCAGCATTTTTGTCGCACTATTGGCACACAAACTTTGGGGTGGAGATCTTGCCGAAAAGGCCATCATCCGTAGCGGAGGTAAAATATTCCGTGAAGTTTCTCTGTCGATCGATCAGCAAATCGACGTACTCGGTCCGCTGGGTATCAGCCGCATCAGCATCGAAAAGCGCAAAGCGCGCATCTCCTCCGATCCCAGTCCGCGCCAATACTGCGTACGCCAAGGCTGGCTCCAGCAGACCGGCGAGATTGCGCTTTGCCTGCCCAATCAGGTAAGCCTCGAATTGGCAGGAAACACAAAGAAATATGACAGCCTCAATTATTAAATTAGAAATCACCGCCGAAGACCATCACATCGCGCGCATGGCGGCGGTGGCACTGGGCCTGACCGTACTGGAGAGCGCCATCCCCTCTCCTTTGCCCGGCGTCAAACCCGGTCTGGCCAACATCGTCACGCTGATCGTGCTGGCGCGCTATGGCTGGCGTATCGCCGCGTGGGTGTCGCTGCTGAGAGTGGTCGCTGGCAGCTTGTTGTTCGGTAATTTCCTGTCACCTGGTTTTTTTCTCAGCCTGTCCGGCGCAGTACTCAGCCTGCTGGTGCTGGCACTGGCTCAACATCTGCCCTCGCGCTGGTTCGGTCCGGTCAGTCACAGCATATATGCCGCATTCGCGCATATCACTGGACAGATGCTGGTGGTGTATCTATGGTTGATCCCGCATACCGGCATCGCCTACCTGATTCCGATCTTCGCCACCGCCGCACTGGTGTTTGGCACGGTGAACGGATTGATCGCCGTGCGTTTCATGGATAATGCGGAAACTCCCAAGCCCAACGTAATCGAGAACCCTGCTTGAAAACGATAACCCTCGCCTTTACTGGTGCATCCGGCCTACCCTACGGCATGCGCCTGCTGGAATGCCTGCTGCAAAGCAGACAGCGAGTGAATCTTGTTTACTCACAGGCGGCGCAGGTCGTCGCCAAACAGGAACTGGATTTTACGCTGCCGAATCGCCCGCAGGATGCAGAGCAGATGTTTGCGGAACGCCTCGGAAAATTCAACGGTGAACTGAAAGTGTTCGGCATCCAGGATTGGTACGCGCCAATGGCCTCCGGCTCCAACCCCGGCGACGCAATGGTGGTGTGCCCCTGCACGATGGGAATGCTAGGCAAGGTCGCCGGCGGCATCAGCGACGACCTGATCACCCGCGCCGCCGACGTAATGCTCAAGGAAAAACGTACTTTGATTTTAGTGCCGCGCGAGATGCCATTCTCCGCGATCCATCTGGAGAACATGCTCAAACTAAGTCATGCTGGCGCGGTGATCATGCCGCCCAATCCAGGGTTCTATCATCATCCGCAGAGCGTGCAGGATGTTGTGGATTTTGTGGTGGCAAGGGTCTTGGATCATCTGGGAGTGGAACAGGAGTTAATGAAGAAGTGGGGTATGGAGTAGCACAGGATTTCTCCCTCGCCCCTTGATGAAGATGGGTAAACCAAATCAACACTGGCGGGGAGTTGCCCGGCGAATTAGCCTTTATGCTTACTGATGCATGAAAATTCACGCCTGAAAAAAATATTGAACACCAAGCAAACAACATGATAGAAACCCTGACCCTCATCACCCTGTGCATTCTGTACCTGATATTTTTCCGCCCCGGAAAAACGCCGCCTCTGAAAAATCCATTAGTGATCGACCGCCCGGGAAAATACCACATCACACTTGCGTCTCATCTCAATCTGGCCCTACCCTATATCGAGACTATCGCACATCAGCTGCTGGAACCCGACGAACGCACCGGAGACAGCAACACGCTTTACTTCATAGTCCGTGACAAAGATGCCGCAGCACATGGCCACGAAACCTATTTGCTGGCGATCACCCAACGGGATAGCATCTTGTTCTTTCAGGCAACCGCTCCTTCCGGAAACAGTGAACACGTGCAGACCATCAGCGCCTTCTCGCACAACGTGCTGGCAAGATTTCCACAATCAGATGAGCCTGACAGTTCGGTCGATCAGGAAATAATTCGTGTCGCGCAACAGGTTGCAAACCAAAGAGGCGTCAAGATCGCGCAGATCATGCAAGCTGCGTAATGCGCCTACAAGGCTGTCCTGAGTTCGTCGAAGGGCGAAGCTTTTGCGCCTCGCATTGATTACGAATGTCTCTTCAACAATTCTTCCAGCACCTTGCGCACTGGTGTAGGTATCGCCGCCTGCAACGCTTCTTCCACATCCAACCACACGCTACCCGGTTGTTGTACACGGTGCGGTTTGTGCGCCAAGCGCAGCAGCGCCGGCGTGATGCGCAATTTAAAATGGGTAAAGGCATGGGTAAACCCGGCCAGTTCGATACGTTCGCTCACCTTCATGCCCCCACGCTGCACAAAATTCTCCACGATACCTTGCCTGTCTTCCAGTTGCGGCGGACACCACAACCCCCCCCAGACGCCGCTGCCTGGCCGCCTCTCCAGCAGGATGTCGTTGCCGTGCATCAGCAATAAAAACGTGGCGTGTCTTTCCGGAATGGCTTTGCGAGATCGCGGCGTGGGCAACTCGCCTACTCGCCCGCTTCGAAAAGCCATGCAATCGCTATGCACCGGACACTCGCTGCACTTGGGTCTGCTACGCGTGCACAGCGTCGCGCCCAAGTCCATCTGCGCTTGTATATAAGCGGCAATATCGCGTTCCGGCAACAAGGCTTCGGCCTGCTGCCACAGCTTTTCCTCCACTTTCCTCTCGCCTGCCCAGCCTTCGATGCCGCAGTAGCGCGCCAGAACGCGTTTGACGTTGCCATCCAGTATCGCGCGGCGTTCGTGGAATGCCAGCGCGCAAATTGCGGAGGCAGTAGAGCGCCCGATGCCGGGGAGTTCGAATATCTGGTCGAATTCGCGCGGGAATTCGCCGTGATATTTTTCAGCGATGATCAGTGCAGCGCGATGCAGGTTACGCCCGCGCGCGTAATATCCCAGGCCACTCCAGTGTACGAGCACCTGCTCTTCGGTCGCAGCAGCGAGTGCAGAGATGGTCGGGAACGACGCGATGAAGCGCAAGTAGTAGGGGATGACGGTGGCAACTTGCGTCTGTTGCAGCATGATCTCGGACAGCCAGACATGGTAGGCATCCTCGCCTTGCCACGGCAGGTCGTTGCGGCCCTCAACGCGCTGCCATGCAATCAGACGGGTCGAGAAACTAGTCATGCAGAAAGTATTGAGCCTGTGAATGACAGCGCCAAACCCAGCCCCCCCTTGTCATAGCCAGCAACCTGGCTATTATCTCTTGATGGCATAGTCGAAGGCCATAACCAATGACTTGCCCAGCGTCTGTTGCTGGGATAGTCAGATGGCTAGTAATCATATCAGTCATTTTATCAGGGGGAGGCAGGAATCCCGATTATCTGAATAGCCCTTTCAACTTATTCTTGAGCTCTTCCTGCGCCTTGGTTTTCAGCTCTTCTTTTTTGGCTTCGACCTTCGCATCCACTTTCTGCTTGGCAACCTCCTTTACCATCGCTGCATAATCCAGAGTGTATTTCAGCGAGGAATAAGGGCCGCTTACACGCACAGGCACCGTGATACCGCCCTTGCCGTCTGCTGTCTTGGCAATCGCAGCCTTGGCTTCGTAGTCAATGCTGTCGTTGCCGATGTTGATATCACCTGCTCCGCTGACGCGCACCTGTTCCGATTTCAAGGAGAGGTCATCGCTATGTGCTACGCCGTTGTTCACCTTGAAGGTCGCCTTGAATTCCTTGAATTCGGTCTTCTCGTCCTTGTTGACTGCAAACGATTCCTTGTTCGCACTACCACCTTTGCTCAACATCGCTTGTGCAGCAAGCAGCTTCTTGTCGATGTCGATGCCTTTTAGCACGCCATTGGCAAGGTTCAGCGAGAAGTTTCCATTGAGCGTTTTCTTCATCGCGCTGACGGTATTGCCCTGCGTAGTGAGATTCACTCCGACATTACCCTTTCCTTCCAGCATATCGAGGTTGGCAGCATCCTTGACCAGCGGCGCGATATTGATGCCATTGAGATTCTGGATAATGCTGACATGAGGGGTGCCTTGTGCATTCACGCTCAGGCTGCCATTCACGCTGCCTTGGTAAAGCTTTGCGGACACCGGATTGATATTCAAAAGCCCGTTAAGCGCGGTCATATCTACACGCAACTGGGTTGTTTTCACGTTCATCACCTTCAGCGAGCCGATGCGCAGGCTGCCATCCAGATTGAGCTTGCGCAATGCGGACAAATCCAGAGGTTGCTCTGGCTGCTCCGCTTTTGGCTCTGCAGCAGCTGCTGTTTTGGGCATATACAGATCTGCATCAAGCTGGTCCAGTTCGATATCAAACTTGATTGCCGGATTTGAAAAATCGTTGACTCCAAAGCTGGCCTTGATCTGGCTTTGCAAAAGGCCACCGGCCAGTTTTGCCTGCACGCTTTGCTTCAGCGCATCCACCTGCACGCTGCCCTTCATTTCGCTGCTCACCGATTTGTTCGGAAGCTTATCTCCTGTTGCAGTCACAGCCACGCTGAGATTGCCCAGATTGAATTGCTGTGTTTTGATATTGCCCGAGAGCGGCGAACTGAGTTTCACCTTGAAAGCCTGCTCTGGCTGCTTCACATCCAGATCCAGGCTCAGCGTGCTGACTTTGAAAGATTGCGCATTGCCTTCCACTCCCGGCAAGGTGAGCCTTGCGACGATGTTGCCGAATGCCGCATCCAGCTTGGCATTCAGAGTCAGCTTGTCGCCGGTATATTTGTCCTTGGTTAGGTTCAGTGACGGCGCGCCCAGCGTGGCTTCGAATTTATCCTTTATCTTTACGCCGCTCATATCAAGCGCAAATTTCTTTGCGCCGAATTCATGCGTGCCCAGGTCTGCGCTCACATCTCCGCTGGCTTCCACTTTCAGATTGCTAATATCCAAAGCCGAGCCGCTGGCCAGAAGCTCCATGCCTTGTAGCTGATACTTTTTCTTGTCCAGATCAAAGGTAAGCGTGGTCTTGAGTTGTGTGCTGATATCCAGCTTTGGCTGATTAGCCTGTATGCCTGCCGACAAATCGATCTTGCCCGGCACGCCGATCGCGATGCGACCGGTCTTGAGGTTCAGATCCTTGATCGCGTATTGCGCACCGCTGCCTTCATCGCGGTAGCTGAGGCTAGTCTTTTCCACCGATACCGAGGCGATGTCGAACATGACCTGCGGGGCGGCGGCTTGCCTTTTTTGTTCCGGCTTGTGTTCGGTCTGGCCCAGTAGATCATCGATGTTGCTCGTCCCGTTCTTGTGCATGACCAGTTTTGCTTTCAGGCCGCTCACCGCCACCTCGTCCACCACCACCTGTTTGCGCAGCAATGGCAGCAGTGCGAGCGAAACTCGCGCGGACTCGATCGCTGCGAATTCCTTGTCATTCTTGAATTCTGACAGCGACACCTTGCTCAGGCTCACGCCAATGTTGGGATAGAACGACAGTTTAATGTCGCCATCCAGGCGCAGATTACGCTGCTTACTATCTTTAACTGCCCGGATGATCTGTGGCTTGTAATCGTTTGGATTAAAAGTCAGCGCCACATAAGCGATACCGACAGCAGCGATACCAGCCACTGCGCCTGCACCTAATAAACCGTATTTCAGGATTTTGTTCATGCTCACCCCGGCAAAATAGTCAGGGGCAGATTATAACGGAGAGCCGACACGCATAGGGCAGGACTGAAGCCTGCCCCAAGCGCTTGTTTCTGGCCTATATTACCTTGGAGTAAGTGGCATGCTGTTGCCGCGTGCGCAGGTACTTGTCGAACACCATGCAGATA